>Ga0255046_10000538_pt1 | contig 10285 bp, 6 predicted proteins | sample BC1_12_27_MG_FD_183632 | JGI IMG/M metagenome (GOLD analysis project Ga0255046, IMG submission 183632) | Seawater microbial communities from Strait of Georgia, British Columbia, Canada - BC1_12_27 | ecosystem: Environmental > Aquatic > Marine > Strait | place: Canada: British Columbia...
GGCGACCTCCCGTTCCTCTCCATCCCAACCCGTATCCGCTCCCTGAATAAGGAAACCGCCGTCGATGTCACGCACCACCAGCTCGTCGTCGAGGGCGGGTTCGGCCTCGAGCACCCTGAGGTTCTTTTTGCGGGAAAAGATCTCCCGCGCGGCATCGTCAAAGCTCGGCGCGATAACAACCTCTGTAAACTGCTCCACCACCGCCTCCGCGAAGGCGCCGCCGACCTCACGGTTAGCAGCAATCACCCCGCCAAACGCCGACACGGGATCGGTCGCCCTGGCCTTGCGGAAGGCCTCGGCCATATCGTCGTCGAGCCCAACACCGCAGGGGTTCGCGTGTTTGATAATTGTCACCCCGGCCGACGGCAAATTCCAGACCAACCGCCACGCACCCGTCGCGTCACCGAGGTTGTTGTAGGACAGGGCCTTGCCCTGGATTTGACGGGCGCCAGCCAGGCCCACAGCGGGTTCACTCCGTGCCAGCACACCCCATTGGTGAGGGTTTTCGCCGTACCGCAATTCGACCTCCCTGCAGCACAGGAGCTTCTCGGCAACCTCCGCGGCGGCTGACGGTCGTTCCTCGCCCATCAACCGGGGGAGATGAGCCGCGATCGCCGAATCGTAGGCGGCGGTATGTCGAAAGGCCTTGACCGCCATCCGGCGTCGATAGTCGTAATCCGCGCCTCCTGCAGACAGCTCGACGAGAACATCGCCGTAGTCCGCCGGGTCCACCACCACGGTTACCCTTGCGTGGTTCTTTGCAGCAGCCCGGATCAAACTCGGGCCGCCGATATCGATTTGCTCGACCGCCTCCTCGAGTTCCGTATTTTCGCGGGCCACCGTCTCCCTGAACGGGTAGAGATTGACCACCACCAGATCAATGTTCGGGATCTCCAGCTCCGACAGCTCGGCTTCGTGCTCGGCGGTTGGCGCCGCGAGGATGCCTGCAAAGACCCAGGGGTGGAGAGTCTTGACCCGGCCGCCGAGAATCTCCGGGAAACCGGTGTGGCGGCTGACCTCGAGCACCTCGCACCCCGCATCGCGCAGCGCTCGGGCGGTACCTCCGGTCGATATGATCTTCCATCCAAGCTCTCGCAGCTGGAGCCCCATCTCGCCCAGTCCGGTCTTGTCCGACACCGAGATCAATGCGATTCCGGCCATGCGGTCCTCCTCCGAGGTTGGGATTGTACACGGCCTCTCCCGGAGAGGATTCCAGGCACACCGATATGACAATGAAGACATCGTCACATCTGGAGCCAGGCACCTCCGGTCAACGCGCTTTTCTCAGTGCGAGCTCTCCGTGGTTGCCCCCCTGACGATGTTTGGGACTCGGCGCGATTTTGGATTCACCGCTGAGGCACCCAAAATCGTCAGGGACGGCACGCCCGGTCATCGCGCTCGCGCGCTCCCGCTCCCCTGCTCCCCTGCTACGATACGGGAATGAAACTCCAGACAAGGATCGTCGTCGCGATCGCGCTGCTCGCGGCAGCGTGCTCTCCTTCTGGCCCACCGCCACGCCCTGCCGATACGGTCGTCATCGGCGTTCAATCCGACATTCAGAGCTGGAATCCGTTCCTGGCCGAGGACGCCTCCAGCGAAGAGATATTGGCCATGATCTACCCCTCGCTGGCGGTCGAACAGATCGACTACCAGCAGCATCCTCCCTCCTTCGCCCCTTCGTTGGCCGAGACCTGGGAGTTTTCAGAGGACGGCCTGAGCCTGACCTTCAAGCTGCGTGCCGACGCAGAGTGGAGCGACGGTGTCCCGGTGACTTCCAACGACCTGCTCTTCTCCTGGAGGGCACAGACATCGGAGGCTCTCGGTTGGATGTGGTCCGACATTACCGACCGGATCGAAAAGGTCGAAGCGCTCGACGAGCACACCGTGCGTTACACCTTTACCCACCGCTACCCCTACCAGCTGATGGACATCAACGACGGGCCCATTATTCCGGCCCACGCGTGGTCAGGGATCCCATTCGAGACCTGGGAAGAAGTCGATTGGAGCGAGCGTGTCGTATCTGCCGGGCCCTTCCTGCCAGGCGCCCACACACCACAACAGGAGATCATCCTCGAACGCAACCCGAAATTCTTCCTCCCCGAACGACCGCGGCTGGCACGTCTGGTATTTCGCGTGGTACCGGCGAAGAGCGCCCTTTTCACCCAACTCATGGCTCGAGGTGTTGACCTCGTGAACGACATCCCCCCGGCCGAGGCGGCACGGGTCCAGAATGAGCCCGGCCTCGACCTCGTTATCTTCCACGATCGGTCCTACACCCACGTGTGCTGGAATCTCGACAACGAGCTTTTTGCCGAACCCGTCGTTCGCCGCGCTCTCGGTCTCGCCATCGACCGGACTGCGTTGATCGATGTTGTGTACAACGGATTTGCCCGGCCTTCGATCGGACCCGTTCTGTCAAATATGTGGGCCTTCAACCAAAAGCTCGAACCACTGCCCTTCGACTCGGTCAGGGCAGCCGAGCTCCTGGCCGCAGCAGGTTGGGTGGACAGCGACGGCGACGGCCTCCTCGATCGGGAAGGAAAGACCTTTCGGTTCGAAGTTCTGGCGCCGGCGGAGAATGAAGTCCGCCAGGACATCATACTGATGATGGAGAGGGACCTCGGCCGCATCGGAATCGAGGTCGTGCCCCGCTTCATCGAATGGGGCGCGGTACAGCAGGCAATCTACAGGGGTGAGTTCGAGGCCTTTGTGAACCGATGGATTGAGCCCACCCAGGTGGATCTGGAGGGGATCTGGCGAAGCGCCCCGCCCGACCGCGGGACCTTCAACTTCGGCAACTACTCCAACGCCGAGGTCGACCGTCTGCTCGACGAAATCGCGGTCACACCCGATTTCGCGACCCAGAAACCTCTTCTCGACCGGATTCAGGAGATCATCGTCGCCGATCAGCCCTACACCTTTCTGGTAGAAAATGTTCGCCTGGTTGGCCTCGACTCCCGGATCCAGGGCGCGGACATCAACGACGCAACGATTTACTTCAATGTCGCTGATTGGGAGATTGTGCAGTAGCCCGTGCGCGTCTCCGTCTCCGTGCCCGATTAATTTCCGCCACAAGCCTGCGCCTGCTGATAGACGCAACCAGGTGTCGTCGACGCGCTTTACTCAATGCGCGCTCTCCGTGGTTGCCCCCCCTGACGATGTTTGGAATTCGGCGCAATTCTGGATTTATCGCTGTCTCACCCAAAATCGTCAGGGACGGCACGCCCGGTCATCGCGCGCGCGCGCTCCCGCTCCTGTGCTCGTGTGCCCCTCTGCCCGCCTATAATCTCAGTGTGACCTCATTTAATCTCGAGAGCGCTTCATGAAGCAGATGGTAATGCGGCGGTTGCTCCTGCTTGTGCCGCTGGTGTGGCTGGTCGCAACCCTGACCTTTTTCGTGGTCCAGGCGGCACCCGGCTCCTACGCAGATACCATCGACAACCCCCGGCTGTCCGCAGAAACTCGCGACGCTATCCGCGCCAGATATGGTCTCGACCGGTCCGCGGGCGCGCAGTACGTGAGCTGGCTCGGGGCGATCGCGACCGGCGACCTCGGCACCTCGTTTCTCTATAAGGAGCCGGTGTCCCGAGTGCTTTCTCGAGCCCTGCCGCCAACGCTGCTACTGGCCGGCAGCGGTCTGCTGCTGACGATGTTGCTCGGCCTGATTCTTGCGGTGACGGCGGTGCGGCAGCCGAATGGTTGGGCTGACCGCGTTATTACCATTCTCAGTCTCGGACTTTACGGAGTGCCGTCTTTCTGGCTGGCTGGGATGCTCATCCTGGTCTTTAGCGTGTCTCTCGGCTGGTTCCCGGCTTCGCACATGCACTCGGTAGATGCCGGTCGTCTCGGCAGCCTTGCCTACCTCGCAGATCTGCTGAGACACCTCTTCCTGCCCGCCCTCTGTCTCGGGCTTGTTGGTGCCGCCGGGACCGCCCGCTACCTTCGCGCCTCCCTTCTCGACGTCCGAGCATCTCGATTCATGCTCGCGGCCCGAGCTCGTGGTATTCCCAACCGACGGCTGCTGTTGGTTCACGCCTTACGCCCGGCGCTGTTGCCGGTGGTCACGTTGCTCGGTCTGTCGCTGCCGGTGCTGGTCTCTGGTTCAGTGGTCGTCGAGGCGATTTTCTCGTGGCCCGGAATGGGCCAGGTCGCCTTCAACGCCGCTCGGGCACGCGATATTCCACTGATTCTCGGCGCCACCCTCGTCGGTGCTGCAGCCGTCATTCTCGGCAATCTGGTTGCGGATCTGCTGTACGCCGTCGTTGACCCGCGTTCGCGGGGTGAACGATGAACATTCCGAGACGATTGATCTGGGGCCTTGCCACCCTTGGATCCCTCCTCCTTGCCTGCGGGCTCGGCCCGTTCCTACTGTCCGACACCGGCGACGGCGATCCACTGCACTCCGCGCTGCTGCCTCCCTTGACCCGGGTCACCCTCCTCGAGCTGACCGATGGAAGGACTCTGATCGCACCCAAAGTGACAAGAGATGGCGGCGTGTTCCGGGTCGAGGGTCCAAAAGGAACGTCATCGATTTCAGAGGACGAGGTCGCGGCGCAGCGCGAAACGAGATTATGGCTCGGCAGCGATCGATTTGGTCGTGACGTCCTGCGGCGTCTGCTCGTCGGCGGGAGGATCTCCCTCGCCGTCGCCGCCCTTGGCGTCACCATCGCCCTCCTGGTCGGGCTGGGCGTCGGTCTCGCGGCTGCGACCGGTGGTCGTGTCGCCGACGCCGTCCTGATGCGGACGGTGGACGGCCTCCTCGCGTTTCCACTGCTGATGCTGTTGATCTTGCTGTCGGCTCTGTTTCGGCCAGGACCGGCCCTGTTGGTTGCGGTCCTTGGTCTGAGCTCGTGGATGGGACTGGCCCGCCTTGTCCGCGGGCAGGTGCTGTCGTTGAGGACCCGCAGCTTCATACAGGCGGCCAGGGTCGCGGGCACTCGCTGGCCTCGCATGTGGACCCTGCACTACCTCCCAAATCTCAAAGCGCCGGTGGCGCAGGACACGGCGCTGCAGATGGGCAACCTGGTCCTCGCCGAGGCCACCCTTTCATTCCTCGGACTCGGTATCCCGGCGACCCTGCCCAGCTGGGGCGGCATGGTTGCCCAGGGCCAACGGGTGATGCTCGACGGCTGGTGGCTGTCGCTCGTCCCCGGACTCGCTATCGCCACATTGGTCATCAGTCTCGCCCTGATCGGCGACGGGCTGCAGCAAACCAGCAAAGCCAGCGCCTAGCGCCGTTCAAACGTTTGTACGTTTGGCCCATCCGAAAAATGATGAGGCGGAGATTCAATTCACGTGGAGATTTGACGCCACCTGCTTGTCATCCCGACCGAGGGAGCGAAGCGACCGAGCGGAGGGATCTGTGGAATGGCCAGTAGTGCATTGACTGACATCCCCATAGATTCCTCGACTCACTTCGGCCCTTCGGGCCTCCGCTCGCTCGGAATGACAAGGGACAGAGTTTGACGTCTCAGGCAACTCATGGATTTCCGGATGAGCCAAACGTAAGTGCTACCCTGCAGCGATGAAACAGACTCACTCTATCGGGCGTTTCATCACACTGATCATCCTGGGTGTGGCCCTCTTCGTGGCCGCTCCCGGCACCTGCGAGGAGCGGACCATGAATGACGAAATCGCCGCGGCAACCGCCGAAATCGAGTCACAGCTGGTTGAGGCGCGGCGCTGGTTTCACCAGAATCCCGAGCTTTCCAACCGGGAGGAAAAAACCGGCGCCGAGATCGCTCGTCGCCTCGAGGCCATGGGTTACGAAATCCAGACCGGAGTCGCCCACACCGGGGTGGTCGCGGTCCTCGAGGGCGATCACCCGGGCCCGGTGGTTGCCTGGCGATCCGACATCGACGCGCTGCCAATCAACGAACAAGTAGAGGTTCCGTATCGCTCGACCAACCCCGGGGTCATGCACGCGTGCGGTCACGATGTCCACACCACGGTCGGACTCGGCGCCGCCGAGGTGCTGATGAAGCTCAAAGACCGGTTGCACGGGACGGTGAAATTCATCTTCCAACCAGCGGAAGAGGGCCCGCCCATCGGTGAAGAAGGCGGCGCCAAGATGATGATCGGCGAGGGTGTCCTCGAAGACCCGATGCCGGAGGCCATCTTCGGGCTGCACGTGATGCCGTTTGCCGAGGCCGGCGTTGTTGGTCTTCGGCCGGGTGGCCTGATGGCGGCGGGAGATCGATTCACAATCAGAATCAACGGGCGTATGACCCACGGCTCGGCACCCCAGGACGGCGTCGACGCCGTCTACGTCGCCTCCCAGGTGGTGACGGCGCTGCAGGCCATACCGGCGCGAGAGGTCGACGCCCGCAAATCGCTGGTCGTATCGGTCGGCACCTTCAACGCCGGCAACCGCTGGAACATCATCGCCGACAAGGCGGTTCTCACCGGCACCGTGCGCACCCTCGACAACGCCACATGGGAGGAAATGCCCAATCGATTCGAACGAATCATCGCTGGGATCTGCGAGGCCAACCGCGCCACCTACGAGCTGGATTACGAGCGCATCGCACCGGTTGTGGACAACGACGAACAACTCGCAGCTTTTGCTGAGGCGTCCCTTACGCGCAGCCTCGGTTCGAAACACGTGCTCCTGGTTGATCCAATAATGGCTGCCGAGGACTTTGCCTACTTTCAGCAGCGGGTGCCCGGGGTTTACTTCTTCCTCGGCGTTGCGAACGCAGCCGAGGGCTGGACCGATTACGTCCACACGCCGACCTTCCGCCCCGACGAAGCGGCGATCGTCAGCGGTGTCACGGCTGCGGCGGCACTGCTCGCCGAATTCACCGCGAAAGATCCTTTGGGGGCCCTTGATTGAACGTTCGCGTCGCGATCATCGGTGGCGGCATCACCGGGCTTGCGACGGGCGCGTGGCTCGAGCACGATCACGGCATCAGAGACTATGCAATCCTCGAGGCGTCGAGCAGGGCCGGCGGCAAAATCCGCTCCGAGCTTGACGCAGGGTTCACCCTCGAATGGGGCCCACAGGGCTTTCTCGACAACGCCCCCGACACTCTCGAGCTGGCCTCGATCCTGGATCTCGACGACGACCTTGTGGCCGCCGACGAGGCGGCCGCCGACCGTTTCATCCTACGCTCCGGTAAGCTCCGCCGGGTCGCCACCTCGCCGTTGGCCTTCATGCTCTCCAGCGTTCTGCCCGTCGGCGGGCGTCTGCGCCTGCTCGGCGAACCGTTTGCCTCGCCCCACCCCGGTCACGATGAGACGGTCTTCGACTTTGCCAGCCGCCGGATCGGTCGGCAGGCGGCGGAGGTCCTGGTGGATGCCATGGTCACCGGAGTATTTGCCGGCGACTCCAAAAAACTGTCACTGGCCGCGACCTTTCCGAAAATGGCAGCCATGGAAAGCTCACACGGCTCGCTGACCAAAGCAATGTTCGCCAGGATGAGGGAGGCGAAACGAACCGGGTCCAGCTCCGGCGGACCGTCCGGGCCGGGCGGCACTCTCATGACCTTTTCAGGTGGTATGCAGCGACTCACCGACCGGCTTGCCGAACGCACCGGCAAACGGCTTTTGCTCAAACGGCCGCTGCAAGCGCTTCGGCGCGAGAACTCGACGTTTCTTTTCAAGACCGAGGCCGGGCTCATCGAGGGCGATGAGCTGATCCTCACCACCCCGGCAGCGCGCACCGCGAGCTTGCTGAAACCATTCGCGCCGGCAGCCGTTCCACCACTCTCGAATATAACCACCGTACCGATCGCGGTGGTCATGCTCGGATACACAGACAAGAACGCCTTCGGCCGTCCGGTGCGCGGCTTCGGTTTTCTCGTTCCCCGCGGGGAGGATGAAGCGCTGCTCGGCACCCTTTACTGCCACGACATCTTCCCCGGCCAGGCCCCCGACGGATCGCTCTTCCTCCGCGCGATGGTTGGCGGTTCCAGATCACCGGAAGCCGCCGGGCTCAATGACCATCTTCTTCTCCATCGAGTCCGTAGCTCGCTGGCCCGCGTCTTCGGGGCCGATCCTGAACCGGACCGGGTGTGGATCGTGCGCTGGGAACAGGGCATCCCGCAGTACACCGTCGGTCATCTCGACCGCGTGGCCGCGGCCGAGGCGGCGGCCGGTGAAGCCGGTGTCGAGCTCGCAGGATCGCCCTACCGAGGCGTGTCGGTAAACGACTGCATCAAGCAGGCGCGAGCCGCCGCGCGACGCATCGCGCGGCGACTCAAGCCTGAGGTTTGAGTTATGAGTTTTGAGTTATCCCCCGCCCACCCGGAAGAGAGGGAGGTTGGGTGGGAATTCAAAACTTAATACTAAACACTCAAAACTGTCATCAGCGCGAGGCGTTGATGACCGCCGCTGCGACGGCTAGCCAGACCACGACGCACACGAGGAGAGGGCGGTCGGTGAGGAGGGCGCGGGTGGGGCTGCCGCCGAGCTCGTGCCGGTGGAGTAGATAGAGATAGCGGAAAAGACCATAGAGAACAATCGGCACGGTCGCCAGCAGACCTTCCGATCCGACCTTGGCGATGGTGTCGGGGGCCACCGTGTAGAGGGCGTAGGCCAACACCGTGGCGCCGAGGACGACGCTGATCGCCTGGTCTACCATCGGCAGGGTGTAGTGGCCGAGGACCACCCGGTGGTTACCCGCCTCACCGCCGAGCAAAACGAGTTCCGAGCGTCGCTTGCCCAATGCCAGATAGAGAGCGAGCAGGTAGGCCACAACCAGAATCCAGTGTGACACCGGGACATCAATCGCCACCGCACCACCGACGACCCGCAGCACGAAGCCCGCCGCCACCACGAGGACATCGAGAAAGACTGCGCGCTTGAGCAACGCCGAGTACAGCAGCACCAGAACGACGTAGGAGATGAGCACCGCCGGAAACCAGCCGCCAAGCCAGACTGAGATGGCGATCGCCGCCGCAATCAGAACCACCGCCACGGTCATCGCCGTTGCCACCGAGACTTCGCCCGAAGCGATCGGGCGGCTCTTTTTGATCGGGTGCGAACGGTCGGCGTCGCGGTCGATCACATCGTTGACCAGGTAGACGGCTGAAGAGGCGGCACAGAATGCGGCCACCGCCAGCACCGTTCGCAACCAGGCGTCGGGATCACCGACGAGTCCCGAAAACACGATCGGGGCAAGAACGAAGCCGTTCTTGAGCCACTGCTCGGGCCGCAGACTACGAATGATTCCATTCACCGTTCCATTCTAACTGTAGGGGCGGCATCTATGCCGCCCTCGACCATTCTGAGTACCCTCACCAGACGGGCGGGACAGGTCCCGCCCCTACAAGGAAACTCCCCGGAGGCGATTTTTCGTGTATCAAAATGCGTCCTTGAGATCGCGACTGGTTTTCATGTACAATTGCGCAGTCATCCCGACGACAAGGAGAGCCGAGTGAGCCTCAAGCCAGGACAGACTCTGCAAAACTATCGGATCGTCGATCAGATCGGCGCCGGCGGAATGGGCGAGGTGTGGCGTGCGACGGACGACCGCCTCGATCGAGAGGTGGCGATCAAGGTCCTGCCGGCGGGATTCGCCGCCAACGAACAATTCCTGGCGCGTTTCGAGCGCGAGGCGAAGACCATCTCCTCGCTCAACCACCCCAACATCTGCACCCTCTACGACATCGGCCACGAAGAGGACATCAACTACCTGGTCATGGAGCTGATCGACGGCGAATCGCTGGGCGATCGCATGCGCCAGGGTGCCCTCTCGATCGAAAAGGTCCTCGAAATCGGCACCGAGATCGCTTCGGCCCTGGATGCGGCGCACGCCCAGGGGATCGTCCACCGCGACCTCAAACCGGACAACGTGATGCTCACCAAATCCGGGGCGAAACTCCTCGATTTTGGGCTCGCAAAAACGGCTGAAGCCTTTGAGACCACGATCGACAGCGTGACCAGCCTGCCGACCGAAAACCGGCCGCTGACCGAGGAGGGTTCGATCCTCGGCACCCTTCAATACATGGCGCCGGAGCAGCTCGATGGAACGGAGGCCGACGCGCGCACCGACATCTTCGCCCTCGGCACCATCCTCTACGAAATGGCCACCGGTCAACGGGCGTTCGAGGCCTCCGGGCGGGCGAGTCTCATCGCGGCAATCGTCGAACGTGAGCCCGCACCAATATCGTCCGTTCAACCACTCGTGCCGCCCGCGCTCGAGCGCATCGTTTCGGTGTGCCTCAGAAAAGACCCCGCGGAACGCTGGCAGACCGCGCACGACGTCAAGCTCGGGCTCGAATGGGCGGCCCAGGCCGGATCGGCCGCCGGAATCCCGGCGCCGGTCACCGTCAAACGTAAG
>Ga0255046_10000540_pt1 | contig 10261 bp, 2 predicted proteins | sample BC1_12_27_MG_FD_183632 | JGI IMG/M metagenome (GOLD analysis project Ga0255046, IMG submission 183632) | Seawater microbial communities from Strait of Georgia, British Columbia, Canada - BC1_12_27 | ecosystem: Environmental > Aquatic > Marine > Strait | place: Canada: British Columbia...
CCATTTATTCCAATCATCCTTACCCGTTTGCCAAAGATCAACCACGTGTTATGTCTGAGCCACCTGAGGACTACACGAATTACTTTGATCGAAATCCGGTCGGTAGTTACAAGCGCAAATTCATTCTTGATGACGGTTTGCAACAAAAGCAAGTCTTCATTGAGTTCCAGGGGGTGAAGTCGGCGTTTTACCTGTGGGTCAACGGCCAGAAGGTCGGCTATAGCCAGGGCAGTATGACGCCGGCAGAGTTCGACATTACGGAGCACCTGGTCGACGGTGAGAATGATATCGCTGTCGAAGTGTATCGCTGGTCCGACGGCAGTTACCTCGAAGATCAGGACATGTGGCGATTCAGCGGTATCTTCCGGGATGTGAACCTGATTGCCCGCCCGGATGTGTACTTGCAGGACTTCCAGGTCAGTACCAGATTGAAGAACGATTACCAGGACGCCGACTTGTCGGTCGACTTTGTGCTGGGCGGTCGACTTGTCGATGAAGCGTTCCTGGATCAGCAACTCGAAATGAGCCTGTTTTCACCGGATGGAGATTTGCTAGCCCGCGCGAGGGGTAGTGCGAGTATGTTGCAGGGAAAGGCGACCGGCAGACTCGATCTGGACGTGCCCGGCGTCAATCTCTGGAGCGCGGAATCGCCCAGCCTGTATTCAATGATGCTCGCCGTATTGGATGGCGACGGCAAGCCGCTCGAATTCATTCCATGGTCCGTCGGATTCAGGGAAATCAAGATCGAGGACAATCAGTTCTGGGTTAACGGTCGCTCAATCAAGATCAAAGGTGTCAATCGGCATGAGCACCACCCCAGGACCGGGCGATACCTGGACACCGAGACGATGGAGCTCGACATGAAATTGCTCAAGCAGGGCAATTTCAACCTGGTTCGCAATAGTCACTATCCCAGTGATCATCGCTGGTATCAGCTGGCCGACCGCTACGGCCTGTATATTTTTGATGAGGCAAACCAGGAAAGTCATGCCTACAGACAGGCCAATACGGAACTCGGGGACAACCCTGACTGGACAATCGCGCACGTCGATCGTGCCGTCTCGATGGTGCAGACAAACAAGAACCATTCGTCAATTGTCATATGGTCTTTGGGCAATGAAGGTGGCTCGGGTCGCAACCTGAGGGCGATGAGAGAGGCCGTGCTGGCAATCGATACCAGTCGTCCGGTGTTTTCGGACACGGATCGATCTGTATCGGATATTCACGACCGGGGTTATCGCACAACGACCGATGTCTACGAATGGCTTGAGCAAGCCAGGGAAGTTAACAAGCCGTTCATGCAGCGCGAGTACGCCCATGCGATGGGTAATTCACTGGGCAACCTGCAGGAACACTGGGACATCATTTATGCAGAAGAAGACTATATTGGCGCCGCGATCTGGGATTGGGTTGACCAGGGGCTCGCGAAACTGAAGAACACCGCGATGGTCAGTTACGGTCCCGATCCGAACAAACTGACGCTGGATCATGAACGCGAAGTCTGGGCCTACGGCGGCGACTTTGGCGACAAGCCAACGGTTGCGGAGTTCCTACTGAATGGCATCGTGTCACCCGACAGAAAACCCTATCCCAGCTATTTTGAAGCAAAAAAAGTTCTGCAGAATGTCTGGTTTGAACAAACTGCCGAGCCCTATGCGGTCAAGGTCATCAACCGATATGATTTCACAGACCTTTCGGCCTACGACTTTTACTGGCAAGTCAGAAATACGGAAGGAACGCTTGGCGAAGGTATTTTGAGTGTCAGTGCGTTACCGGGGCAAACCAAACTGGTAAGAATTCCTTTTGATCCGGACGAAGGCTCTGAATCCAAAGAACTGCTGCTGGATTTGTCGGTTCGAACGAAGATTGACAACTTGTGGGCCCCAAAGGGATTTGAGGTTGCCTATCAACAGTTCGTGATTGCGCCTTATCGTTTTCCCGAAACGCTCACCGCGCAGGGTCGGCCGCTAATAGTGGAGCATTCGGCTGACACAATCACTGTAGCCACGGGTGAGACCACGCTGTCTATCGACAGGGATACCGGTGAATTACAAAGCTACCAGGTGGCTGGCCAGGAGTTGCTGGTTCGACCGCTGGCACCGTATTTCTGGAAACCACTGAACAATAACCAGGCGCGCAATCAGTTTATTGAACGAATGACGCCGTGGGCGCGAGCGGCAGCCTATCGCCAGGTGAGTTCTGTCACCGTGAATGACCTTGGCGAGAACCTGGTGGAAGTAAAGGTCGTTGCACGCCTGGTCGCGAACAACGCCTTGTATACGCTAACCTACCGAATCAACGGCGAGGGTGCAGTGCAAGTCACGGGGGAATACAAACCGGACCCGGATCGTATCCAGCACGAATACATGCCCAAGTTCGGAATGCGGCTTGCGCTCGATTCGTCGCTGTCTCAGATCGACTGGTACGGTCGTGGGCCGTTCGAGAATTATCCAGACAGAAAGACCGCTGCAAGAATTGGCCAGTATCGGGAAACACTTGAGACATTTCAGGTGCCTTATATTTCTGCCACGGACAGCACCAATCGAAGTGATGTCAGGAACGTCAGTTTCTCGAACGACCACGTTCAATTAACGGTGGAAGGTCTGCAGCCATTTAACTTCCGGGCCTGGCCGTATGATGAATCGGATTTGTACTCACCGATGAATCGGGAGGAGCGTTACTCGACGGTAAACATGGTTCGCCGCAAACACTATTACGAATTGCCAGAAAGAGACTTCATCAACGTTAACCTGGATCTTGCTATCCACGGCGTGGGCGGGGACAACAGTTGGGGAGCGAGAACAATGGAGAAGTACCATGTACGAGCAGACCAACCGCTGAGTTTCAGTTTTATTCTCAAGGCGACCAAAGAATAGGAATGCTGCGATGATGACCCAGAGTACCTTCCGGTTTCTTCTTGTATTTCTGTTTGCAGCGACTGCGTACGCAGACGGTATAGAAGACTTTGTTCCCGATAGACAAATTATCTACAAGACAACAGGGAAAACCGAACTAAAGCTTCACGTTTTCGCTCCTTCAGGTCACGAGCTGTCCGATGATCGTGCAGCCATCGTATTTTTCTTCGGCGGTGGCTGGAACTCGGGCTCGCCAAGCCAGTTCTATCCTCATTGTTCGCACCTGGCTTCGCGCGGCATGGTCTGTATAGCCGCCGAGTACCGGGTCAGGGACAGAAACAACACTTCACCTCGTGAAGCGGTTATGGACGGCAAATCCGCCATTCGGTGGGTCAGGCAACATGCCGGTGAGTTGGGAATAGACCCCAACAGAATTGCTGCCGGTGGTGGTTCTGCAGGCGGACACGTAGCCGCTGCAGCCGGCACCGCTACGGGGTTTGAAGAAAAGAGCGAAGAGCTTGGTGTCAGCTCTCGCCCAAATGCGCTGGTGCTGTTCAATCCCGTGTTCGACAACGGACCGAATGGCTACGAGCACAACCGGATGAAGGAGTACTGGAAGGAAATCTCGCCGCTTCACAACATCGACGAGGACACGCCTCCCACTGTGGTCATGCTGGGGACAGAAGATGAGCTTGTCCCGGTGGAAACCGCCGAGGAATTCAAGTCATTGATGGAGAGCCACGGCGTTCGCAGCGACCTGCACGTATATGCGGGCCAACCGCACGGGTTTTTCAACTTTCAGAATTCGAACAACTACACACGCACGGTCGCCGATATGGATCGGTTCCTGGTGTCCCTGGATTACCTGGCGCGTAAGCCAGGTCTGTTCATCTGGGATGACAAGCCAGCGGAGCGATTTGACGTTGCCTACCCGGTCGGTAACGGCCGGCTGGGGGCGATGCCTTTTGGCGGCTATCCATCCGAGAAAATTCTCCTCAATGAAGAGACTATCTGGGCACGTAGCGATGACGCTGACTACGAGATGCCGGCGAACAGCTTCGAGCATCTGGAACGGTTGCGGGAGTTGGAGGTAGCCGGGGACTACGAGGGCGCGGATCGCTATTTCGAGCAGCACTTGCAGAACGAGAAACGGCCCGACAGCTACCAGCTTCTTGGCTGGTTGCACGTGGACTATCTCGCGGCACCATTGAGGGAGTCCCGTCGCATGCTGGACCTTGAGTCCGGAATCGCTGCGAATCAATACTCGCTGGAGGATGGCACCGAGATAACACAGGAAGTTCTGGCGTCAGCGCCAGACGATGTGATCATGCTGCGAATTTCAGCAAACAAGCCGATCGGCTTGAGAGTTGCACTGGATGGCGGATCCGTCGTTGGCGGCGACCTGGTCAAAACAGGGGCAGCTACCGGTGAGAACGCCACAAAATATGAAGGCCGTGTGCGCGTGGTTGCGGATGGTAAGACTACAGAGAAAGACGATGGCCTCGACATCGGCGACAGCCGGGACATCACGATCTATGTCGCTGCCGCCACAAACTTCAATCGAAATGACAGCGGCGCGATGCTCGAGGAAGGCTGGAACCAAAAAGCGTTGACAGATCTCGACGCGTTGCGGGGCAAGTCCGCGGAATTCATAAGACGTGCGGCCGTACACGATCATCAAAACTATTTCAGCCGCTTGTCGGTTGATTTTGGTGCGACTTCTGACGAGGTGCTGGCGCTTTCGACCCCGGAACGGATCAAGCGGATCAAGGATGGTGCAAGCGACGACCCCGACCTGATCGAAACTTACTTTCAATTTGGCCGCTACCTGCTGGTTGCATCGTCCCGGCCGGGGACTCTGCCGGCAAATCTGCAGGGTATCTGGAATCCGCATGAGCAAGCGCCATGGAGTTCAGACTTTCATTTGAACATCAATATTCAGATGAACTACTGGCCAGCAGAGAATACCCACCTCGGCGAGATGCATGAGCCGTTTTTTGATCTCATTCGCTACTTCCAGCCGACAGGAAAGGAGCTGGCGCGTCGTCTCGGCATGAAAGGCTGGAGCATGGGTCATGCGACCGATGCCTGGGCACACGCTCGAATCATGAGTTCCAGGGCGTATTGGGGCGGCTCCTTTTTCGGCGGGCAGTGGATGACCTTCCACATCCTGGAGCACTACCGTTTCAACCGCGACAAGGCATTCCTCGAGGAGAACTGGGACATCCTGACCGAGTCCGCCAGGTTCACCGAGTCGTGGCTGATTCCCGATCCGGAAACCGGGAAACTCGTCTCCCGCCCCAGTGCTTCGCCAGAGAATCTGTTTTCCTACACAAAGGACGACGGAACAACCGAGGTTGCAGCATTTGCGGCCGGCACTAGCTTTGATCAATTCATGATCCTGCAGGTTTTCAGTGACTATCTTGAAGCCGCAGAAGTACTGGGCAGGCAGGACGACCCGTTCGTAAAGACGATTGCGGAGACGATGCCAAAGGTCCTGCGCCCTCGTATCGGTGAGGACGGGCGCCTGCAGGAATGGCGGTTGCCGTTTGACGAACCCCAGCCCGACCACCGTCATATCTCGCATATTATCGGCGCTTATCCCGGGAACCAGATCAATCTCGACGATGACCCCGACATGCGCAATGCAGTCATGAAGTCACTTGAGTTCCGGCTCGCCAGTGGTGGTGCCGGCACCGGCTGGAGCCGGGCCTGGACTATCGGCATGTTCGCCCGCCTGTCGGACGGGGAACATGCGTATGAAAATCTGTTGGCGATCCTGCAAAAGTCTACCTGGGACAATCTGTGGGATCTGCTGGGGGCTGTATTCCAGATCGACGGCAACTTTGGTGCGACGGCAGCAGTGGCCGAGATGCTGCTGCACAGCCACAACGATGAAATCAAATTGTTACCGGCACTTCCCGAGGAATGGCAAGCCGGCCACGCGCGCGGGCTGCGCGCGAGGGGCGATGTCACAGTGGACATCGAGTGGGAGGAAGGAAAGCTGAAGAGTGCGGTGTTCATGGGCGGCAAGAACACGGTCAGCTCTGTTCCCGTGGTCTACGACGGCGTTCAGGTCAACCTGGCTCTGAAACCGTGGGAGAGCACAGAACTGTCCGGTGACGACTTCATTGTTTACAAGAACAGCGAGGCATCAATCGAAGACCGTGTGACCGATCTGCTGTCGAGGATGACTATCGAAGAAAAAATCTCGCAGTTGCGGATGTTTCATAGCAACCAGGGCATCGAGTTGTCTGAAGTGGGCGAGATGGAGCTTTCCGACAACGTGAAACAACGATTGGTCAACGGCATTGGTGGAATCAAAAACCCCGGGGAGTACCAGTCGCCGGAGAATGCTGCGACCTTGAACAACCAGTTGCAGATGTATGTCATTGATAATAGCCGGCTGGGGATTCCCGCGTTCTTCGTCACCGAGTCGTACGACGGCGTTACCGGGGAAGGTTCGACGCGCTTCGGGCGCCCGATCACCTTGTCGTCGTCGTGGAACAGGGAACTCGTCCGGGACGTGTACGACACTGTGGGGCGGGAGGCCCGGCTGCGCGGTCTGCATCTGACGCATTCACCGGGTGCGGACATCGCCCGCGATCCTCGATTCGGGCGGATGAGTGAGGTATTTGGAGAAGACACCTATCTCACGACCGAAATGATCGTCAGCACGGTAACTGGATTTCAGGGCAACAGCGAAGGGCTGGACAGTACTCACATCGGTGCGGTAACCAAACATTTTGCAGGCTACGGCCAGGTCGCCGGCGGAAGGAATTTCGCGTCTATCGAGATATCACCGCGTACATTGATCGATGAGATATTTCCGCCATTCAAGGCAGCCGTTCAGCGCGCAAACACACTGGGCATCATGCCGTCCCACGGTGATATCAACGGAGTAGCCAGTCACGCCGACCCATGGCTACTGACCGACGTGTTGCGAGACCAATGGGGGTTTGAGGGATATACCGTCTCCGACGCCAACGATGTCGCCAGGCTGTACAGCTTTATGAAAGTTGCTGAAACACCTGAAGATGCCGTGTTACTGGGTCTAAAGGCAGGTGTGGATGTGGATCTATACTCCGATGAAGCGTACGCGCTGCTACCGGAAATGGTGAAGACGAATCCCGATCTCGAGGCCTTGATTCACCGATCGGCGGGTAGAGTTTTACGCACCAAGTTTATTCTCGGTTTGTTCGACGATCCGTACCCGGACCCCGGTAAAGCCGAGGGATTGACGCGCGACGAGGCAGCCATCGCGTTGGCGCACAACGCCGACCTGGAATCAATCATCCTGTTGAAAAACGAGAATCGGACATTGCCGCTGGCCGAGGGGAGTCCCAAAACGATTGCTCTGGTCGGTCCCTTGCTGGGTGAGGAAACTTTGTCCAATTTCGACATGGTCGCCGGCGGTGCCTACAAGTTTATTGCAGAAAAGGGATTCGATCTGACGGACGGCGATCGATCGATTCCGGAGCTCACTGCAACGGATGTCATGGAGGAGGGCATCCGGAAAATCGTCGGTGAGACGCAAAGCGCTGACGTGATTGTCCTGTTTCTGGGCGGTGACGAGTTTACGTCCAAGGAAGCCTATTTCGGCAGCGCTTTTGGTGATCGGGACAGCATCGATCCGGTCGGCTTGCAGGACGAACTGCTAATTGAACTGAAGAAGACTGGAAAACCCGTCGTGGTCGTACTGAAGCACCGGCGGACGCTTGCGGTAAACGTGATCGATGAACATGCGGATGCCATTCTGGATTGTTGGGAGCTGAGCGAATTTGGCGACAAGGCTATTGCGAAAATGATCTTCGGGCAGGCCACTCCATCCGGCAAGTTATCCGTAACCGTTCCTCGTTCCATCGGGCAGATTCCATTTCACTACAGTCAAAAGGAGATCAACTACAAGAAAGGATATTTGTTTACTGAGTCCACGCCGTTGTATCCGTTTGGGTACGGATTGAGTTATGCAAATTTCGAGTACTCGAATCTTCGCCTGTCGGATAGCACGCTCTCGACGAATAGCACGATTACTGCCGAGGTTAAAGTAAGGAACACCGGGCAATCCACCGGTAGCGAGATTGTCCAGCTCTATATCAAGGACGTCATTGGTTCCGTTCTGCGTCCCGACAGAGAGTTGAAGGGCTTTGAAAAAGTGAGCCTCAAACCGGGGGAATCAAAAACAGTTTCGTTCATCATCTCTCCTGACATGTTGGCGTTTACAGGTTTGGAGATGGAAGAAGTTGTCGAAGCAGGGGAGTACATAGTTATGGTTGGTGGTTCATCGAATGATCTATCCAAAGAAGGATTCAGGTTAGTCAATTGAGAACCAAACAGTGAATAAGAGGAGCAATTAAATGAGACCACGATTGAGATTCCTGAGCGACGACCTGATCAAGAAGATCCTCGATGAAGCCTACAAGCTGCTTGAGACAAAAGGCGTTGCCATGGAACACGATACGTTGCCGGAGCGGCTTGCCGGCGCCGGCTGCATCATCGACCCCGACACCAGGCGCATTCTAATGCCTCGCGAGATTGTTGAGGCAGCCGTCAAGTCGGCTCCCAGCCGGATCGAACTGTGGAACATGGACGGCAGCAGTTGCTGTGATCTCTCCGGCGATAACGTGCATTTCACACCGGGTTCGTCGGCCATCAAGATGCTGGACGAGAATACTCACAAGATACGCCCGTCCGTTCTCGAAGATATGCACCGCTTCAACAAGGTTGCGGAACAACTCGACGGGATCGATTACTCCTCCACCGCTATCGTGCCCAACGACGTTCCGGAGGCAATCGGGGACAGTATCAGGCTCTACTCGCTGTTGAAGTCTACCAGCAAGGCAATCGTTACCGGAGCGTTCACGATCGATGGCTTCAACGTTATGGCCGACATGCTCCTGGCCGTGCGCGGCACGAAAGAAGCTCTTCGCGAAAAGCCGTTTTCCATCTTCTCGTCCTGCCCTACTCCGCCCTTGAAGTGGAACGAAACATCAGCTGACGCTACCGTCAGGTGCGCGGAGCTGGGCATCCCGGTTGAATTTATCGCGATGCCGCTTGCGGGAATGGTCTCGCCGATCTCACTAGTCGGATGTGTCATCCAGCATGCCGTTGAAACCCTTAGCGGCATCGTCATCTCCCAGACCACCCGACCGGGCGCTCCGGTTCTCTACGGTGGTTCCGCCGGCGCTCTGAATATGACCAAGATGACAGCCGCCTTCGCGACTGTAGAAGCGGAGATGATCAATTGCGCCTATGTTGAGGTTGGCAAGTACCTGGGGCTGCCGACCCAGGCCTACATTGGCGAAAGTGACAGCAAGACGCTGGACGCCCAGATGGGCTTCGAAGCAGGCGGAGGATTGCATTTGGCGGGTCTGACGGGGATTAACAGCGTTTCATCACCCGGCATGCATTATTTCGGAGCCTGCTTCTCGATGGAGAAACTGGTTTTCGACGCCCAGCTTTGTGAGTTGACGCACCGGCTGGTGGCAGGCCTTGAGCCTCGGGAAGACTTCCCGGCCGACGATCTGTTCGACGAGCTGCTCACCCAGGACACACTGCTGATGTCCAAACACACTCTGAAATACTTCCGCCAGGAACATTGCATTCCCGGGCCTCTTATCGACCGAACGCAGTCGCTGGAAGATGACACGGTACCGCTAATGCAGCGGGCCCAGGCTGAAGTGGAGCGCCATATCGAGCAATACGAGCCGCCGGATGTCCTCTCTGCAGATCAGTATCGCGATCTTGAAGGCATAATGAAAACCGCCGCAGGAGACTTCAAGATCGACTTCTAAATGGGGTTCTTTTTAAGCTGACGCAGCCAGCAGGTCTCTCGCTTTGCGAACGGCCGCGCTGGCGTCGGGCGCATACCCGTCGGCGCCAATATTATCCGCAAATTCCTGGGTTACCCCGGCCCCTCCAACCATCACTTTCACCTGGTCACGTACGCCGGCGTTTTCCAACGCCTGGATAGTGTTACGCATCATGGGCATGGTCGTGGTCAGCAGTGCGGACAGGCCAAGCAATTGGGCATCTGACTCCTGAATAGCTTCGACGAATTTTTCCGGCGAAATGTCGACGCCAAGATCGATAATTTCATAGCCGGCCCCTTCAAGCATCATGCCAACCATGTTCTTGCCGATATCATGGAGATCGCCCTTCACGGTGGCAATAATGGCTTTACCTGCAGGTTCTGTACCAGCTTTCGTGAGGTAAGGGCTCAAGATGTCCAGAATGCCCCGCGTGCCCAAAGCAGCTGCCATCATCTCCGGCAGGAAGTACTCACCTTCTTCGAATTTTTGGCCGACGACTTCCATGGCCGGCACAACACCATTGAGGATGATGTACTGCGCATCGAGATCCTCGGATAAGGCCTGGTTGGCTGTGGCGATAGAATCAGGAAGATC
>Ga0255046_10000541_pt1 | contig 10255 bp, 10 predicted proteins | sample BC1_12_27_MG_FD_183632 | JGI IMG/M metagenome (GOLD analysis project Ga0255046, IMG submission 183632) | Seawater microbial communities from Strait of Georgia, British Columbia, Canada - BC1_12_27 | ecosystem: Environmental > Aquatic > Marine > Strait | place: Canada: British Columbia...
ACAGAAACTTCAATTTTTTGCTCCCTGACAACTTCAATTTTTTATGGTATAGGTTATTAATTCCATATGGGAGTGGCCTATGAAAAGAAAAATCGCCTTCGCTTTTGCTTTCGTCATTTTTTTCATTTCCTTTGCCTATGCGGACAACGTTTCGGATTCTCCAGAGTTCAAACAGGCCAGAATTCAACTGGTCGAAAAATATATCAAAGGAAAAGGCATAGCCGATCCCAATGTTTTAGCTGCCATGCAAGCTGTCCCGCGGCACAATTTTGTGCCGCAGGCCCTTTGGTCGGCCGCCTATGCGGACCGTCCGCTGCCCATCGGTGAAGGACAGACAATTTCCCAGCCCTATGTTGTCGCCCTAATGACCGAAATCCTCCAGCTTACCAATGATCATCGTGTCCTGGAGATCGGGACCGGCTCCGGTTATCAAGCCGCAGTTCTGGCGAAGGTTGTCAACGAGGTTTACTCTATTGAGATCAAGGAAAAACTGTATCATCGGGCTAGCAAGACGTTAAAATTGCACGGATACAACAATGTTAAAACCCGTCATGGTGACGGCTATTATGGATGGTCGCAAGCCGCTCCCTTTGATGCCATTATGATCACCGCCGCCGTAGACCATATTCCGCCGCCGTTGCTTAAACAGTTGAAAGAAGGCGGAAGACTTGCGCTTCCGCTGGGAAACCCATTTAGTTACCAGAATCTTGTTTTAGTCACCAAACAGGGGGATGATCTAATCGTAAAGCAAATTACAGGCGTTCTTTTTGTGCCCATGACCGGTTATGCGCTAAAAAAGTCTCCACCCTAATTGCCCATGATCTTTAGTGCCGTTTTCCTCATCGGTTTTTCAACCCTGGCCTTTGAGGTTCTGCTGACGCGGATCTTTTCGATCGGACAATGGAATCACCTTTCCTTTATGGTGATCAGTATTGCCCTGTTTGGCTTTGCTGCCAGCGGAACTTTGTTAAGCATTCTCAACGCCCGTCGAGCCGGACGTCCCGGCTTTTTATCCGCCCGCAAGTCAACAGCAACCCTTATCGTTTTATATACGTCAACGACCCTCCTGTCATTTATCGTCCTAAACAACCTTCCGCTGGATTATTTCAGGCTGCCCGTTGAACCCATCCAAAGTTTTTATTTACTCATCGCTTTCATTATCCTGGCGCTGCCATTCTTTTTTTCGGGCTTCATTGTTGCATTGGCTTACACCCGATTGCCTGAAAAGACCGGCTTGATCTATTTTGCGACCATGTGCGGTTCGGCCTGCGGTGCGATTTTTCCGGGTTTGTTGCTCCCTGTTTTCGGTGAAGGCCGACTCGTTATTTATTCTGCTCTTGTTCCGCTGATTTTGATGCCCGTAATTCTTGGCAGCTCAAGATCAAATCAGCCCGGGTCGGGAAGTCAGAAATCAGCCAAGATCACCCTGGGATTTTGTAGTTTTGTAATTCTTGTAGGGGCGATCTATCTGCTGACCCCTTATGGCGATTCATTCATCCGGGTGAGGCCCTCGGCTTACAAAGCCATTTCCCAGGTTCTGCAATTTCCAGATACGCGTATCGAAAAAACAGTTACCCATATCAGGGGACGCACGGATCGAGTTACCAGCCCGTATATCCGGTTTGCTCCTGGTTTGAGTCTGCGGTACATGGAAACGATAGCGCCCCAGAACGCGATGTTCAGGGACGGCGATAATCAGCTTGTTTTGTACCCGCCGAGTTCCCAAGACGCCACCCGTTTTGCGGCATTTACGCTGCCTTACAGCGGATATTATCTTCGCCCAAAAGCACAGAAAGCGCTTGTGATTTTACAGGGGGGCGGATCGGCCATTGCGAGTGTTTTGGCTTCAAAAATTCGGGATGTTACCCTTGTCGTCGAAAATCCTGCGTTGGTCGAAGTTTTGAACAACCACTACGGTCTTGCGGTGACGTCTCAGCCTGCAAGAGTCTTTTTGTCGCAGACCCCAAGGCAGTTTGACATCATTCATGTGGAAAACTGGGGGACTTCGATTCCAGGTTCAGCCGCTCTCAATCAAGACCACCTTTACACCATCGATGGGTTTGATCAATACCTGAGACACCTAAGGCCGGACGGTCTGATTATCATTGCCCGAAGACTTTTGCTGCCGCCGGCCGACAGTCTTCGCCTGTGGGCATCGGCCTATGAAGCTTTAAAGATGACAGGTGCCAAGAATCCAGAAACCCATCTGGCGATGCTGCGCAACTGGGATACCTTTACCCTGCTGGTTTCCAAAAAACCGCTTCTGGATGTGACGCGCCTGGAACACTTTGCACGAAATCTTAATTTTGACCTTGTCTATCTTCCAGGCATCACGTCAGATCAAGCCAATCGTTTCAACAAGTTTGATGCACCCTATCATTTTATCGAAATCAATCGATTGGCATCCGCCTATCTTAACGGAAAAGAAAAAGCCTATTTCAGGTCTTATCTTCTCGATATCAAACCCCAATCGGACAATCGACCCTTTCCCGGTCGCTATTTAAAATGGCTGAGGTTAAACTTACTTTACCGAACCCTGGGTAGTCGACTTTACGCCCTGTTGATGTCCGGTGAAATTGTTGTAGCGGTGGTTTTCATCGAAGCCCTGGCTGTCACCGGTTTTTTGCTCTTTGTGCCACTTTTTTTTGTCCGCCGAAATGAGAAAAAACCATCCATTTCTCAGGTGCTGTATTTTTTCGGAGTCGGGGCCGGTTTTATGTTTATCGAGTTGTTTTTTATCAAAAAGTTTATTCTTCTTTTCGGCGATCCGATTATTAGTTTTAGCGTCGTGGTGGCCGGCGTTCTCATTTTCTCAAGTTTCGGGGGCGTGTGGGCCCAAAAAAAGGATAAAGGTATTTTAAGAATGGTGCTCCTGTGTTTGGTGGGCAGTCTCCTGCTGGCCTTTTTTGCCCTCAACTTTCTTATTGAATATCTGCTCCGGCTTCCAAACATATGGCAATATTCGGGGGCGGTGCTGGTATTATTGCCAATAGGATTTCTGATGGGGCTTCCTTTTCCACTGGGTATGCGCGATATTCTCAATTCCCCCACCCAACGCGCATACGCATGGTCCGTAAACGGCTGTGCTTCGGTTCTAACGTCGATTTTATCCGCCCAGTTGGCCCTCGCCTTTGGAATATCATTTATTTTAGGTTGTGCAATTGCCGCTTATTTTGTAGTGATTTTCAGCTGGCAACTGATCGAAAGGAAACCGCATTGAAGCCCGACGAACCCATCATGCAAATCAAGGTAGAATGCTATGCCGGATATCGGGGAGAAGAAACCCCGCGTATCATCTGGTTCAAATCTCGGGAAATCAAAATAAAAAAAGTGCTCGATCGATGGCTGGATCCTGATCATCGCTATTTTAAACTATTGGGTGATGATGATGGAATCTATATTATACGCCATGACATGAGCACCTGGGTTTGGGGGTTAACATTTTATCAAGAGACACAGAAATAAAATGAGCTAAAATTAAAAATGATCTAAAATGCCTAAAGTTGAGAAATTCAACCCATCGAGAGCCTCCCTTCGAGAACCTCAGAGTCGAATGACTGGGTCGAACGATCATATTTATAATAAAAGATGGAGCGCAGCGACACCATAATTTTAGGCAGTTTAGGCACTTTAGGCACTTCTAACTTTAGAGCACCGTTGGAACTTTTTTTCTCTGTCTTCGAAGATAAACCGCTATTTTTGAGATAGGTTGTAGGAATTGACCATGCAGACTTTGGATAGTTTTCAGCCGCCGTTTTTATTAAAAAATGCCCATGTGCAAACGTTCTTGGGCAGTAGTAAACTGCGAGCGCTCGCCCCGAATATCATGCGTGAAGTTGCTCGCGAAGAAATTATCAAAACATCTGAAGGTATTAAACTGGTTGGGTATCATTCTATCCAAAACGGCCGTCACGCCAAAGGTTTGGCAATTCTGTTGCATGGCTGGGAAGGCAGTTCAGACTCAACTTACGTATTACGTTGCGCCAGGGGTCTTTACCTAAATGGTTATGACATTTTCAGGTTGAATTTCAGAGACCACGGGGACAGTCACCATCTCAATCGAGGCATTTTTTATGCTGTCCTGCTAGAGGAAGTTTACCAGGCAGTGAATCATGCTGCCGGATTTGCCAGAGGCGCTCCAGTCTTTCTGATTGGATTTTCACTGGGGGGAAATTTCGTTTTACGCATTTTAAGAAAATGTGCCAGTGTTCGGTCTACAAATTTGCGCCATGCGGTGAGCATCAGCCCGGTCTTGAATCCGGAAGAATCAACGATGGCAATCGACCGCATCGCTTTTATTCGAAAATATTTCTTAACGAAATGGCGACGCTCCTTAGCAAAAAAACAGGAATTATTTCCGGATCTGTATGATTTTGAAGATGTGATGGATTTAAAAACCATTCAAGAGCTCACCGATGTTTTGCTTGAAAAATACAGCGATTTCCAAACGGCGCGAGACTACTTCCAGGCTTATTCTGTAATGGGATCGGCAATCGAGCATATTAATACCCCAACAACCATCATCACTGCTGAAGATGACCCGATCATACCGATAAAAGATTTTTATGATCTGAAACTAAATAAACACATCCAGCTCATTGTCCATTCCTACGGGGGGCACAATGGATTCATTACGGGATTTAAGCTGCAAAGCTGGTATGAAAATAAAATCATCAAGCTATTCGACCAAATATGTGGAAACAGGGAGGCGTACTATGAGTGACGACAAGACGACTGAAATTTTAAAGAGTGCAATTCTAATGGAAAAAAGAGGACAGGCCTTTTACGAAAAAGTGGCCCAACAAACATCCGGCAACGTTGTAAAACGTTTTTTTGAAATGATGGCCAATGAGGAAAAGAATCATATCCGAATCCTTTCCGAGCAATTTAAAGCCTATCAGGACAATAAACAATTCGATTGCGGGGAATTTGATGATCAGCATGCGTCCGATATTGCAACGCAGGTGCTTGCAAAAGAAATCAAGTCAGAAATTTCAGCTGCTGCTTATGAAGCGGCCGCCATATCGGCAGCAATGTCCATGGAAGAACGTGCCATAAAACTCTATTCCGATCGTGCCGTGGCCGCGAGCGACCCAAATGAGAAAGCGCTCTATAATTGGCTGGCAAAATGGGAAACCCAGCACCTGAGCTTTCTGGCCGATATTGACCGGGAACTGACTGAAGACATCTGGTATGATCAGTCTTTTTGGCCATTTTAAAATTGTTCTCTAACCCACCATATTTGGAACGCGGCCTGCGTAGCGCAGCGCTTCAAATTGCCAATCTTATAAAAATCATGTTGATTTTGTTTAATTATCCGGCAATTTTAATCGCTGGAAATGAGTGGGAATTGATTGAAAAAGAAGATGGCATTGCAGTATATGCCAGAGAAGTGAGCGGGCATTCCGGACTCGAATTTAAAGGGGTCTGTCTTGTTAATCAACCGATTGAAGTGATCGGATCCGTATTGTCCGATATCCCATCCTATCCCAAATGGTTTTTTAAGTGCGTTGAATCCAAAAGGATCTCTGCCGATAATGCTTCCGGACTTAATTTTTTCCTGTATATCGCAGTTGATACCCCATGGCCATTTTCAGACCGGGATGTCGTATATAAAGTTGAAATAGCCATCGATTACGCTTTAGGAAAAGTAGTTATACATAGTACCGCCATAAAGGAGCCATTTGTTCCTTTGAAAACAGGTTATGTCCGCATCACAGATTCTGAACATCGATGGATTCTTGAAAGAGTTTCTCCTGAGCGAACACGCATCACCTTTATCAATCGCACCAACGCGGCCGGGCCGTTTGCAGATCATATCTCCGATCCCGGCACCCGGGACTCGACTGTTCGTTCGCTTGAGAACTTGATAAAGATTGCAAAAGACCCCAAATATGCCAAAGCCGCAAAAAATTGAGATATGTGCTGCTGCTTCAAAAAGGTAACCCTTGGTTTCGCTTCGGGTCGCTTGCCATTTGGACCGATGGAGATCTTAATTATTCACACAGCGGAACCAGCAGAATCGGGCAGGGAGCCTTTTCGAGAATGGTCATTCCGATATAATCGACCCGACCGAGGCTCCTTTTTTCCGGAAGCTGGTGGCAGCCCAAAATGATAAGGTCTGCGTTTATATCTCGTGCCATTTTACAGACTGCCAGAGCCGGATCAGATGGAAAACAAGTAAATGAGACCTTTTCCAGCCCCTCCAGAAGCGGCTTTATTTTGGAAGCGTACTGTTGCTCCGCATCAGCGACGACTTTAGCCCGCTTCGGATCATCCTCGTCCAGTTCCGTTAGCATATAATCCAGAGCGTTAAAGATATGCAGCTCCGCTTCATGTGTCCGTGCAAGTTCAATACCTTTTGCAAGTGCAAACTCAGCCGCCGCCCCAAATTTAAAAGCCATAAGGATTCGATTAAACATGATGGCACTCCTTTGCTCTATGAAGTTTACGCACACTGAAAAGGCTTAAAAACCAATTACGGTTGCGGCAAGAAATACCGCATTGAATTGAGTTGAAAAATAGTCGTCCACGCGGGATGCAAACATAGAATTGTCGATCTGAAGTGCGGCCGTATTTGCTATCGGCAGCATAGGTCAGACAGATACGCCGATTGAAGAAGAGTGAAAAGGATTTGAATTACACCTTCTCATGTCCCATACACAAAGTTAAGTTGTATTGTTTCACCAACTGATGTATGATTTTAGCGGTAATATCGATTTATATATGCTTTGATCTTCGACAGTCAAACGATTTTTTCCTATTCCGACAGGCCTTGATGATGCTTTGCCCTGCCCCACAATCAAACCCGTCATCACAAGAGGTAGATTAAATTGAAGGAAACGCATGCGCTCATAGAGGAATTGAGTCGCTTAAAGAATGAAAAATCGGCGTTTAAAGCCCAAATTAAGCTGCTTGAGAAATTTGTCTCCCTGGCACGATCGCCCGGGAAAGTTAAAATGCTAATAAAAATTTTGCAGAAAACACTGGAGGTTTTTGCAGGATTAACCGGGGCCGAAAAAGGAAGCCTTTTTTTGCTCGATCGCAATGGCGTGGTGATAGAGAGCATTCTGACCCGCAGTGATGCCACACCGGAGCAGCGCTCTCAGCTCATCGGACGTGTTTTGGATAAAGGACTGGCCGGGTGGGTTCGACGGCATCGCGAGGTGGGGTTAATTATGGATACCAAAGAAGATGATCGCTGGTTGGACCTCCCTGACCAGCCCTACACCGTTCGTTCAGCCCTGGCAGTGCCCATCCTAAGAGACGAAAAACTGCTGGGTCTGCTCACCTTACTCCATGCCCAAGCCGGCCATTTCAGCGAAGAAACTGCCGAATTGATGAAAATGATCGCCGGGCAGATAGCGATCGCTCTTGAAAATGCGCGCCTGTATGCCAAATTAGAAAACTACTCGAAAGCACTGAATGCGGAGCTTGAAAAAGGCAAAAAGATTCAAAGGGATTTTTTGCCGGCGGACATTCCTCAGATTCCGGGATGGGAAATCGACACCTGTTTTCATCCCGCACGACAGGTTTCCGGAGATTTTTATGATGTATTTATGCTGCCGGGAAATTATGTCGGTCTGGTGATTGCGGACGTGTGCGACAAAGGGGTGGGGTCAGCCCTTTATATGGCTCTTTTTCGCAGCCTGATGCGGGTTTTTTCCGGGCAGATCAGTCTGGGTGTATGGTCTGCGGCGAAGTCAGGCAAGAATAAAGAAGCAATTTCGGAAGCCGACTTAACCCGCATGCTGCAAGCCGTATCCCTTACCAATGACTATATCTCCGAGGAGCACGGCCAGGAGGTCATGTTCGCGACACTCTTTTTTGGGGTGCTGAATCCAGCCAGCGGCGATCTTTCTTTTATCAATGGGGGGCACGAGCCCCCATGCATTATCGGGCAGTCCGGAATAAAAGAAACATTGAAGGCCCAAGGACCCGTTGTCGGCATCATACCCGGTGCGGAATTTGAAATCCAGCATGCCCAACTCGAGTATGGTGACAGTTTAATCGGCTTTACGGACGGGGTGACCGAAGCCCTTTCGCCCCAAAAGACATTTTTTACCAAAGAAAAGTTTCTTTCGGTGATTGAAGCCCCGGTCTCGTCAGCAAGCGAATTGATCGAGCGCATCAAAACCCATTTGTTTCGTCATATCGACAACGCGCCCCAGTTTGACGATATCACGATGCTCGCCGTCCACCGCAAACCGAAAAAATAAAAAATCCCGGCCTATCCGGCTTCGGTTATCTAACCGTTAACACAAAGTTCGTTAACGATTTCCATAAACCATGCCACCTTTTCCGGTGGAGCGATCCCGGGCACTTCGCAACCGCTAGACAGGATATATCCGCTGTCATCGGGCGCAATCGCAATACAATCTTTTATGGCCTGCTCCATATCCGACCGGGTTCCGGAAAAGAAAAGATTGGTGTTGATGTTGCCGATGAGCACCGTCTTGCCCCTGGTTAGCTCCAGGGCTTTGGCCAGATCAGACGGTGCATCGATGCTCATGTTCGTCACCCCCGTTTTGACCATGTCTTCTAGAATCGGATCCGCATATCCGCAAATATGAAGGCCCGTTCCGACCTTTTGCTCCTTAAAATGATCCACGATCTGTTTATGATACGGAAAGATGAATTTCCGGTACATCTTGGGAGAGATAAGGCTACATGAGGCCGGGGCCTCGGAAAAGCTGATCCCCACTTTAAGGGGATGGATGGCTTCGCCGACCCGGATGGACTCCTGAGTGCAAAACGCCATGAGTTCATGAACATAATCCGGATCTTTCATTGCATCCCGCAGCAGCCGTCCCGCCTCCCTGAGGCCGATGGCGACGGTCCAGGGGCCGGCAACAACGGCTGAGACGATGCTATCGGTGATGATCTTTTTGGCTTCAGCCAGACTTTCCAGATAATCCGGGATGCGGCCGTCTTTGGCGGGATCTGCGAGTTTAAGGCTGCTCAATTTTCCCTTATCTTCAAGCGCCACCTTGGTGGATATGCACATACTGTCCTCGGGAAATTTGAGCTCATTGCCGATGGCTTCCACATCCATGAGCAGATCCCTCTCCATGACGAGAATATCCGGTCGGTAGCGCTCATAGGCTGCCACCTGGGCTTTCACAAAAATTTTGGGGTCCAGCAGAAACTCCCGGATGGAGGCACCAACCAGCTGGGCACTATGGTGGCCTATGATGGGGTAAGCGGGGATTCGATCGAGCTTTATATCCTGATCGCTAAAAGTCCTTTTAAAGGCCGCCGAGACTCTTTGCCTGCCGGTGTATGTCTCCATTTATAATTCTCCTTAGTGAGAATGTTGTTTTCGGCCATAATCTTACGCTTTAATGGAATTCGCTGCCTCGCACACCGTCCCGGTCAATTCCTTCGATGAGTTCAATGATATCCTGCGTTGGGGCCGGAGTTTCCGCTACGTCAGGCGCTACCCGAAGATCAAAGCCGGTGTTTTCCTTGATTTCGTCAACCGTGTGGCCCGGATGATAATACTGAATCTGCATCGCCCGTTCCGGGTTTTTAAAGTTCATCACGCCCAGATTGGATATAACCACAATTTCATTTGCCATACATTCCTCGGAACGGTGATTATAACCTTGACCGGTCACAAAATCCACTTCCTCGACAAAAACCTTGTTGGAATGCCGCGTGACCCAGACCACAACCTTTGGCGTGATCGGCATCAAAAAGGCCGAAGCCGCCCCGCCCGGCAGTTGAACTTTGGGCCGCTCAACATCTCCGATGAGGCTGAGGTTGGTATTGCCATTGCGATCGACCTGGGCAGCCCCCAAAAACATGACGTCGAGCTCACCCCGCTGAGCCAGATCAAATGCCTCATGCAGCCCGAAGTAGGCCACTGCATTCCGATTCAGCCGGGCATCGAAGGATGAGGGGTAAATCCTGTCAAGCTCAGGGTCGACCCCTTCCGCTCCTGAAATATAGGCCATATCCGGCGCGTGGGTTTTGCGCGCCACGCTCATGGCCAGAATCGGCAGGGGTGAAGAAACACCGTGAAGGACGGTGTTGAAATTCTCGATCTCCAAGGCCATGGCATAGATCATCAAATCCGGTGTCTCGAACCTTGCATTCATGCACTTGCCCTCCTGTAGACGTTGTTATCCAGATATTGCTCAAATTGATCCTGCGCTGCGGCCTTGAGATATTCCTTGATGTGATCGTAGTCCGCATCATAATAATTAAAGCAGGAGCAAGGATAGGCACCCTTGGGTATTTCCACGACGGC
>Ga0255046_10000542_pt1 | contig 10254 bp, 5 predicted proteins | sample BC1_12_27_MG_FD_183632 | JGI IMG/M metagenome (GOLD analysis project Ga0255046, IMG submission 183632) | Seawater microbial communities from Strait of Georgia, British Columbia, Canada - BC1_12_27 | ecosystem: Environmental > Aquatic > Marine > Strait | place: Canada: British Columbia...
AGGGCGGGTCAGCAGGCTTTCGATCTCGACCGGAGCGGTGCCTTCGTAGGTGGTGCGGACCGTAAGCGACGGGTAGGAGATGTCGGGCAGGAGGTTGACCGCCAGGTTGCGGAAGGCGACAAACCCGAAGACCACCGCCGCCACCGAGAAGATGAAGACCGTCACCGGCCTGCGAATCGACAGATCAACGATTCTCATTGCGCCAGACCTGCGGCTGGTGGCTCATGTTCACCACCAAGACACCAAGAGCACCAAGGAAGAAAAAAGGGCTCGAGCCCCAGCGCATCCGCAGATGCTTCGAACGATGAGCGTCCAACCCAAATGAATCTCTTGGTGTCCTTGGTGTCTTGGTGGTTCAATTTTGCGCTCCGTCGTCGCCGCGGACCTGTTTGATGACCTCTTCGATGCGTTCATCGGAAAGGCCGAACTGTTTCATGCGCTCCTTGATCTGTTCGAGCTCCTCCGGAGAGGCCTCCTTGATGCGTTGAGCCATCATCGGCGGGATCTCACCGTCCGCGGCCTGTCCCATGCCGCCACCCCGGCCGCCGCCCTCGCCGCGTTGCCCGTGACCCGGACCGCGCCCGCCGCCTGCACGCATCTGTTGCAGCCGCCGCTCGATCTCCTCGTCGGACATTCCGCGTTCCTTCATCCGTTGGCGCATCATCTCGACGGCTTCGGGCGGTGGACCCGAGGACCCGTCGCCCGCCGCCACACGCGTTGCCGGTTCGTCGCCGATGACCGACACCGGAGTGCCGTCGGCGAGACCGTCCTGACCGATTACGATCAACAAATCGCCCTCGCCAAGCCCTTCGAGAACCTCCACCGACTCCTCCGAGCGAAGCCCGAGCCCCACCTCCCGGCGCTCGGCGACGTCGCCAGATTTGACGTAGACGATATCGCCGAGCGAGTCGAGAACGAGCGCGTTGCGTGGGATCACGATGGCGTCATCGTGGGTGTCGGTCTGCAGGTAGACCGAGGCGAACATGCCGGGGCGCAGCTTGCCCTGCCCATCGACCTCGAGGGTCGTGGTGAATGTCCCGGTGGCGGCGTCGACCGTCGGTCGGAGGCGCGCGACCTCGGCTGAGAATTTTTCGCCGGGGTAGGCCTCGACCCTCAGGTGGGCCGGCTGGCCGAGGCGGACCCGCGGAAATTCTTTTTCCGGAACTTCGACCCGGCACAGGAGCGGCGTGAAGTCGGAGATCCGGAACAGGGTGGTACCGGTTGTGACGTACTGGGCGAGTTTGATGTTGCGGGTGACGACCAATGCGTCGAAGGGGGCCTTGATCTCGGTGTATGCGAGCTGGATCTCGGCGCTCTCGAGTTGGGCCTTGGAGGAGCTGAGCTGCGAAAGGGCCGTATCGTATGCTTCGCGGCTGACCAGGCCCTCGTCCCACGAGCTCTTGGTGCGGTCGAAGGACCGCTGTGCCTCGTCGCGGTCAACGGTGGCGATCGCGACCTGATTGCGCGCTTCGCGTTCGTCGATGCGGGCGATGAGTTGACCTTCGCGGATCATCCGACCTTCCTCGGTGCTGATCTCGGTCACCGGTCCCGTAGTCCGGGCAACGATGTCGACCTCGTTCTCGGCCTCGAGGGTGCCGTTGGTCTCGAGGAATTGAGAGATGGAACGCCTCGGTACGGGCTCGACCCGAACCGGGACCGCCGCCGACGGAGCGCCGGCGCCCATCTGGCCGCCCATTCCCGGGGGTCTGCCGCCCCCACCGTGTTGTCCGGCGTCGTCGGAGCCGCTGCAGGCGGAAATAGAGAGAAGAACAATCGAGAAGGCTGCGAACTTGTATTTCATGGGTTTTTCCGGAGGGAGTTGGTTGCGTCGGCGTCTCCATCGGGGACGGGAACGGGGACGAGAGAGGCCCCGAGGGCCGTTGAGGCGATGCGGCGGACAAAGAGGGAGAGGTCGTCGATCAGCGAATACACGGTGGGGATGACCATCACCGTGAGAAAGGTTGAGGTGGTGAGGCCGCCGAGGATCACCAGACCGACCGGCGCCCAGAAGGCGGCGCGGCCATCGGGTGCGCCGAAGACGCTCGGGAGAAAGTAGCCGGCGACCATCGGCGACAAGCCGAGCACCGTCGTCATCGCTGTCATCAGGATCGGCCGCAGGCGGTGGCGGCCGCCGAGGACGATCGCCTCGTCACGTGGCAGGCCCTGGCGGCGCAGACGGTTGATGTGGTCGACGAGGACGATTGCGTTGTTGACGACGATGCCGGCGAGGATGATGAGGCCCATGTCGGAGCTCGAGGATCGGGCCTGGCCGGTAACGGTCATGATGATGCCGACACCGATGAAGGCGAAGGGCACCGAGAACATGATCGTGAAGGGCTGGGCGAAGCTCTCGAAGAGCGACGCCATCACCATGTAAATCAGCAACAGGGCGAAGAGCAGCAGGAAGAGGGCGTCACCGGCATCCTGCTCGCCGCGCATCCAGTCCTCCCCCTCCACCACCTCGTAGCCGGCGGGAAGGTTGAGGCCCTCGATGGCGCCCTGGGCCATCCGCTGAGCCATGAAGGCCGGGGTGCCTGTTTCGGTGTCGGCGGTGATGGTGATCATGGATTGACGGTCGATGCGCTCGATCGAACGCGCGCCCCGCACGGTCTCGAAGTCGGCGACGGCGCCGATGGTCAGCCTTCCTTCACCAAAACCGACCGGCAGCTTCTTGAGCTGATCGAGGGTCTGCCGGTCCTCATCGCGGTGCTGGACGACGACGTCGAGCTCGCGGTCCTCGACCTCGAAGTAGGAAACTGCGCGGGAGGACAGCGCCGAAGAAACGCTTTGCCCGACAGCCTGTGAAGACAGGCCCGAGGCCAGGATCCGTTCGCGGTCGGGCCGCACCAGCACCTCCTCATCTCCGCTCTCGAGGGAGGAGTCGGCGTCCCGAATCCCGGGCAGTGCTGACAGCGTCGCGACCGCCCGTTTCGCGTAGAGCTCGAGGATTTCGAAGCGCTGTCCCCGAACCTGGACCTCGACGTTCGAGCCGGAACCGTGTCGGCCCCGCTGCGAACGGGAGAGGGTAAAGGTGACGCCGGCCCTGGTCGGGAACAATGCCTCGATCCGGTCTCGGATTTGGCCGGTGTCGAGCTTGCTGGTTTCCTCGTCGACGAGTGAGATGTCGAACCGGTTGCTCCTCGACCATCCGCGCGAACGTCCGCTGCCGCGACGGAAGGTGTGGGTGATGTTTGCGATCTCGAGCTCGTCACGGTTTTGGTCGAGCAGCGTGTAGACCTCGTCGTAGAGCTCCCGCTTCTGTTCCACCGAGTAGTTCCTGGGCGTGTCCACCACGATCGTCATCTGGCGCTCGAAGGAGGAGCTCGAAAAGGAGCGCTCGATGTTCTGATAGAGGTGCCACGATCCAATGAGCGCCAGGACGACAGCCGCGGCGAAGGCGAGTCGGTGCCGCAGCATGAAACGAAGCGTGCCCGCGTAGGCGGCCGAGAAACGGTTCCACAGTGCGCCCTCACGCGCCCGTTCGCCGCCGAGAATACGCGCCGCCACCATCGGCACGACCGTGACCGCGACCACTAACGACGCCGCCATAACCACCACCACGGTGAGCCCGATGTTGGTCATGAAGAAAGCAAAGCGACCGCCGGAGGAGAGAAAGACCATCGGCAGGAAGACGCAGACCGTGGTCAATGTCGAGGCGGAAATTGGGAGGGCCACCTCGGAGGCTCCATGAAGGGTCGCTGTGCGCGCATCCTCGCCGAGGTCCTCGTGATGACGGAAGATCGATTCGATGACGACGATCGAGTTGTCGACCAGCATGCCGATCGACAGCATGAGACCCATCAGCGACATGATGTTGAGGGTCAGATCGGTCCAGCCCGCCTGACGGGAAAGGTACATGAAGACGAAGGTCACGACCACCGACACCGGGATCGCGATCGCCACAAGCAGGGTGCTGCGGAAGCGCCGCAGAAAAAGATACATAAAGAGCACCGCGAGCGCGCCGCCCAGTAGGCCCGTGTTGCGCAACTCATTGAGGCCGTTGCGTACGTCCTCAGAATCGTCACGGTAGATGTTGATCTGGAGACCCTCGGCTCCGGGGAGCGCCTGGATGGCGTTGATCTCTTCCTTGGCGCCGTCGATCATCGCCAACAGGTTGGCGGTCGAGGCCTTGTAGAGCTGGACGCTCAACGCCTCCTGGCCATTGAGGAAATCCCACTCCTCTTGCTCGGGGTAGTCCATCTCCACGTCGGCCACGTCACCCAGCCGGAGACCGCCGCCGAGGGGCAGGGCGCGGATCTCGTCGAGGTTTGTGAGCTTGCCCTCGACCCGGAAGAGAAAGCTTCGTGAGCCGTCGCGAACTGTGCCGGCTGTCACCGACTGGTGATTCGAGCGAATCACCAATGCCACCTCGCGGACATCAATTCCCAGCGACGCCATGCGGTCGGGGATCAGGTTCACCTGCACTTCGCGGGTCTCGTCGCCGCGCACCTGGACATCGGCGACGCCTTCGAGGCGCTGGAGGCGGCGGACGATCACGTCTTCCGTAAAGCGATAGAGGCGTTCGCGCGGCCAATCGGCGCCGACGTGGAAACGCAGGACCGGCCGGTTCGAGCTCTGGAACCTGCGGATTCGGACCCGCTCGAGATCGTTGGGGAGCCGGTACCGTACCCGGTCGACCCGGTCGCGGACATCGACCGCCGCCAGATCCATATCGGTGCCGTCGACAAAGCGAATGCTGACATTTCCGGAAGAGGCCGTGGAGACTGCGGTCAGGCTTTCGATGCCGTTGATTGTGCTGAGGCTGTCCTCGAGAGGGCGGACGATCAGCCTCTCGGTCTCGGCCGGCGAGGACGAAGGGTAGGGGGCGTCGACCGAGATATGGGAGGACGAAAAGGTGGGCAGGAACTCCAACGGAAGTCTTTCGAGCGACAACCAACCCAAAACGAGCACACCGAGCACCGCCATGGCCATCGTGACCCGGCGCTCGACCGCAAAGCGGATGATCGGGTTGACCTTCATTGTCGTTGCTGCTCTCCTCCTCGCAACCGCGTTATTGAATCACGAACTTCTGATCCCTCCAAAGAAAAAGGCGCGCGGCGACCTGGGGTGGCCGCCGCGCAGGAGGGGGGAGGATAAAACTAGCTGGTTGAGCGGCGACTGCCACCGCGGCGGGCCTTTCCCATGCCGAAGTTGCCGCGCATCTCCCCGAGCTGCTCGATCTGCTCTGGGGTCAGGACGTTGAAGGCCTCGGCCTTGGTTCGCCCGACCAAGACTCCCAGCTCGATCTGGATCGCATGTTGGGCAGTGGCATGTGTTTGAAAGGCGCCTTCGTCAAAGATGGTTGGGTCGTTGTTCTCAGCGCGGTACGCCTCTCGCCCGTCTTGAAGCAGTTGAGAGAGTCTGTTGATCTCTGGACGTGCCGCGTCAACGATGGCCTGAATCCTTTCGAGCTGCTCGTCGCTCAAACCGAGCTCCTCGGCCAGCCGCGGCAGCATGCGTTCGAAGAAGCGTAGCTGGTTGCCGCCCTCATCGCCGCCAAGCCAACCCTGGCCGCCGCCGTGGTGTCCGGAGCCGCTTCCCCAACCGCTGCCGGGTCCGCTCCCATCCCCGGGTCCGGGACCGGTCTGGGCCAGAACGGCTGTCGGTGCGGCAAGGAGAACGGCCGTCGCGATGGTCAGGATGATGTGTCGTGCTTTCATGTTTGCCTCCGTGTGTCGCCGCCTCGGCGGCGTGTGTTCGGTCAAAAGGTGAAACGTCCGCAACACCTTTATTGTTGATCTAATTGCGCAAGGAAACCCACGACCTTCGTAAAGAAAGGTCAAGGTGGATTTCGGGCTGGTAGGATCGGTGTGTCATGTCAATTCTGATCATTGATGACGACGCCGAGCTCTGCGAGCTGGTCACCGAGTATCTCGAGGATGAAGGTTTTGACGTCGACTCTGTTCACGACGGTGTCACGGGTGTCGAGCGGTTTCTCGCCGGCGAACCCGATCTCGTGATCCTCGATGTGATGCTGCCGGGTCTCGGCGGTTTCGCGGTCCTGGGCAGGATCCGTGAGGCCTCCAAAGTGCCGGTCATCATGCTGACCGCACGTGGCGAGGAGGTGGATCGGATCGTTGGCCTCGAGATGGGGGCCGACGACTACCTCCCGAAACCGTTCAATCCCCGAGAGCTGGTGGCGCGGATCCGCGCCATCTTCCGCCGCACCGCAGGGGCGGCCGAGCCCGGCAACGCAGCGGCAGCGATCTCAGCCGGCGACCTCGAGATGGACATCGGGGCGCGCCATGTCCGTTGCTCCACCGGCGACATCGATCTTACCGGCGCCGAGTTCGCCGTTCTCGAAACCCTGGTGCGTGCAGCCGGGACGGTGGTCAGCCGCGACGAGCTGTCGCGCCAGGCCCTCGGTCGCCGCGCATCGGCATTTGACCGCAGTCTCGACGTTCATCTTTCAAACCTACGCCGCAAGCTGGGCCCGCTGCCCGACGGGGGAGACCGCATCAAAACCGTACGCGGCGTGGGTTACTTGTACGTCAAGCCCAGCGGAGGCGCGTCGTGAGAAGGGACATCACGGCCCCTTGTTCATCCGTCCGTGGCAGATCAGATGCTAGATGCTGGATGCTAGATGCTAGATGTGGCTTCCCAATTGCCGTTCTTATTCAAGCGTTGTGGGGTCGGTGGGTGGATCCAGCATCCAGTATCCAGTATCCAGCTTCCGGGCGGCGAGGGTGGGGGGGCTGATGAAAAGCCTCTTCCTCCGCATCTTCCTCTGGTTCTGGGTGGCGATGGTGGTGCTCGGCGCGGTTTTGGTGGTGACGTCGCCCTTTTTTACCCAATCGCGATCTCGTGTTGGTCGATGGGAACAGGGGGCGGAAAATTGGGCCCAGGAGCGGGTCGCCCGCGCAGCGAGGTGGATCTCCGAATCGGGACCGGAACAAATTCCCGCGCGGGGTCACAGGGGGCGTGGCGGGCGGGGCTCTGAGATATTCGTTTTTGACCTGGAAGGTCGGGAACTTATGGACCGTGAGGCCCCTGAAGCTGCCGTCGATATCGCGCTTCGGGCGGCAGAAAGCGGCGTCGAGGAGGCGGCCCGTCGAGGTGGTCTCCACCTGGTTGCACGACCGGTGACGGACCCAGAGGGCCGATCGCTCGTCGTTGTGGGCACACTCCATCGACCACCCCGTCCCACTGACCTCCTGGAGCCGAAAGCCCTGTGGTGGCGACTCGTGCTGTTGGCGCTCGTCGTCGGAGCACTCAGTCTGTGGCTCGCCCGTTACCTGTCGGCGCCGGTGGGGGCGTTGCGACGGGCGACCCAGGATCTCAGCGCTGGTGATTTGTCGGCGCGGGTCGGTGGGCCCGTCGATCGGCGACGCGACGAGATCGGAGAGCTCGCGCGGGATTTCGATGGAATGGCCGACCGCATCGAAAGCCTGCTCGGTTCGCAAAGGCGCCTTCTCCGCGACGTCTCACACGAGCTTCGCTCTCCGCTCGCGCGTCTGACAGTGGCCTTGCAGCTCGCCCGAGATCGTGAGGGAGCGCGGGCGGAAGAAGCTTTCGATCGCATCGAGCGCGAAACCGGGAGGCTCGACGACCTGATCGGACAACTGTTGCTGTTGGAACGCCTCGAGGCGCGGGAACCGGGTGCCGAGCCGGTGAAATTCGATCTCTGCGATCTCCTCAACGAGGTGTTGGATGACGCGTCCTTCGAGGCAACCGCCACTGATCGCACGGTTGAATTCGACGGAGCAACTCCATGCCGATATCGGGGTTATCCAGCCCTGATCAGGAGTGCTCTCGATAACGTGCTTCGCAACGGCGTTCGCCACACCGCCGAGAAGACCGCGGTAGAGGTAATTTTGAGCTGCGGTCAGGAAACTGCGGAGATCACTATTCGAGACCACGGTCCCGGCGTACCCGAGGAACACCTCGGCACGCTCTTCGAGCCCTTTTCGCGGGTTGCCGATGCCCGTGAGCGATTGTCCGGTGGCGCCGGTCTCGGTCTCGCTATCGCCCGCCGCGCCGTCGAGATCCACGGCGGCTCCGTCACCGCAAGGAATCATCCCGGTGGCGGCCTCGAAGTCGTAATCTCTTTACCGTTGCGCTAGCTCGGGTCTGTGTCTGCGCCCGAGTGATCGCCTCGACGAGCAAGCTTGGATGCGCCGTTCTCTCATGGCGCTCCCCGAGAGGATGCCAGGCACGCCGACGTGACGATGAGGACATCGTCACATCGGGATGCCAGGCACCTCCGACCAACGCGCCCTTCTCCAAGCGCACCGCAGCGCAGCCAAAACTTGTGGGGCAGCCGTCCCGGCTGCCGGGTGGGTGGGCTGGAGTTAGCCTGAATTCGATCCAGAACGTCCAGTAGTGACCTTTGCTGGGTGGCCCTTTACGACAATATTGACAAGGCGAGCTGGGACGACGATCACTCGATCGGGTTCCCGACCCTCGATGAACTTCTGTGCGTTCTCCGAGGCCAGGGCGAGGCGTTTGAGCTCATCCATGTCCGTGTCGCGCGCCACATGCAGCTCGTCGCGTTTTTTGCCGTTGACCTGGACGACGACGACGATCGTCTCGTCCCTGGCCAGTTCGGGGTCCCAGCTCGGCCACTCGGCGTGGGCGATGAGCTCTTCCTCACCGAGCTGCTGCCACAGCTCTTCACAGATATGGGGCGCATAGGGCGAAAGAAGGCGGAGAAAGGCTCCGACGATTTCCCGCGGTAGCGTTTTGGCGCTGGTGGCGTCGTTGACGAAGATCATCATCTGCGCGATCGCCGTGTTCATCTGCAGGGTCTCGGTATCCGAGTCGACTTTCTTAATCGTCTTGTGCAAGGTGCGGTCCAGCTCGGGCTCCGAGGATGCGGGCGAATCACACAGCTTGGGGTTGAGACCGCCCGACTTTTCATCCACCACCAACCGCCAGACTCGTTGCAGGAAACGGTTGACACCCTCGACGTCCTTCATTTGCCACGGTTTCTGCACCTCGAGCGGGCCCATGAAGAGCTCATACAGACGCATCGCGTCCGCACCGTAGGCCTGAATCACCTCGTCTGGGTTGACGACGTTGAGCTTGGATTTGGACATTTTTTCGACCTGCGCCTCGAGAGCGGAATCGGTGCCCTTGAGGAAAAATCTGTCGTCCCGCTCTTCCGCTTCAGAGGGGTGGTAGTACTTGCCCGCCGCGTCGCGGTAGGAGTAGGCGAGGATCATCCCCTGGTTAAAGAGCTTGGTGAACGGCTCCTCGGTGTGGACGTAGCCGCAATCGAAGAGGACCTTGTGCCAGAAGCGCGCATAGAGCAGGTGAAGCACCGCGTGCTCGACGCCGCCGACATAAAGGTCGATCGGCATCCAGTAGTTTTCGGCCTCGGCGGACCACGCCTCGCGGTCGTTGTGGGGATCCAGATAGCGCAGGTAGTACCAGCAGGAACCAGCCCACTGCGGCATGGTGTTGGTCTCACGGGTCGCTGAGCGGCCGTCGGGCAGTTCGACCACGAGCCAGTCTTTGCCGGCTCGGGCCAGCGGTGGACGGCCGTCATCTGTCGGTTTGTACTCGTCTACCACGGGCAGCTCGACCGGCAGCCAGTCTTCGGGCAACGGCACCACCTCGCCGTCCGAGGTGTGGACCACCGGAAAGGGCTCGCCCCAGTAGCGCTGACGGGAGAAGAGCCAGTCGCGCAGCCGGTATTGGACCCGCCCCTCACCGAGACCGCGCTCAGAGAGCCAATCGGTGATCTTGGCGACAGCGTCCGGCACCTTGAGGCCGTCGATCGAAAAACCGCCCTTGCCGCTCGAGTTCACCAGCACGCCGTCGATGTTGTCGATGTAGGCCGCCTCCTCGATGGGGACGTCCGAACCCGAAACCACCTCGATAATCGGCAGGGCGTACTTCCGCGCGAACTCGTGGTCGCGCTCGTCGTGACCCGGCACCGCCATGATGGCTCCGGTGCCGTAGCCCATGAGCACGTAGTCGGCGACCCAGATCGGGACCTTTTCGTCGTTGACGGGGTTGACGGCGAAGGCGCCGGTGAAAACACCGGTTTTGGACTTGGCGAGGTCGGTGCGATCGAGGTCGGTTTTCTGCGCAGCGTCTGCGACATAGCCGTCGACCGCCGGGCGCTGATCGGCGGTGGTGATCTCGGCCACCAGCGGGTGCTCGGGGGCGAAGACGCAATAGGTGGCGCCAAAGAGGGTGTCGGGGCGGGTGGTAAAGACGGTGAAGTCACGGTCGCTGCCATCGATCCGGAAGACGACATCGGCGCCGTGGCTCTTGCCGATCCAGTTGCGCTGCATTTCCTTGACG
>Ga0255046_10000544_pt1 | contig 10215 bp, 10 predicted proteins | sample BC1_12_27_MG_FD_183632 | JGI IMG/M metagenome (GOLD analysis project Ga0255046, IMG submission 183632) | Seawater microbial communities from Strait of Georgia, British Columbia, Canada - BC1_12_27 | ecosystem: Environmental > Aquatic > Marine > Strait | place: Canada: British Columbia...
TGTCCTGCGGTTTCCGGGGATACACCCTTTTCCTCGGCGGCCTTTATGATGGCGTCGCGCTCGCGACCGTCTAAAGTGCCGTCGGCCCAGGCCACCGCTATCAGCGGCACGAGTGTCAAGGCCAGGAATGTCTCGGGACCGATGCCCAGCTCGATCAACCGCTCGAGAAATGCGTCATCCTCGACCTGAACCAACTCACGGAGAGCCTCGCGTTTCTCTTTCTTTCGCAGCTTCTCGAGCAGTCGTTCGTCATCCTTGGCATAAAACTCTCTCTCTAGCGTTCGGGCAACTGCGGCAAGGATGCTCTTCTGTTCCATCGTCTTTCCCTCCTCATAAAAGGCGTCACTCCAGTGAAGAACTAGTTTTCAATAGGGGCGAAGTATAGAATGAGAGAGCTTTTTGTGTCAATCGTTGATAACGGCTATACACAGTGGCTCAGTTGCTTGAGGTAGCCTCAAAAGCGGGGATACTGGACGATGATAAATGAATCCAAACCCCATACACCAGTCGAGAACTTCGCATAGCATCGAGAAATGTGCAATTACCCAGGGTTTCAATCTGACTTAATATTACATCCCTTAATTTACACTCTCCTGGGATTTACATTGGCACAAGATATGGAAAGTTTTCAAGGCAGGAGGAGAGATTACATTACGCCGTATTTTTTCAGCTTCTTATGAAGAGTTCGCCGGGTGATGCCGAGCCTTCTGGCAGTTTCGCTCTTGTTGCCGCCTGCCGATTCGAGCGTCTTCAAGATGGTTACCTTTTCCACTTCCTCCAGGGGTAGGTCCGCCAGCAACTCTTCTCTAACCGCCTCCCGCTCCGGGGCGGGAACATCGCTGACCGAGAGGGGAAAATCCATTTCAGAAACATAGTCGCCCCGGCACAGAATTACACCGCGCTCAATAGCGTTCATCAGTTCACGCACGTTTCCCGGCCAGTCGTATCGTACCAACCGATCCATGGCCTGAGGGGTGAAGCCCTTGATGTGTTTGCGGTTTTTTTCAGCAAAAGAATCGAGAAAATGCTGGGCCAAAAGGGGTATATCCTCGCGTCTTTCCCTCAGGGCAGGCACAGCCAGGGCAACCACGTTCAAGCGGTAGTAGAGATCTTCGCGAAACCGGCCACCCTTAATCTCTGCTTTTAAGTCTCTATTGGTAGCTGCTATTACCCGGACATCAACTCTCAAGACTTCCTCTCCACCAACCCTCTGAATCTCTTTCTCCTGGAGCACCCGTAGCAGCTTGGCTTGCATGGCCACGGACATCTCGCTAATTTCGTCCAGAAAGATGCTGCCACGGTTCGCCAGTCGGAATCTGCCTTCCTTGCGGCGGTCCGCACCCGTAAATGCCCCTTTTTCGTGGCCGAAAAGTTCTGACTCCAACAGGGTCTCAGTAATGGCAGCACAGTTCAGTTGGATGAATGGCTTCTCTCGGCGTGGGCTGTTCAAATGAATTGCGCTGGCAATGAGTTCCTTTCCCGTTCCAGATTCTCCGGTGATGAGTACTGTGGCTTCGGTGGGCGCCACTAAGGCCACGGTCTCCAGTAATTCCACCATAACCCGGCTGTGACCAATTATATCGCCGGTGTTGAAGCCGACCCCAAGTCTCTCTTTGAGGGCACGGTTTTCCTCTTTCAGTCGAGTATGATCCATGGCCCTGCCAATGGCCAGTTCGAGTTCATCGAAGTCCAGTGGTTTGCTTAGATAGTCGTACGCTCCTTTTTTCAAGGCCTCCACAGCCGTCTCCACCGAGGAATATGCAGTCATGATGATGATGGGGATGGCTGGGTTATAGCTCTTTATCTCAGACAGGGCCTCCAGCCCGGAGACTTCAACCATACGAACGTCCATCAGAATTAGATCGTATGATTTTTCGTGTACCTGTTCGATGGCCCGAGCACCATCGTCCGCTTCCTGCACCACATATCCCCACCCTCCCAGCAAGGTGCGCAGCATGGTTCGATGAGCCCGATCGTCGTCAACCACCAGTATGCTGCCCGGAGAACTAAGCTTAGCCACGATCTTGCTCCTCCTCTGCATCCGGCAGGATTAGAGTTATTGTGGTACCGAGGCCTGGTGTACTTTTCACTTTTACAGTTCCATGGTGAGCGTCAATAATCTTGTGCACTATGGCAAGACCAAGGCCGGTACCGTCTGGTTTGGTGGTAAAATAGGGATCAAAAATGTGCTCCTGATCCGCTGGATCTATGCCACCCCCGTTGTCGGCAACAATGATTGTTGTTAGTTTCCTCGTCTCATCCCTGGAGACCTTAACTTCCAAAATGCCTTGTGCACCAATGGTTTGCATAGAATTGAGGTAAAGGTTAAGCAAGACCTGACTCATTCTATCCGCATCAATAGGGACGTCCGGGAGGTTGGAAGGAACCTCGGATTTTATCTCGATCCCCTTTGCCCGGGCATCGCCATCGATGAGCTTGAGAGAGTGTTGGATCAAATCAGCTAGCCGAACCGGCTTTATTCTGAGGGTGCTGGGGCGGGCGAACTCCAGTAGTTGGCCGATGACACGGTCCAGCCGTTCCACCTCCTGGATCATTGTGGTGGCCGTATCTCGATCCTGTGGATTATCCTTGAGTTTGTCCCTGAAATAAGTGGCAAAGCCCTTAACTGAACTCAAAGGGTTTCTAATTTCGTGGGCCACGCCGGCTGCCAGGCTTCCAAGTGAGGCCAATCGTTTCGTTCTCTCCACCTCCTGCTGCAGTCGTCGAACCTCCATCAGGTCACGAAAAATAAAAACATAACCCAAAAAAGTGTTGTCTTCGCCGTGAAGACCGGCAGCGCTAACCCTAAGTGGCAGTCCGCTACCTCGAATTGTCTGGCAATCGAGTTCATCTTCGACAATCGTTCCCTTCGTCGCCATGCGCTCAGTTAGTTGCCATAGCTCTGGAGGCAAAACCCCTGCCGCCTTTTCCCCCAAAACCTTGTGGCTCGAATCTCCTAGAATTGCCTCTGCCGTTTGGTTGAAAGCGGCCACCTTGCCATTTTCGTCTGTGGCCACAAGCCCCATGGGAAGATTCTCCACCACCTGGTCTGTAAAAGCCTGTACTTTTGCCAGGGTGCGGGTTGCCAGTTTGTAGCCCTGGGCCAGGAAAAGGGAGACCATTACCGCAAGACCAATCAGCAGCACCCCAATAGACATGGCCACCGTATGACGCCTGGCCTCAACTCTCGCCGTTTCCATGGCACTCATATCCAGACCAACGAATATGTATAAAGCCGACCCATTTTGATCATTTCGGCCGCTCTCCAAAGACCTGTCAGCCGGATCTCTGCCGGACCCTGGCCCCCGCATCATCATGCCGTGATGACGCATGCGGCCCTGCCATGGCACGCCCTTAATAGGTTTGAAGCGTTTGTACACCTCAAAGGCAAAATTTCCTCTGTTTATCTGGACCTCATGCCATTGCACCGTATCGACTTCCTGTGGAGAAAGCACGGCATCTTTATATTGTTCGCCAATTTGTTCAGGGTTGCTGTGGGCAACTGCATATCCGCTTTCATCAGTTACCACCAGGTAAAGAATGTCGGGCTGTTTGGCAGTTTCTACCAACAACTGCTGCAGCTGTGTGCCGCCCCAGCCCATACCCATCATTCCGGTTCTGGCCCCAGCCTCAAAGGAGCGGATGAGTGCAGCACCTTTCTCAACCAGAAGTCTGGTCATGTTCTCCCTGTTCTCCTTGATGCTGCTGCTGGCCAGAAAAAAGACTATAGGAGCCAATACGGCCAAGCTGCCCAGAACAGCCCAGGGAGACAAGGAGAGCCAGAGATTTTTTTTGTGCGCGTCAGTCATTGAAGTTGCACGTTAATCTTAATATCGACGATTAGAGAAAAGACCGAAATGTCATACCCGACGCGACGGAGTCGCGATACGTGGTTCGACAGGCTCACCACCCTGAGCAAAGTCGAAGGGGTATCCAAAAAACCTTCGTCTGCGCTGGATTCCCCGCCGCAGGCGGGCTTCGCGACTTCCAGAATGACGTAATCAGTGCTCGTGATGAAAGAATTGCCACTTGCACTACCATGCTCGCCAAAGGAATACCCAAAGCAATTTGTGGACCAGGTCCTCTTTTTTCAGCCACTTCCTTTAATGACCCGCTTGACTCGGGCTTTGCTAATAGTTACCTCTTCATGGGCACAGAAACGTGATGGATACTTTTTACCCACCTGCATACTTTTTCATTGGCAATATGGATAAAAAGTATCCACTCTGGGGGGCGACGTCAAGGTCAGCAGCTAGATAAACATGATAGTATGTCGCAAAATTGATGTAAAATTAACTGGTTAGATTGATAATGACATTATGGCATGGACATTGCCATTAAGGGAAGCGAACGGCGAGCAATCATAATCAATAAATGGAGGTTAAGAAAAATGAAAAAGTTGGTAACAATTCTTGGAATTCTGGTGTTAGTGGGTGTTCTGACGGCTCCGGTTTTTGCACACCGTTGGGGTCGCGGCGGAAATTATGGCGGCCCCGGCTCTGGCGGGAGTGAGAGTGGACAGTATGGCAACCTGACCGAGAGTCAGCGGGCAGAGCTGGAAAAACTTGAGCAGAGTTTTTACAACGACACGGCCAAACTCAGAGATGAGATCTGGAACAAGTCGGCGGAACTCAATAGCGCGCTGGATGCAGCCGATCCTGATGCCAAGAAGGCCAGGACTCTGCAGCGAGAAATCAGCGCCCTCAAAGCCAAGATGAGCGAGCAAAGAATAAACTTTGAGCTGGAAGCTCGCAAAATTGCGCCAAACGCCAGCTCTGGCCGAGGATCCGGCAGGGGAGCCGGCGGGGGAGGATACGGCTACGGTATGGGGCCTCACCATGGACAACACGGTCATTACGGCCAATATGGAAATTCCGGTCCGCATGGTGGCTACGGTCGTGGCGGCTACGGCCCCTGCTGGAACTAAAAAGCAGTCCAACGCCGCAAAAAGAAAGACATTCAGACGATCCCTTTCCTCAACATTTGGGGGAGAGGGATCGCCTTTTTTATACCCGGAGGCCGTACTTTTTGTCCACGAGCTCGATAACCTGAGGGACGGTGTTACCTTCAAGCAATTTTGTCCGGATGAAACTTTTCTCCTCCACCGCTCCCTTGGGCATGTCGCATTGGCACTCAGCCAGAGGCAGCTCTCCACAGCCCTCGCAGGCGCACTTGAAATTCACGGCCACCTGACGAACTTGGTCCTCTATCGAGTTTGTTGCTGTGGACGTTGCCACCTGGACAGCCGGCGACGGGCCCGTTATCGGCTGGATGGGGATTGGTTGTGATGAGGTCGCCTGGATTGGCGTGATTGTAGTTGTGCTCTGACCTCCGGAAAACATGGTTTTCGCTGTAACACCAGCCAGCAAAACCACTGCAACGATGGCAGTGATCTTCCAGAAGTTTGACTCTTTTTTCTCAACGGGTTGTTGTTTTGGTTGTGGTCTCCGTGCTTTTTTCTTTTTTGCCATTGTCCTTATCTCCATATATCTATAATTAAATTTCCTGATCCTCATTACCAAGCGCAATTTGCCGCCGGAATTACACGGGATCAACATACAACTGCTTGAATACCACCCCTTGACCCGTTCAGCGGAACATCTTCCACCAGAAGACCGTCTAAAATCCGCAGCATCCGGCGGGTGTAGCTGGCGCACTCTGGGCTGTGGGTTACCATGACGATGGTCATCCCTTCTTCATTGAGATTTTTCAAGAGATCCATCACCTCTCGGGTGGTTTTGGTATCGAGATTTCCCGAAGGTTCGTCTGCAAAGAGGATGGGCGGCTCGTTTACAATGGCGCGGGCAATGGCCACGCGCTCTTGCTCACCTCCAGATGTCTGCCCCGGCAATCGGTGAGACTTTCCATTGAGCCCTACCCGTAACAGGGCATCTTCGGCCAAGGCCCGCTTTTTCTTGCTGCTCATTTTCACTATGGCCAGGGGAAGCATAACGTTCTCGAGGAGGGTGAGGTAGGGAACGAGATGAAAACTCTGGAAGACAAAGCCCAGAAATTCCCTGCGAAAGTCAGCCCTCTGGTCTTGTCCCAGTTTGTAGACCTCAAGCCCGTCCACCGAGTACTCGCCTGATGTGGGGGTGTTCAGGGCTCCCATCATTGATAGGAGGGTGGATTTTCCCGATCCAGACTCTCCCATCACAGCCACAAACTCGCCCATTTTGATACGGAAACTCATGCCTCCTACGGCCATGACGGCGGCATCAGCGGTACCGTACTGCTTGACAAGGTTTTCTGCATGGATGTAACTCATTGTATCTCTCCTACAGTGCCCGCAGGGCATCGGTGGGGTCGATTCGAGCCGCCATAAGTGCGGGGTAGACACTTGAGGCCAGACCCATTAGCAGGGCCGCAGCAAATGCTCCAGCTGCCAGCACCGGATCGAAAATCACCCCTATACTGTTGCTACCGGTAAAGAAGGGAAGGGCTAATTTGGTGGAACCGAAGCCTATCAAGTAGCCAAGAATACCAGCCATGGCGGAAATTATCCCCGCTTCCAGGAGAACTATTCTAATCACGTGGCTCCGCCGAAACCCCATGGCCCGGAAAATACCGATCTCGGAAGTCCGCTCTCTCACGCTTCCCATCATGGTCACCAGCACCACAAGACTGCCTACCAGCACCAACACCGCCGTTACTCCGTAGGAGAATTGTCTGAAATAGTCCAGTGTTTCCATGCGGCTCTGTACCACCTGTTGAATTGCCATAACTTTAGTGTCAGGAAGGGCCCTGGATATCTGACTCACCATGGCCTCAATAGGGCAGGCAGTGCAAAGGGCTGCCACCTCGACCATTGAAACCCGACCTTCTTTGTGTAGAAGCGATTGGGCTGTGTCCAGGCGGGCGAAGACGAGCTGGTCGTCCTGGGATCCAGTGGGGGCCAGGATACCCGACACCTGAAGTTCGCTGCCGTTGACCTTGAAGTGATCTCCGGTTTCCAGCGCCAAAATGCGAGATGCTTCGGCTCCCAGGAGGACACCAAAATCGGTTGGAACCGCGCCCGCTATTTTCCACCAGGGCTTCAAGATCTTTGTGGCCTGAAAGTCGACCCCTGCAAGAAGCACCTTGCGCTCTTTCACTTCGAGGGCACCTAGGACCGTGGGCCCCATTGCGGCTACATTAGCAGCGTTTTTAATGGTTTTGACCCTCCCCAGGTCAGCCTGCCGAATTTCTTGCATTTCGAAGGAAACGCCTCCCAACGAGAGCCCTCCGTACGTCAGAGAGAGATTTTCAGTTTTGGGCAGTATGAGGATGTTAGCCCCGTACTCTTCGAGTTTCTGCTGAATGTCCCGGTTCATCGCTTCGATGAGGCCGAGGAGAGCCACTGCCGTGGAGACTGCTATGAGAAGCCCGGCAAGCACAAAACCGGCTTTAGCTTTTCGGCGCCTGATGTTGCGCAGTGCGATATCCTTTAGCGTCATCGTTAGCTCCTCTTGGTAAAATCAAAGTACTGGACACCCTGAAGTATGTCGGCGGTCTTTATAACAAGTTTGTTGCCCACTACTGTTCTCTCCAGCGGTGCGGGATTGCAGCCACCCTTTATTTCATTTACCTTGACGGAGGCAAATCGCTGGCCGCAATTGCGGCAAACCATGAAGTCTCCCTCCTGGTAGTATCCTTTGCCCTCGCGCCAACAAACGTCGCAGGCGTCGTATGCAGCCCGGATCACTCCGTCAGAGCTCTTGAGGATGAAAAAGCGGACAGTAATGCCATTACCGCCTGGGTATTGGAAGTACTTGGCTTGCCCATCACTGAAGGCTTGTACCGGGAAGGAGACTTCTGTGGCCGTGACTTCAGGTTGAATGGAAGATGTTCGGGCTTGGGGCTTGTTGTCAAAACTGGTCTGAAACAGGTAAAAGGCCAAACCTGCTACTACCACAACCGCGATGACAGCCAAGGTTCGAAGGGGTGACTGGCTCTGCTTTTCAGTATTGAGTATCAGTTCTTTTTTTGAGGCGCTTTTTTCCGCTACGTTATTTTTATTTCTCTTTTTCTTACTCATAACAAACTCCGCATAAGAAGGTTTTAAGTCAAAGAAACAGCAACCGCGTGCCGATTTCCATTTTTGCATCGAGGAAATTAGTTGAACCGCCCCGACACCCATGGATCACCACAACGAAGGGAACCACCAAAACGGTTCAGCCTTTGCTTCAGTTCATGGATTGCATCAGAACCCAGCAAGCTCTGGCGAATGACACACGGGCGAATCGGGTTGATACGTGAGGATCAAATGAGGAGGGTAAGTGTTCGAAGGTAGAGTGGTACACTGGGGCCCCGAATATTGGAACTCATTGAATAGGCCAGGTGAAAATGGGGTTGGGGTGAAAATAGAACGCTGTTTACAGATGCAGCAAGGTTTACCCTGGCTGGATTTACTTCTGCAGCTGGGGCTGCAATAGCATATTCTATTGACTTAGGAGACGACTCTAGCATGTGAGGGCAAGGGGCGGTTTCGAGGCCGGAACAGCAATCGGAGAGGAGATCAGCAGCAGGAATGTTGACCTTGCTATGAAGACCATTGCTCTTGGGTTTTACACAACACTCAGCATTGCAGCTGGGGTTGGCGGGAGCAATTCCTGCGGTAAGCAGGGAAATTGCGATTACCAGTGTTATTATGTTTCCAAATGATTGTCGTAACAAGGGTACTAGTCTCCTCAGATTTTATTGACTACCATTTTAATCATAAACTAGTTGCGAGTCAACATTTGTGGCGCTTATCGCAAAAAAAACTACCGTACCATACTTACGCCACCAAGATTACAAAGCACACAGAGAAGACACCTCTATCTATGAAACACTTTGTGGTCTTTGTGTCCTTTGTGGTAAAAACTTTAGTCGTCAGCCGGACAGCTGGTTGGCTCGCGGCTACCTGTCCGCCACCACGCCCGCCATGCGAGCAAGGCGAGGCGGGCGGGTCACGAGCCGTTCAGGCGAGGCGGGCGGGAAAGGCGCTCCCACAAGGGGCGATATGCGTATTCACTAGGAGAAGTTAATCATGGACTTTCTAGAGCTGGCCAGACGAAGATACAGCGTACGGTCTTACAAATCAGATCCGGTGGAAAAGGAAAAACTGAGCCGGATTCTCGATGCTGCTCGGCTGGCCCCAACGGCAGCAAACCGGCAGCCATACCAGTTAATCGTCATTCACACTGCAGACCGTGAAGCAGAGCTACTGAGAATCTATAGTAAATTATGGTTCGTGGAGGCGCCGATTGTCATCTGTGCCTGTGGTATTCCTGCTAAAAACTGGGTCAGGAAAGACGGGAAAAACTACAACGATGTGGATGTTGCCATTGTCATGGATCATCTGATAATGGCTGCCACTGCGTCAAGGCTCGGAACCTGTTGGATCGCGGCCTTTGATCCTATGGCAGCAAAAGAAGTTTTAGGGTTGCCAGACGGTGTTGAGCCGATTGCCTTCACCCCCCTAGGCTACGTAGCAGATCGTCCCCCTCGAAAGAAAAGAAAGCCGCTTTCTGAGTTGGTAAGATATGAAAAATGGTAATTCTAGTGAGCAGTAAGCAGTGAACAGTAAGCAGAGAAAAACAAGGGATTGGCAAGTTGGAAGGTTTTTCGAACCACTTACCGCTTACTGCTTACCGCTCACCGCATGCGGTTGGTATAATCTGTAGAGATACAAAGTCATAATGATTGGAGAAAATAATGCCTGGTTATGATCTGAAATCGTTGCTGGAAAAGCTGAGGGATGAAAAACCTCTGGTGCACAACATAACTAATTATGTGGTGATGAATTTTACCGCCAACACACTCCTGGCAATGGGAGCTTCACCAGTTATGGCTCACGCCGCAGATGAGGTGGAAGAGATGATTTCGCTTGCCAGTGCTTTGGTGATAAACATCGGCACCCTTTCAAAACATTGGATTGAATCAATGCTAAAAGCGGGCCGAAGAGCAAACGAACTAGGCGTGCCGATCATTCTCGATCCGGTGGGTTCTGGGGCGACGTCCCTCCGAACAAATACATTCAGGAACCTGGTAAAAGAGCTGAGACTATCAGTGGTACGTGGCAACGGCTCAGAGATCCTCTCCATCGCTTCGGATTCCATTAGAACAAAAGGCGTTGAGACTGCCCATGGAGCTGAGCAGGCCCTTGAGACAGCTAGAGAGGCGGCCACAGAGATCGACTCAGTTGTTGCCATCACAGATCCGGTGGATCTGATCACAGATGGAAAGAGGGTG
>Ga0255046_10000545_pt1 | contig 10207 bp, 10 predicted proteins | sample BC1_12_27_MG_FD_183632 | JGI IMG/M metagenome (GOLD analysis project Ga0255046, IMG submission 183632) | Seawater microbial communities from Strait of Georgia, British Columbia, Canada - BC1_12_27 | ecosystem: Environmental > Aquatic > Marine > Strait | place: Canada: British Columbia...
CGTCGTCGAGCTGTGCCACCTTCGATTCTTGTAGATCCGCAGGCAGTGCCCTTAACGCCTGAATCCACTCGTGGGCGGACCACTCGTCTCCCGGGAGCTCAGGTGCGGTTTTGTCGCCGTTGACAAATGCCTCCGACTCAAATCGGGCCCTGCCGAGCTTTTCGCTCGTGATGACCGGAGCGTTGTCGGGAAGACCTGTGCCGTAGAGCCATGCATCGACCTGTAGCGATTGCATCCAGGCATCATCGCCGCCGAAAAGATCCGTAGCGAGCACCTTCTCAAAATCCATCGTCGTGCGGCTCTGGAAGGCGTTGTCATCGAACCAGCTCCTGAGGAAGGCGTCGAAGTCCTCGCGCCCCACCGCCTGCTCGAGAACACGAAAGAACAGGTAGGCCTTTTCGTACGGAACGTCAGTGTAATTGTCACGTGGATCGCGGCCCTCCAACGAGACGTTGTGCAGTGCGGTGAATCCTTCCTCAAGTGTAGGCATCTCCTCCATCAAATCCTCGAAATAGTTCACATCCACCATGTCGGCGAACGCTTTTCCGTAAACGGACTCCAAGATCCGCTGCTCGATGTAGCAGGTAGGTCCCTCATTGAGCCAAAGGTCGGACCAGGAAGCGTTGGTGACCAGGTTTCCCGACCACGAGTGCGCCAGCTCGTGCGCCAACACAGAGACCAGGGACCGGTCGCCGGCAATCACAACCGGCGAAACAAAGGTGAGCCGGGGGTTCTCCATGCCACCCATGGGAAAACTGGGTGGCATGACCAGCAGGTCGTACCGGTTCCACCGGTAGGGACCATAGAGCCGTTCCACCGTTTCGAGCATGGATTCGGCATCCGCAAACTCGAAGGCGGCGGCTTCGATCACCGACGGCTCCGCGTAGACGCCCGTGCGCGGTCCCAGCTGGCGAAAGTCGATTTTCCCAACCGCGAACGCGACGAGGTAGCTGGGGATCGGCTGCGGCATCCGAAAGCGGAATGGCGTGCCGGCACCGTCGCCCGGGAGCATCTCAGCGGCCATAACCGCCTTCAGATCGGAGGGCACCGTCACTTCCGCCTCGTAGGTGAATCTCACCGCTGGGGAATCCTGGCATGGCCAGAAAGTCCGAGCGGCGATGTAACTGCTGTGTGAGTAAAGGAACGGGTGTTTCTTGCCGGCGGTCTGCTGGGCGGTCAACCACTGAAGCGCCGAGGCTCCAGGTGCGGAGTGATAGAAGATCGTGACCGTATGGTCACCCGGTTCCATGTAGATCATGAGTGGCTCGCCGAAGATCTCATCGGCCGCTCCGAGCTCGAACTCCACGGGCCGTCCCTTCCCCGAGATTACTGATTCGATGGTCAGCCGCTTGGTGTCCAGGATGAGTGGTTCGCCCTCTGCGCCGGGTGCACGATCCACGCTCCACGTGACGGAACCTCGGACCTGCTGAGTATCGAAGTCGATCGTCCAGTCGAGAACCGCGTGTGTGACACGAACCTGGTCCGGGCGGCTGAAAGAGTGTTGATCCCGCGTGACTCTCTTCGCCGGGCCTGTTTTCGACCCAGAAGGTTCTTGAGCCGCGCAGGACGCGAATAGGAGGGCTACGACGGCGAACGCCGCCAACAAGCATTTCGTTGTCGAGGACCGAGCACACGTTCGTCTTCTGCAGCAAACCATCAAGACCTCCTCCTCCTTCGTGGAACGAGCCCGCTGACCTTTTCATTTTTCGTCTGCTGAGGTTTCCCAACGGGTATCTTCCCAAGATTCATGCCGTTATGCAAAAAGGAAAGTGGTATTGGTCATTTGATCGTCTGACCTCCCCGCGAGACGGCTTGTCTCAAGCGGGGGACGATCGGAAGATCGGGTATTCCAGCAGCCCTGAAGGCAAGCAACCCTCTGCGTCTGTTTTTTTCTTCAAGGGGCTAGGCTGCGAAGAACAGCTCCCATTCTCCTGCGACGCCTTTGAGCTGGTGGACTTTTTGCCCGGTGAATTCCAGCCCGGATCCGGCAACCAGGTCCTTGACCGTCCTGGACACCAGCACCCTGCCGGGTTCCGAGCAGGCCATCACCCGGGCGCCGATATGCACCGCGATGCCGCCCACCTTGTCGCCCATCAGTTCGCATTCACCGGTATGGAGCCCGGCCCGGAGGTCAACACCCAGCGGTCTCACCACGTCACGTATGGCCAACGCGCAGCGGACGCCCCGGGCTGGTCCGTCAAAGGTCGCAAAGAACCCATCCCCGGCGGTATCGATTTCCCGTCCCCGGAAACGCTCGAGCTCCTGCCGCACCAAAGCGTGGTGACGGTCAAGCAATTTCCGCCACTCCTTGTCGCCCAGCCGCTCGGCATGTCGCGTCGATTCCACGATATCGGTGAACAGCACGGTGGCCAGGATCCGGTCGTAATCCGGGACTTCCTTGGTTCCGATCAAGAACTCCTGCACCGCATTCAGGAGCGCGGAGCTGTCGCCGGCGTGGAAGAAATGGTCGTTGCCGGCCAGCTCGATGAACTGTGCGCCATCGATATGCTCGGCCAGGTAGCGGCCGTTGCCGACCCGGACGTAGGGATTATCCCTTCGATGCAAAACCAGCGTCGGGACCCGGATGGTCTCCAAAACCGGCCGGAGGTCGATTTCATAGGTATTTGGGTACATGACGGCGAACTGGCCGGGGCTCATGGCCAGCCGTTCCAGGCGTCCGCGCAGCTTGATGAAAGACCGATTGTAGGCGAGGCCGGGCGCGGCCATGACGGAAGCCTGCCCGGTGCCCCAGGTCTCGAGGACCATTTTGATATATTTCGGGACCGTTTCACTCGGTATGCCACAGGGATAGTCCGGCGCGCGGCTGCGGCGCGCCCAGGCATCGATCAGCACCAGCGAGCTCGTGCGGTTGGGATGGGTCGCTGCGAACATGATCGCCATGGAACCTCCGTCTCCATGACCCAGCACGGCGGCACGCTCGGAACCGACGTCGTCGAGCACCGTCCTGACATCGTCCATCCACTCCTCGGGCGTCGGAATGGCTCCCGAACGGATCGGGTCGGACAGCCCGCTGCCACGCTTGTCGAAGAGGATGAGGCGGCCGAACGAGGCCAGGCGGTCCAGGAATTGCGCCATCGTCGGCTCTTCCCGCATCACCTCCAGGTTCGTGACCCAGTCCGGGACGAAGACGATATCGAGCGGCCCTTTTCCCGACACCTGGTAGGCGACGCTTTGACCGTCCTTGTTTTTTGCGTAGCAGATCTTGTCCTGCATCAGCATGGCTCCGCTTTCCACATAAACCCCGGACCCGGGGTTCGGAGGTTCGTTGGAGAACCCGCCATTTGCTACTGACCTTTTCGCGTCTTGGGCCAGGGCACCAGCATCGAGACCCCGCTGCGATAGATCTTGTAGTCCTCACCGTGCTCGCGGATCAGATCGCGCTCCTCGAACTGAATCGCCACTATCATGTAAGCGGTGCACATCGCTGCGAAAAAGAGATGACCCTGGGTCATTCGTGGTGCGCTCCAGAACGCGACGACAAATCCAAAATAGAGCGGGTGCCGCACGAACTTGTAGGGACCGGGCATCTTGAACACCGGCCCGTCGTAGGTTTTGTTTCGCCAGTATGTCCAGACCTGTTTCAATCCGAACAGATCGAAATGGTCGATCAAAAAGGTCGAGACCAGGACCGTGAGCCACCCCAGGCAGAAGAGGAGCTGCAGGATCATAACGGCCATTTCGTTTTCGACCTCCCAGACCACCGCCGTCATCGGCTGCCAGAAGTAGATGAGGTCTGCCAGGACCAGGCTGGCGACCAGAACATATGTGCTCCGCTCGATCGGTGGCGGTACCGCCTTTGTCCAGGCGCGTTTGAACCATTGCCGTGCCATCACGCTGTGCTGGACCGCGAACATTCCCAACAACGCCGTATTGATCAAAAGGGCTCGGCCCAGTGGTCCGGCCGGTTGAGGTGCGTCCATTGTCCAGACAAACCAGATGGCGGCCAAAAAGACTACCAGAAAGGTCAGGTAACAGACGACCCCGTAAAAAACTGCGAACGCTCTAGCCATGACATGTACCTCCTTTGAGCTCTGGGGTTGAAACCCGGTGAGATCTGTGGACTGGTCACCGACCGCCAGGTTGATGCCGGCAACGCGCCTCACGCCTCCGTTCGTTTAGTTTTTCTCTTCAGGCTATCGATTAACGGGAACGATATTGCTTGTTAGTCTCAATGTCAAGAACAGTGATCGGGCCGAAGCAGAAAGGGTGCCGGATGGAATGTTCAGGTGCCAGGCCCATCGAATCTGACGGTTTTGCTTGTTTTGGTGCCTGGCTTTTTTTCTGGCGCCTTTATAGGGTGGGGCACTCAAAAGGAGGTTGCATCATGAAGACTGGCTCTCTCGTCGCGATGATATTCGTGTGCGCTGTGGGCGTGCTCCACGTGCTCCGAATCGCCTTCGGCATTTCATTCGTCGTCGGAGATGTGAACATTCCTCAGTGGGCGAGTGTCCTGGCCGTTGTCGGTACCGGACTGATCGCCTGGCTGCTCTGGCGGGAGCGCGCGGGTACCTGATCCCCGGGGTTTCGTCAGGCCGGACGATTTTGGCACCGTAACGAGACCGTATGAATCGTCTGACCTGGCACCAATAGGTGGCTGGATCCGCAGCGAGATTCTGGCTACGGGACCTGCCCACCCGATGAGGTTTTCATAGCATCGGCGAGCGATCGTTCGCGGGACCGTGTTTCGATCTCCGCGATCAGTTCGGGCGGCGGCTCGATGCCCGCGGCGATCGCATCCTGGATATGACGGCCGGCTTCCGGGAAGCGTTCGATCGAGTACAGGGCAACTGCCAGGTTGTAATGAGCGAGACCGTGGTTGCCGTCGATCGATATGCAGCGTTCCAGCCTCTCGATTCCGGCGACCTTTTGGCCTGTTCGAAGAGAGGCCACTCCCTGAAGATAGTAAAGGTGCGCGGGGATGGAACTGGCTTCGGAGAGGTTCATCTCGACGACCTGTCGCTGGGTGAGAATCTGGTTTGAGGGGCCCCTCTGAAACACTCCATAGGTGTCCATGAAGGTTGCGAGCTGCCGTTCGGTATCCTGCATGCCCTCGATCGCCTGTCTGCCCGACTCCCGATGCTGTATTTCGTATTCGATGAATCGAGATTCAGCCTCGCCGAGCGCTGCGAGTGCCTCGACGTACCGTTTCTGACCGACCAATGCCGCTCCCAGCCCGAGATATGCGGTAGGGACGTTCGGAGCAATCTCGGCGGCCTTGCGATAGTGTTTCTCCGCCTCGGGGTAGCTTCCCTTGGTCAGAGCTGCGTCGCCCTTGGAAACTTGGGCCGTGGCACGGGCGACGGCGTCCGAGTCGACGGCCCAGCACGTCACGGAAATCAGCAGGCCGAGTATCGCCAACGTCACGATTCTTCTCGTGGCCATCACAACCTCCTTTGTCATCCATGGTGCAGGTACGAAAGGGTTCTCTCAGAGTTTCAGTTTGTTTCTTCGTCACGCGGCAGACGATTCGACCCCTGCGTTTTGATTCTGGTGTCTGGCAGATTGATGACTATTCGGGGCGCTTCTCACCGTCGAGCATTGCCTCCTGCTCGACGCGCCACTCGTCCGCGAACTCGCAGTCCGCATGCTCCGGGAAGTAGGGGCCGCCCAGGGTGAAGTGAACAAGTGCGGCATCCGGGCGGGGCGGGTCGTAGCCGACGAGGTGGTTCCACTCGTGGGGGAGGGCGCCGATGAGGTCGTCATTCTCGAGCCACGCAAACTGGTGGAGATCGAGGCCCGACGCTTGATTGACGTATTCAGGCGTCAGGGCGTGGCAGAGGGCGTTGTTGAAAAGAATCACGCTCGACCAGTTTTTCTTCTCATAGGATGTCTGAGGTTCACCGAGGAATTTTGTCGACTCCTCCGGCACGTGGTCGTGCCGGACCACCATGACGGCGTAGCGGTCGTCGCGCAGCCTCCAGAGCTCGGCAATATCCCTCAGCATCAGCATGTCGCAATCCATGAATACCGACCAGCCGGTGTGGTCGCAAAGATAAGGGGTGAGGAAACGCGAGAACGAGAAGTCCGTGCTCTGCAGCGGATGTCGTTCGCACGTCAGAACGGTTTTCAGATCGGATAGCTTGAGCGGCGTAATCGAGACCAGTGCCGAGGCGCGCGCCTGGATTCTATGGGCAAGCACGCTGTAGGCCACAGCTTCTCGCGAGTCGTAGCCAATGAAAACCCGAATCATGATCTCGAAATCCTCGCTGTGTCAAAAACTACCATGCATCTATTAATTAATTGTACTTGAGACTCTATATTGACAATTTAGTGCTTGGGACATACCGTTTCATACAGATATTCGGCAGAGGTAGAAAAATCAACGGACTACGGAGGACTCGCGATGGCCACACTTTTTGTAAGACACGATGTTGCGGATTTCGGCACGTGGAAGCAGGCGTATGACGCCTTCGACGCCGAGAGGAAGACGATGGGAGTGGTTGGAGACGGCGTTTACCAGGCCGATGGCGACCCGAACAACGTGACCGCATACCACCACTTTGAAAGCATGGACGCTGCAAAGGCGTTTGCGCAGAGCCCCAGGCTTCAGGAAGTGATGCAGCAAGCGGGTGTCCAGGGCGCACCGACGGTCTGGTTCGCCACCAAAGCCTAACCACCCATCTCAGGTCCCAGGAGCTCGGAAAGGCCTCGTATCCTAGTCGTTGTGGCGCTCGGCGCCGGCGAAGATTCCCCCGCCGATTCAATCTTTCGCTAAAAGACTGCGCTCCACATCGTCCCAATCGAATGAGAGGCCGGTGGGGAGGCTCAGGCGGTCGAGGGTCGACCACTGCTCCTGGACATCGGCCAGGTAGAGTTCGACGGCCTTTCGGATGACATCGGCGCGGCTCCGGTTCATGGATCGCGCGGTGTCGTCGATGCTTTGGACCAGATCATCGGGCAGACGTGCGCTGACCACAGTCATGGGAACCCTCCATCACCGCATGTCTATCAGCCTTGGCGGTCGCAATAAAGTGACCCGGGTCACGGGTCGGTGTTTTTGAATAGCGGAAGCCGGCAGGGGCGTAGAGGCACAAAACTCCGAAAGCCATTACCTCAACGGGGTAGAATTGAGAGTGAAATGAGATGGGTCGGGGCGCTGTGGCGAGCCTGACGGCACAGTCCCGGCGCTTTGCTCGGTTGTCGAGGAGGGCAGTCGTTTGATGATCGGTGCTGTTTGATGATGAATGGCTTGCAGATACCGGGCTCGTTCGCAGCCATGCGGACCGAAGGTGGTATCTCGGTGCGCAACAAGAAGAAGGCGGTGGCTGAGGAGGAGAAGCGGAGGCGGAAACTTTCCGAGCTCTCGGTTACCAGGGCCGGTCGGTTGGAAACCGGCGCTTCGATACCTCCGGTTCTGAACGTCGCACCGTTTCCTCCCTATCCCGCGTTCACCGGCTCGCAGATCGCAATGGCAGACCGGCTCAGTTTGGAGAAGGACAAACGCACGGTGGCGCTTGCCTATCCCAGGGACGGCTCCTGGTGGTTGGAAGTGTGGTCCGCGGCGAGTACGGGCTACTACTCCCTTGGCACAAAGAGCAACGTCCTCGAGATCATTGCCCAGGCTGCGCGTCTGACGCGGGCCAAGGTAGTGCACATCGAGGACATCCATGGGCTGCCGCTCAACCTGGTGCATGGTCTGGAACAGGGTGGCCTCCGCACCATGCTCTCGATCCACGATTTCGTGTTCTTCTGCCGCCGGACCCATCTGGTCGAGCAGCCGTCTGGGGAGTTCTGCGAATACAGCACGGAGGCCTTGCGCTGTAAAGTGTGTCTGCGCGACATCGATCCTGAAGGGCGAACCAGCCAGACCGACTACCAGCGCGTTGCGGTGCCGAGCCTGCATGACGCAAGCTTTCTGATCTTCCCGTCGGTGTTCCTCCAACGGCAATACGAGGTCCTTTTCCCGGAGCGCAAGCCGGCGCAGCGAGAGGTGGTCGTCGCACCGGCAACGGCGAGGGGTGAGACCGCCGCAGGCGCGGCCAATGGCCGGCCCAGCGTCGCGTTCGTTGGAGGCGCGTACGACTATCGAGGCGCCGCTCTGATTGGTCCAATCATGGACCGGGTGAGGGAGTCGGAGCCGAAGGCGACGGGCTTTGTCTACGGTGACGGTGCGGGCGAGCTCTTCAAGCAGATTCGAAAGGTAAAGAAAGTCCGCGTCCAGGGATACTACCGCCAGGGCACCCTGGCGGAGACTCTCGCCAAAGACAAGATCGCGGTTGCGGTGCTGCCGTCGATCTCGCCCGAGCCCTACGCCCTGGTGGTTGACGAGTGCCTGGCGGCGGGTGTGCCGGTAGTGGCGTTCTCGCTCGGGGCGGTCGGCGAAAGGCTTTCGTTCTGGGAGGCTGGTGAGCTGGTGCCGCCGGATCTCGGGGCGGATGGGTTGGCGGACGCCGTGATTGAAGGCCTCGGGCAGAAGGCACAGGTGTCCGACAGCGTCATTAGGACGCTGCCCCAGCTCGACCGCGTGGCGCGGAAGTACCTCGAGCTCTACAAAGGCCAGCGCGCCCGCGCCCGCTGATCTCCGGCAGCGGCCCTTGTCTCCTGGATGGCGTATAGTTCGCCTGCCGTGACGCGGGCCAGCTTGCATATTTCACCAGCATTCGTCGCGAGGCCAGCGAGGCGCCTTGCCCAGTGGGGTTTTCGACCCGAGGGGCGCGGAGCGCGTACTTGCGGTACGTCGAGCACCCTGAGGCGAGAAAGCACCGCTGGGTGCGGTGCATCGCCGGCCGCAGCAGGATGTTGGTGAGATATGCAGGCTAATCATCGACTGTCTCTCGCCGGGCTGCTCAACCTCTTCGTCACCTACGTGGTGTGGGGCAGCACCTACCTCGCCATTCGGGTGGCGGTGCGAGAGGGCGCGGGGTGGGGACCGTTCTGGCTCGGTGCGTCGCGGGTGCTCGTGGCGGCAGCGGTGCTCTTTGGCTTCAACGCCCTGCGCGGCGCGCGGCTCAAACCGACTCGAGCCGAGCTTGGCATCCTGACAGTGACCGGAATCCTGCTGTGGGTCGGGGGCAACGGCGCGGTCAACTGGGCCGAGCAGAGGATTGATTCGGGGCTCGCGGCCCTGATCGTCGGCACGATGCCGATCTGGGTCGCGATAATGGAAAGCCTGATCGATCGCCGCCGGCCGTCACTGCTCCTCTCGGTGTCGCTGGTGGTGGGATTCGGCGGGCTGGTGGTGCTGACCCATCCGATGCTCGAGGACGGAGTCCGATCGGATCTCGTTGGCGTGGTGGCGGTAGTCTTCGCAGCCGTCAGCTGGGGCTTTGGTTCGATTATTGTCAACCGCCGGCCGATGACCTTTGACCCGATCGTCATCTCGGGGTGGCAGCAACTCGTGGGCGGGATCGGCTTCACCGTCATCGCCCTGATGGTCCGCGAACCGGCGCCGCAGCCGACACCGGAGGCGTGGGCGGCGTGGGCCTATCTGGTGGTCTTCGGCTCGTTGCTCGCCTACACCTGCTTCGTCTACGCCCTCAAGCTGCTACCGACGGCGGTGGTGACGACCTACGCCTATGTCAACCCGGTGATCGCGGTGCTGCTGGGTTGGGTGATCCTGTCCGAGCCGATCACCGGCTATACGATCGTTGGCATGGCGCTCATCGTTGGTGGCGTGTATGGCGTTTTCCGCGACAAAAGCAGGCAAAACCGAGTGCCGTCATGAAGAAGGGCGGGGATAAACCCCGCCCCTACAGTTGTTGAATTGGACTCCTGTAGGGGCGGCATTTATGCCGCCCTGCTCAATCCCCAATGATCTTTATGAGGACGCGCTTCTGGCGCCGTCCGTCAAACTCGCCATAGAAGATCTGCTCCCAGGGGCCGAAGTCGAGGCGACCGTCGGTGATTGCCACCACCACCTCGCGGCCCATGATCTGCCGCTTGTGGTGGGCATCGGCGTTGTCCTCGCCGGTGCGGTTGTGGTGGTAGCGCTCGGGCGAGGCGTCGAAGGGAGCGAGCTCCTCGAGCCAGCGCTTGTAGTCGCGGTGGAGCCCGGACTCGTCATCGTTGATGAAGACCGACGCCGTAATGTGCATGGCGTTGACCAGGCAGAGGCCTTCCTGGACGCCCGACTCCTGTACCGCTTCCTCGACCTGCGGCGTGATATTCACGAACTCCATCCGCTCGGTAATGTTGAGTACCAGCTTCTTGGTCAGGGATTTCATCCTACCTCCCAGCTGAGCTCGGC
>Ga0255046_10000546_pt1 | contig 10160 bp, 6 predicted proteins | sample BC1_12_27_MG_FD_183632 | JGI IMG/M metagenome (GOLD analysis project Ga0255046, IMG submission 183632) | Seawater microbial communities from Strait of Georgia, British Columbia, Canada - BC1_12_27 | ecosystem: Environmental > Aquatic > Marine > Strait | place: Canada: British Columbia...
GACCGGCCCTACGATTGTTTTATAAAGAAGGGGGACGTCCATAAAATTATAAAATTTCATTGGTGGCAGATTATTTCTTCACATACTTATATTCAGGGAGCAGGCTCATATCTGTATAGAGACTATCGGCAGCAAGTAATACAGAGCTCGGAATATCCATATCAAGCTGCTGGGCTCTCGCCAGATTTATCTCGATTGTGTGATATTTAGGTTTTTCTATAGGGATATCTGCTGCTTTTTCACCATTAAGAACCCGTACGACTTTCTGGGCAACTTGATGGCCACACAGATTCAAGTTTATTCCCATTCCAGATAAGAAACCCATGGGTACCCAATCTACCATCCAAACATAGGTAGGTTTTTTTGAGTTTTTTAAGATCCATCGAACAATTTCTTCGTGCTTAACTCCCTCACCATTATCACCGAGGAGCCCTGTAGCGTTGTAATGTATTAAATCGATGTTTTTGTTCTTATTAATATCTGAATACAGTTTTTTCACTTCACTGAATTTATTAACAAAGTGTGCCGACTTCATTTCAATGGGATAGTTCTGTGGATTTTTCTTGATATCGTCGATGATATCTTGGGCGATTTGTCTCATGAACGGAGCCACATCTGAATCTGAACTGATGATGACCATGCCTTTCGCTGAAGGAATGATTTCTTTCATCATTTGTGTGGCGTAATCACTGGTGGCCTCCTCTGTGACACCGGTAATGTTGTAGCCCGGTTCTTCTCGACTTTTCATGAATTCCGTTTTTGCGTTATACCTTTCGGGGGAAACATTGACACCTCCGTAAACAATCTGCTGTGAGGTTTGTGCAAGCGGTAGGGCCACGAAACGAAAGGCTGTGTCGTCAAATACCACAAGAACAGTGGGTTTGAGCTCTTGGGCTTTTCTAATGGCAAGTTTCCCTCTCATTTTACGCTGTTCCGGGCTTACGTATTTTGTCCTCGTGTCCATATAGAAATGATGGATAACCATGTTTTTGCCATCTTCGTAACCGAGCTTTTTTAGTTCTTCAATCATTCCAACTTCTAATCTACCGCCACAGCCTTCACCTTTTGCATAACTTTGTACAATTAAGATGCTTGGCTTTTGATTGAGTTGCGAATTACCAGCAAGACACAAGGTGCAAAATAATATTAAGAGAATAGATGCAAGGGGTATGAAACTATATTTTCTGAACATGAGATTCCTAACGATTCTTGATAGTGTGTACTCTAGTTAAAAAAATTGGCACGGAATAAAGTAAAATGCTTTTATTTGCTGATGTTAGCAGGAGCGGGCCGAGCCGTCAAACTAATTTGCCGCAGATACCCCCCCAGCATATTAGGGAAGGAAACAATTAGTGTTGCGATGTTGAACAAAATGCACTAGATTAAATGCATTCAATAGTGTTCCCATAACTCGAAAAATCACGATTACACTTAAAATTCCCAACCCGACCCGAGTGGCATTTTTCCCGTAAGTATCATGAGGGTGGAAAACACATCCTGAGAAATCAGGGATGAAGAATAGAGCTCTCTAAACAAACGAAACTACCGGAGCGGGGTTTGCTTTTTCACTGGTAAGGCGCCAGGAAGCTGCAACTTCTCAATCTTTCTCGGAATGTATATCCACGAGGTATTTTACATGAAAAAAGGTATGCGGTTGACTTCATTGATGGCGGTAGTTCTGCTTATCATGTCTTTTTCCCTTACCCTGGCGGCGGATAAGGGAAAATATCCCACGACCCCCAAGAACAACAAAGGAAAGAAATGGCGGATCGGTTACCTGGAGGGAGGCCGTTACATCAACTACCCTATCAACCTCAGAGAATTAGCCGCTGGGTTCATGGAGTTGGGCTGGATGGAGAAGGGTGACATTCCCGAACCGGACGAAACCCACGATGCGAGGAAAATCTGGACCTGGCTCGCCAGAAACGGCAAGAGCGACTATATTCAATTTGTGGAGGACGCTTTCTGGTCCTCAAACTTTGACCAGAGCCTGCGAGCCAAGACCAAGAAGGATGTTCTCGAGCGGCTTAACAGTAAAAGGGACATTGACTTTATGATTGCCATGGGAACCTGGGCGGGCCAGGACCTGGCCAACAACCAGCACAGTGTACCGACAATGGTAATGTCCACCAGCGACCCGATCCAATCCAAGATAATCAAAAGTGCAGAGGATTCCGGGTTCGACCACATCCATGCCAAAGTGGATCCCACCCGTTACATAAGGCAGGTCAGGCTTTTTCACGAGATTATTGGGTTTAAGAAGATGGGTATAGCTTACGAAAATTCGGTAGACGGCAGGACCTACAGCGCCATAGCCGACGTGGAAAAGGTTGCGAAAGAGAAGGGATTTGAGGTGATCAAATGCGAAGCGCCCTTCTCCGGGGTTGAGAGGAAAGTGGCAACGGCAGAGATGATAAAGTGCTATGCGGCGCTTTCACCCAAAGTGGATGCCATCTACGTCACGGTTCACAGAGGGGTGTATCCTGAGGTCATGCCGGAAATTCTCGCCCCGCTTTTCAAGCACAAGATACCCAGCTTTTCCCAACGTGGCCCGGTAGAAGTAAAGCATGGTGTATTGCTCAGCATCGCCAGAGCCGACTTCAGCGAGGTGGGGCGGTGGCACGCGGTGGTGGCGGCAAAGATATTCAACGGAGCTAAGCCGAGGGATTTGAATCAGATATTCGAAGACCCCAAAAAGATAGCTTTGAACATTAAAACGGCACTATTGATTGGCTACGACCCCCCCGTGGATGTCTTGGGGGCTGCAGACGAGATTTACGAGGAGATCGCTAAGGCCAACTAATAAGTAAAGCATGCTTTTGGAACTCGAACATTTGGTAATGGTCGAGATTACCTGTTGAAAGCACGGTAAAGGGGGCATATGTCTGCTATCATTGAGACAGGCACTATTAGAAGGCGGCGCTTAGCGAAAGTAGAGACAGGAAAGACAGGAAAGACAGAACGTGAAGAGCCCCTGAGCGTACCCTATACCATGAGGTATCTAGACGAGAGTTATCTTGAGCAGGTGTTGGATCTACAGAAAATAATTTGCCAATATCTACCAAGCTCGGATTTGCTTCAACCATTTGCTCCTGATTTCATGTGCCAACATGTCTGTAATAAAGGCAGGATTATCGGGGTTTTCGCGGATCAAGGATTGATTGCTTTTCGCGCTCTATACTTCCCTGACATCGACGATCACGAGTGGAATTTGGGGTTTGATATTGGCTTGCAAGAGAGCGAACTGGCCAAAGTAGCGAATCTGCAGATGGTCTGCGTAAATCCATTATACAGGGGCAACCAGCTAGGGCTGAAGATGAACCGTCATGTTATAAGGTTTTTGAAGGAAGAGACAGATTATATACATCTGTGCGCAACTGTTCATCCAAGGAATCACTGGAATGTAAAAATTCTTATGAAAAGCGGTTTTGTCATTAGAAATTTAAAAGAAAAATATGGTGGCAAGCTAAGATATATCGTTTACCAAAACCTGAGAGAGCCGATTAAAATCATGTCCAAAGATAAGGTGTTTGTGAAGCATATGGATATTGATGAGCAGAAGAAGGTGCTCAAAAGAGGTTTTTTGGGAATCGATCTCCTTGAATCCCTGCAAGGCTTTCAGGTGGTGTTCGCAAAATAATCAACCTCTGTTATTCTTGGTGGATCACCGGACTAGGGTTCTTGACCACAAAGATGAAGACAATCGTCAACACTATGTAGGCGGCTCCGGTGATGGCAAAACCCTTCTCGATACCAGTGTGAGTTAGCATTATCCCCAGCACTATCGGCCCGAGAACCTGTCCCATACGCTGGAGGAACCTGTAGATTCCCATTGCCTTCCCCGATCCAATCCTATTCGCCGCTGGAGCGTCCACGGCGTATACCGTCTGGGCGGCCAGGCCCACACTGCTGGAGATGCCAAGCATCATTATGGCGAAAACTGCCGCTGCCGTTCCCTCATAAAAAAAGAATACCGTCAGTCCTAACCCGCCGATTATTCCGCCGACCGCAATGAATCCCTTCTTGTTCCCCGAGCGGTCCACGTACTTGTTGACCAGTGGGGCCAGGTAGATCATCGATATAGCGTAGACCATAATCAGACGTGCGATGTTGGACTGAGTGAGGCCCTGCGCTTTCAAATAGATGGGAGTTGCATAATAGAGGAAACCTACGAAGCAAAGCGCGCTGGGGATGGTGGCGAATAGTATCAAGCCAATAATGTCTCTGTCGAAAACGTAGCTGGCAATATTCCTAAGACCAATCTCATCCTGGGGTACCAAAGATATCTCTTCGGGTTTTTGATAAGTCTCTCTTAGGAAGAAAAGGGTGAACAGCAGGGGTAAGAAAGCTAGTGCTGCGGCCACAAAGAAGACAGGCGCGAAGCCGATTCTTTCCGCTAGCATGCCTCCCGCGGCTCCTCCACATATGGACCCTGAGAAAATCCCCGCGGCCATATTGGCTATGCCTCTGGCCTTTGTCGAGGTGTCGGTGGTAGACAGAATGAAACCTTGAAATGACATCCAGGTAAGGCCGTACCCTATCCCTAAAATTGATCGGTAGAGAATAAACGGCACAGCCCCTTTGGCAGTTCCCGACAGAAAAGCCCCTACGGCGGTTGCCGCGATGCCGTAAAAGAGAGGATTCTGCCAGCCCCTTTTGTCTGTCATATTGCCGGCGATGATGATGCCAATACCTGCTAATAACATTTCAGCGGAGATAGGAAGACCCAGAACAATCTCTCTGGACAACCCCAACATGGGCTCGTAAAGATTGGCCATGTGGAGAGGCAAGAATGAGACTGAAAGGGCCGTGGCAAAGAGGTACGTGAAAGCCCCCGGCCGGATGAGGCCGTAGGTTTCCCTCTCGTTTTGACCCTTGTTATTTTCGAAAAGCCCGTCCGTACTTTGCCGCAGTTGGCTGGCTTGATCTTCGGCTACTGTGGAGAGCTGCCTTTTTATGAAAATGAGCAGGAATATGACCAGTTCCGCCACGAACAATAGAGAGATAATAGCCACAGTGAGGGAATCATAGACCATCTCCCTAACCTGTGAGCCGATAAACTTTTGGGAAAGGTTGACCCTGATATAACCCTCGATGTCGCTCTTTCCGGAGACCGGGACGATGATCGAGTACCTCCAGTCTTCGAGGTCGTACTTGTAGTCGCTGAGGTGATCAGCCTCTGGTTGAGTCTCATTTTCATGGAGCCCTACAACCCCGTTGACGTCCGCCAAATAAAGCCAACGTTTATCTCGATCCAGAATTCCTATTTCACTTACTTCCGGTGTGGCGCTGATAATTTCGCTCAGGAGAACATCTATTTTTATGAGTCGATCTATCCGAACTCCCTTATTCAGAAGGTAATCGATGTCATCTTTTAGGAGGCTGCTGAGTGTCAAGGTTTTGGTCCTGACGATGGTCATGTAGTTTTCCCGAAAATGTTTGGCATTGAAAAACGAATAGGTTATCTGAGAGAGACCCAAAACCAGAAAGAGAATGAGATAGATTCTGAATTTCAGCCTCCTCTCATCTGCGTTCATGGGCACACATAGATATAAAAAGAACCCAGTTAAAACTGACGCTATCACAGTAAATATGCCCTGCATTTTGAAATTCCAGACGATCATCTTTTTAACACGACTGTTGATAATATCTTCTCCAAATGAGAGGTCGAGAGTGCCGGTCCATTTCTCATCTCTGTTTTTTACTGGCAGCAGGATGTGGTACCTGCCTTCATGGAGAACGGAATAGAGCTGAGTCGCCTTGGCACCGCTATCGAAGCGGGTTCGCAGGGCATCATTTATTATCTTGTCGCTCAGCGTCGATCCGACCTGGCCTTGTTTGATGGAGTAGAGGACCTTACCTTCGGGAAGAGAAATGGTGAGATTGTCGAGGTCTTGGCTGTTCTTCTTTACCTCCTCCATGAGCTTTTCGATGCCATACAACTTTTCGATGGGCTTGCCGAAACGGAGGGCGGACTCAACATTCCTCTGGAAATCTCGGCCAACCACGCTGTAACTGGATATGAGAGAGTTGGTGTAAAGTTTTTCGAATGAGCTGACAATGAGGGCGACGCTGAATCCCTGTGCCAGTAGAAGGACAAGGATGGCGCTGAGCAGTAGTTGTAGTTTGATGGGAATATTAGACTTGCGGCCTCTTCGCATACTGTCCATGTTGTTGAAAGTGCCCAACATCGCCGGACGCTTAGGTCAGCGATATCTGAAATTTCGTAAATACTGCATCGAAGAAATCATTTTAAGAGGATGTGCCGAGTCCTAATGATCTGCGCCGGTTACCCATAGAACTTCAATGCCAGCATGGTGAAATCGTCATACTGGGGTGCTCCCTCAGAAAAGATTTCTATTTCCGAGCGTATGGACTGGACTATGTCTGTTGTACTTTTCTCCTTCAGCCGAGCCAAAATTTGCTGCAGTCTTTCATCAGAAAACAATTGTTCCTCAGGATTCTTCGCTTCTGTGACGCCGTCGGTGTAAAGAAAAATCGTCTCTCCTTTCTGGAGAAGATTTTTTTTCGACTGATAGTTGAAATCCTCCGTCACCCCGAGCATCACACCATCGGTCAACTCCAGTGGCTGTATCTCTCCACTGGCGCTCAGTACATAGGGAGGATCATGGCCGCCACTGCTGTATTCGATCTCTCCGGTGCGAACGTTGAGAATTCCCAAGAAAAGTGTCACGAACATGAGTGAGGGATTGTCCTGCGAAAGCTGTCGATTAACCCTGCTCAATACTTCAGCAGCCGGTAGGCCCTTGGAGGCTTCCATTTTAACGAGGGTTTTGGACACAGCCATAAAAAGGGCTGCAGGCACTCCCTTGCCCGAGACATCGCCCACGGCAAAACAGAGATGGTCGTCATCTACAAAGAAGAAATCGTAAAGATCCCCCCCCACCTCCTTTGCCGGCTCTACGGTAGCGTAAATTTCGAACTCGTGCCTGTCCGGAAATGGTGGAAATTCCTTGGGCAGGATACCCATCTGGATGTCATGGGCAATTTGCAGCTCACTTTCGATTCTTTCTTTCGCGGCTGTGGTCTCCATGAGTTCCTTGACGTTTTTTCTCAGTTCCGCTCTCATAAACACGAAGGATTCTGCTAACCGCCCTACCTCATCCTTGTATTTGGCGGAGAGATTATCAATGGGGCTACTCTCTTCCTGCTCTGAAGTGAAATCGCTGGTGGGTAGCTCCCTGGCGTATGACGCCAGCAAATTGAGAGGATGGGAGATCCTTGTCACCAGGAGGTAAGCGACGATGAGACTGCCCAGAAAAATGACGGAGATGATGAAGATCTGCCTGGTGACGAGGATCTTAGCTGGAAGCTGGATTTCCTGAACCGGAACCGCCACAGCAATATACCAGTCCAGCGCCTTAAAGTGACGGACATAGGCTTCCATGACCCGGTTGCCACCGCCCAGTGAGACGACAAAGGAGATGGAATTATCTTCGGATTTAGCAGCGACCATAAGGTCATCCAGAAGGAGATTGCCCGTACTTGCGTTGTTGGTAGATCGATAGTCTAATTCTTTTTGAGCATGCGGCGGGATGAGCATATCCCTCTTGCCATTAAACATGAAAACACTTCCGCTCTTGGCGATTTGAATCTTAGCGAAGGTCTCCTCCAGCACCTTGATGATTTCTTCTGTTTTCCTTTGGGCCTCGGCCTCTATGTCGCTGATATCGACCACAGCAGCAACTGTCCAATTCCACTCCTGAACCGGGACAAAATATCCAAGCCTCTTTCTCCCGGCTTCTTCTCCCGGCTTATCCCATTGAAACAGGGCGAAGTCTCCGCCCGGTGCCAAAGCGCTTGCAGTCATGGTCTCTGCAATGCTCCTGCCTTTCATATCGCGGATTGTGGCAATGGACCTAGACTGGAGAGCCGGGTCAGGATGGGCGATGACTACTCCCTTACTATCAAAGACAAACAGAACCTCTTTTTCCAAAGATGGAAGAGACCTGAGCCAGTCCAGCCAGTTCTGTTGAGCATACTTTTTGGAAACTAGTCGCTTTCTGGCAAGGGTGGCGAATTGCTCCGAAACGGAGAGGGCAGCACCGGCTTGACTTTTCAACCCCCTCTTACGGTGCACCATGGAGTAAATCCTGTCGGTGAGGAGCTTTTTATATCCTCCCTGAATGTTGAGCTCAACAAGTCGAAGTACGTTTCTGGCAGAGCCCTCTTCAGCCTGGGACATGGCGTTTCCCACATCTCTGTGAGTGAAGTACATAACCCCTGCTGCCGTGGCTACCAGTATCAGGGCGATGAAAAAGATAATTTTTGTTTTGAGTGAGGAAAACATGGTTGCCTCTTCCTTCTCTCTTTCTTCATCTAGTCTTTCAAATAGTTACTGATTCGACAAAATTTCGCAGATCGGTCCAGCCTCTTGCCGACCCAGATTCCGTAACGGTCATTGTGGCCGTTACCAGCACGGAATTTACCAGCCAGGCATAATGTAACTGAAAGATCCTGAAGTTGGTTACCAAAGAATATTGGGCGCGTGCCGCCGGGAATTCACCGACTGTGGCTTCTTCGCAAAAGTCGGTTCGGAAAGCAGAGAAATGTTTTTCAAGCTCTTCGCCAGTGTTGCGTAAATAATCCAGGGCAGAGGCAGTAAAGTGCGCCACAAAAGTATTGAGGGTTAAGGTGACAGTGTAGGCATCCGGATTCATGTCTTTGGGCGATTCCGAAAAGTCCGGTACGTCGGGATAGACTGCTGTGCTGGCGAGGGTAATGCAAAGAGGGGCTTTCCTCCTATCGAAAAGCTCCGCGCCGGTGGAAGTATCAGAGCTGACATAGGATGCCTCTTCCTGGATAACAAATCCTTCTGGTGGAATAAACGAGCAACCGCCATATTCAATTCGCCGGACAGCCATGCTTTAGCTCTTATTCTGGATCGGAGCGGAAGCCTGTTTTTTTCGCACAACGACAAGGTGTACCTGGTAATTCATAAAACTGCGATCGTGCAACCGCAGGTTCCACGGGACAGCTTCGGATTCAGACACGAGCTCCAATTCCTGAATTGCATAGGGATGCTCTCCCCCCGCCAGGAGTGAGCGGAGCATAATTTCACTTGCCCCTTGGCTTTCTGATCTTTGCGAGTGGCCACCGAGCCACGCTTCTACTGGAGTGGCATTAACATTCCAATCATAAGGCGCTGATACGAGCGCCCCACCGCTAGGCTTCAGAATCCTGCCCAATTCTTTCAGGTGATCGTAAGGCGACTGCACGCAGTCAAGCACATTCAGACTTGCCGCCAGGGAAAAACTTTCATCAGCAAAAGGCAGACTGGTACCGTCGCAGGCCCAGAAATCCACCTTACTGGCGCCCTCAAATGTAGCCGGAAACTCCCTTCTGTCGAAGGTAATTCCCACGCGGCGTCTTGGATAGCTAACTCGCTCCTGATGGAGAATTGCAGCTGCCGTTCTCAACATGGCGAAATTAAGATCGACCCCAAGTACAAGATCATCTACAGTCTTTGCCAGCTCGAAGCTGGTGCGGCCCACCGCACAACCTACATCTATAGCAGGCCCGTCCACCCTCCCCTCTAACTCCGAAAGGCCATGCTTGAGTAGATCCACAACAGATCCAGGCAAAACCGGGGAATCTTTGCGCTCTTCGGGATCGAGATCACCATAATGATCAAAGGCATACGTACTCACATGCTGGCGGTGGGAATCAAAGGCAGATCCGGGGCCGCAGCAGTCCCCCAAAAGGGTTTCCATGGTTTCGCTGAGATCGCTTCGGCCCAAAATCGGCATGATATTCTGGGAAACATAAGTTCTTAGATCGGAGACAATAACAGGCACGCCGTCTATTACGGGATATTCGCCCATACACTCCCGGTTGGAACATACCAGCACCCCTTCTATCACCGAGTCATGGGTCTTTTTCGAGATAAATCTAATGTCAAGAGGTGAGTTGCTTCCAGCAGACTGTCTGCAACGGGGGCAGAATGGTTGAAGTTTTTCAAAATGAAGCAGCTTGATGGCCTTTAACCTCCAATCATTACGGTGGGGCAACCTGGCGGTAGAATTGTGCCCTTTGGGCCCGGTATAGGCGCCACACAACTGGCGTGCATAGTCATGTCGCCAACCCTGGCAGCGGGCATCCCTCCTATCATGACCGTTGCCGAACCTTTGGTAACGGTG
>Ga0255046_10000547_pt1 | contig 10154 bp, 3 predicted proteins | sample BC1_12_27_MG_FD_183632 | JGI IMG/M metagenome (GOLD analysis project Ga0255046, IMG submission 183632) | Seawater microbial communities from Strait of Georgia, British Columbia, Canada - BC1_12_27 | ecosystem: Environmental > Aquatic > Marine > Strait | place: Canada: British Columbia...
GGTGGTATAAAGAATCTTTGTCTCTTAGCTTTAGCACCTCTTACTTGAGCTTTAACATCTGAAAATACTTTTTCTGCACCAATACCTGTTGACTCTTCTATTAAGTTATTAAAGTCTTTAGAAAGATCTTTAGAAGCGTAAGCTTGTTGTGTTTTTGATTTAACATCTAAAACTTCAAGAGCATTTTTAACTGCTTTAACATTTTGAGGTGCATCATCTGCAAAGTAAAAATCATTGTAACCTTCGGCTGCTTTACCAACTAACCAATCAGCTTTAGCTTCACCTGTAGAATTACCTAATCCAGTTATATTTTCTAAAGGTATTTTAATACCCATAGCATCTAAAAACTCTTTAATAGCTGGAGCAGATTCAGGAGCTCTAGCGGTTAATATAAACATGTCTCTATCACCAGCAGCTTCCTTCATTTTTTTCATTAGCTCAAATAAAGGTCCTTTTTTACCTTCAACAACTCTATTAAAGTCAGAAAAATCCATCTTCCAACCAGTATCAACTAAATCTTTACCTTGCTTAGCAAACTCTTCAGCTGTTAAAACTTTTCTTTTGCCATCTCTTTCAGCAAAAACTTTACTATTAGTTCTAGCAACTGTATCATCAAAATCAAATACCCTTGCTTTTTTAATAGTTTTATTACGTTCGTTAGCTAATCTAAATGCTTTGTCTCTTTTATTGAACTCATTAAGCATTTCGCTTTTAGTTAAATCTTTGCTAGCCATAGAAGCTTCTTTAGCTACCTCTATGTTTTGGTTCTTAAGCTTTTGATATTCAGCTTTGTTCATTTGACGCTGTTTAGCTAAAACACCAGCTAAAGTTAATTTTCTGTAAGGAGTATTAGCTATTCTATCAAGTATAGTTTTAGTAGCGTTGTTTCTTATAACCTCAGCCATGTTTTCAGCTTCAGCAAAAGTTGACTCTCTTAATGGTATTTGTTTTGTAGCATCCTTGCCTAAAAATATTAAATTATTCACATACGACCTTTTAGAACTTCCGTCAAAGTCTTTAATTTCTCTTCTAGCTTCGCTTATTATACCTTGGTTATAATCTTCAACCATTCTTTTTAATTGTAAATCTACACTAGCTTCAGACTGTTCACCTTTAATAAATCTTTCCATCATTTTACCGAAGTCTTTAGTCATACTAAATAATTCAGTTAAATGCTCGTTATGAAGTTCTTTAGTTAATTCTGGATTAGAACCTCTCATACCTTCCATTGTGATACTTTCTACGCCTGCTAAACCTTTTATTCCGCCAATAGATCTATTAGTTTGCTCTAGCATTAAATCTACCATGTAGTCTAGTGCTTCTATAGGATTTTTAGCATTTTTAACAACTTCTTTTGCTGAATTATAAACATTTTGCAATGCTGCTTTATTAGCGTCTAAAACAGCGTCAACATTAAACTGACCTCTACCTAATATAGCTTTAGCAGCTTCAGCTCTGAAATCGACAGCGCCTTCGGCTAATGAAGCTTTTGTTTTACTAGGCCCTGGTGATGGTATGTTTATATCACCAGCAAAAGAATCAATAGAAGGTCCTTTACCTTTTAAGCTAGCTTCTTTTATATTGTAAACAGCTTCTAATAAACCAATATAATTTCCTTCTTTAACTCCATATTCTTTAAATGTAAATTTTCTACCATTAGTTCTACCTCTATGATCGCCCATACCTATAGTATTCATTATCATTTTTTGAATAGATGTAGGTAGCTCACTAAAAGAAGACCCTTCAGGTATTAATCTTTGAATAAAATCTTGATAATATGGCTTAGATTTTTTAAAGTTTTTAGGTTCTGCTCTTTCTTTTGCTGATCTATAAGTAGTGCCTTTTATACTAGCTTTCAATCCTTTACCGTCTTTTATTAAAGAAACAACTTCTCCCATGTATCTTTCTCTAGCTTCGGGTATAGATATACCTTCTTTTAAAGCTATAGTCTCTAAAGATGCTTCATTAAAAAATCTTACATCACCTTCTAGGTCTATTTTATTTAATTTTTTTAAGTCAGATAACTTAACTACGTCATTATCTACAGCTACTTTAAATCTACGCTCATTTAAGTTTTTTATAGCTTCAATTTCCCATTCTATAGTTATACCTTTTAATAATTCTTTTTTATTTAGTTTCCCGGTATTTTTAATTTGTTTAAAAGCTTTTATAAGAGTTCTTGTTAAATCTTTAGAAGCCATTACAGTTGATGGATCAACTTGCATTTTCTTACTGATTTCTGCTATCTCTCTAGGTTCTTTACCTATTATTTTTAAGTTCTGTGGAGTAGCATCTCTAGTTAATCTATCAACTAAACCTTCTGCAAAAGCTGTTTTTCTAGTACCTCTCAAACCGCTTTTAGCTCCAGTTTTAGGATTTATAGTTGGTGCTAATATGTAATCTGATAATTGCTTTGGTGTAAAGTCTTTAAATTCATATATGTTAACACCTTGAGCAGTGTTTTCTACATACACTTTGTCACTGAGCATAGCAGCATCGATCTCCGATTGTTTAGTTAAACGTCTTGGAGGTTTAGTAAATATTCTATTTTCAGGTTTAGTTTGACTTTCTAATCTAACAAAAAATCTAGGATCTAAAGTTTCTTTCATTTTTTCTGCCATTTTTTTAACAGAAAACTCATAGTTTTTACCTCCGCCTAAAGCTTTTTTAATTTTATTAGTTAATTTAATTCTAGAAGCTTCTACTATGTAACCTTTAAAATCTTTTGTTTCTATTCCTGGAACTTCACCTTCAAATATCTCTAATATACTCTTATTAATATCTTGTTTTAATTCTTTAGTAAATATCTCTGGAAAGTCTCTAGTAATTTTAGATTTTGGAGTCACTTTAGCTTTTCTTTCTTCTGATGCTATTATTGCTTCTTCAGGTGTTGCGTCTTCAGACTTAATATCAAACTCTTTTTCTCCCTCTGCTTTTTCTTGTCCTAATCTTTTTTCTTGACCTTCAAATTTACCTTTTTTAGCTTGTTGAAGTATTTGACCATATCTTCTTTTTAAATTCTTTTGCATGTAAGCACCAAAAGGTATACGCTTGCCATCTACAACAGGCTTGTAAGTTTCAATTAATCTAGCTAATTGCTCTTCATATCCAGATTTAAATTCTTCTGCTGAAACTCTTTTGCTAGGTTCTAAAGCCATAGCTCCAGCACTTTTAGCCGCTTGGTTAGCTAGCTGTGTGGCTTTACCTATATTGTTTTCAGATAGTTCTTTTTTAATTTCTTTTGATAGTTCTTGATCTTTAATATCTCTAACTCTAGTATCTCCAGCTTTTATTATTTTTTCTTCTATCTTATCATTTTTATCAGCTATTTCTTTATTAGATTTAGATACTTCAACTTCTTTAGTTAAGTCTTTAGAAGCCATTTCTTTTGACGCTGCTGCTCTATACTTGTTTTCTGGTAAAGTTCTTTCAGGAGCCATTTTAAAAGCTTCTATATTTACAGAATTTAAAAAACTAGTTTTTTCATCTGACAAAGCTGCCATGAAAGTTTGAAACTTGTTTTGAATTTTAGTACCTTGTCTAGCACTTTGACCCATAGATGCTAATAAATCTATTAAATCATAAGCTGTTTGAGGTGGTTTAATATTGTTAGCACCCATTTCTTTAAATACATCTTTAAAGTAATTTCTCATTTCAGCTAGCTTACCACTCATTATACGAGGGTTTTGATAATAAGCTCTTGGATTACTTAAGCCTTCAACCATAAAAGCTAAATATTCTTCCATTCTTTCTTCTGCACTTCTTTCTTTATAACCTTCTTCAACAAGTTTTTTTGTTTGTTTACCTGTTAGTTTTAATTCACCTACTTCTCCTGACATAAACAGATCAACATCTACATCTTTAAACATGTTATCAAACTTTTCAAGCATTCTAAACTTAGCTTCAGGATTATTTTTATAATAAGTTTGTAAACCTAAATGTGTTATTTCATGTAAAGCTTTACCTGGCGTATAATATTTTAAATCAAAATACATTCTACTGCCATCATTAGTTATTTCAGCAGTAGAGTTTTTGCCACTTCTAAAATTTTCTCTAAATGAAGGATTTTTAGAAGAGTTTCCAAATAATATTTTAGGCGCTTGGTATTCTGGATCAAAAGATTTTAAAACCCTATTTACAGGATCCATGTATCTTTTATTAAAGTTCTTTTCAAATGTAGCTTGATCAACCTGTTTAGGATCTAACTCATTAGACATAGATTCGTTTAAAGCATATTGACTTAATATATTAAAGTCTGTAGAATATTGATTTAAGTTAGACTTTTCAGATTCAGTTAAATATTTTTCTTTTTCTTCAATAGATTTAAACTCTTTGTTTAGTACTTTTTCACCTTTTTCGTTAGTGATGTATTCACCTCTTTCAGTAGCAGCTTTGTCATTTATATCACTAGCTTTAATCTCTATAGCGTCCATTAAGTCATACTTAGCTTTAGTACTCATAAAGTCTACCTTCTTTAAATGATGAATACCTAACATACCAAATTGCCCAAGGCTAACTATCATTCTTTTTTGAACTTCGTCTAAATCTCCATAAGCCTCATTCATAGACTGTCTAAATGTTTTTTCATTCATTAAGTCTTCATACACGGCTTCTGAAACTTTTGAAAACTCAGAAGCTCCCATACCAGAAACTCCACTAACCATAATCTTGTCAAAAACACCTTGCCATCTAGCTAGTGGACCTTTTAGCTTTATCATGTTCTTAGTAGCAGCTCCAAAAGTATAAAAAGCAGCACCACCAGTTGGTGGCATATCAAACAAAGTTTGCATTTTTACTTCTTCTATACCAGCGTTTAGTATATGTTGAAATATCTTACCCATTCTAGGAAAAGCTTTAGCTACTCCTGCAGGTCCTAATACGCCACCAGTAGCTAAGTCTATCGCTGCTAGTTCAATTACCATAGGAACAAACTCTCCAGTTCCGCTATATATAGCTTCACCTAAACTTTGATCTAAGTTTTCTTTTTGTTCATCAGTAAGTTTTATTTGCATGTTGTTTTTAACAACATACTCAGAGTTGTTATAATCTTTTATAATTTTATCAGCTGCATTAATATCTTTTCTTGTAGATGTGTTGGATATTCCACCTAAAAATCCCTCTACTTGTTCTCTGTCTTGAGCAGTACCATCTACCATTTCAGAAATAGCTCCAGCGGCAGACTGAATAAACGTTCCACCTCCACCTATTAAATGATCTAAAACACCTACGCCAGTATATTCTTTATCATATACCGTCTCCATTTTAGCTAGATCTTTATTAAGATATGTAAAATCCATTAAAGCTTGTTCGTTCATTAATTCAGAATAATACTGTCTTTCAAACTGCTTAAAATCTTTAATATCTTTTGCGCTCATAAAACCACCTTCAGAAAAACTAAATCGACCTTCTTTGACATCAACACCAAATTGATCAATAAAACCTTCGAAATCTTCAGTATGAAGACCAGCTTCTATTAAATCAGTGTAAGACATTGTTACACTTCCAGATTTAATATCTTTTACAGATAATTTACCACTTTGTAACAAAGATCTTATTACTTTATTTTCTGAAGTTTGAATTTTTCCTCCAATTCCACCAGTTATTACTTCGGCATCTTCTAATCTTATTTTAACTTTTTGATTTCTACCAACTTGTAATGTTCTTAATTTTTCTAAAGTAGCTTGATTAGTCTGATCTTCTAAAATCTCTTGAGGAGTAAGTGTAGATCTTTGAGAGTTTTTTAATATGTTTTCTGCGTTTGTAGTAGAGTTTTTGTAAACATTGTTTAATTTTTTTCTTTCTTCGTCACTTATAGCAGATCTATTATTAATCCAAAAGCCATTTATATCTCTTGATGCAGATTCTTTGTATTTTGTATTAAAAGTTTCTGTAAGAGCTTTTAACTTGGTTTCATAATCTAGCTTTTGATTAACTAAGCTTTTATTTCCTGTAGAATCAGATGGAGATTTTAATTTTTCATTTACATCTTTTAAACCTTCTTTAGCTTTTTCAACTTCTTCATAAAAATCAGCTTCTTCTTTTTCTTTTGTGGTTAAAGAATTTTTCCAATTTTCATTTCTAACTTCTTCTTGTGTATTATCTAAACTTTTTATATTTGTATTTTGCTCTTTATACTTCTTATAACGCTCTTCAGGCTTTGACTCATTTATAGCCTCTTGCTTTACCGTGCCCCAAATAGCAGTAAAACCATCTTCAAAAGGAGCGTATGGTATATTTAGTTTCTTAGATGCTGCAACATAATCTTGGTAGGTTTTTTCTTTTATATTCTCGTAATTAGTTTCAGGATCCATTTCAGCTAAACCTGGGAGCGTTGTGGATGTAGACCTATCAAAACCTTTTTGTTCTTTATTTAAAGTTTTTTCAATATTAATTAAATTTTCTACAGCTAAAGTTTTTATCATGTTTCTCATGTCAAAAACTTGCTCTGTACTAGCTGGTGAAGATATTTCTTCTTGATTTTCTCCAGTTCTAGTCCCATACGGAAAGTAAACTCCTTTTTGAGTAACAGCTTTAATACCTGGATATGTTCCTGTTTCAGCTTCGTAACCTAAATCATCATTATATTTGAATAATTCTTTTTGCTCAGGAGTTGATTTAATTCTAGCTGAGTCTATAGTTTTTATTAAGTTATTATAAGATTGTTTACCAAAAGACTCTCTGTCATCTATATAACTACCATCTTCTCCGTATTTAGTATATTCTCTACCTGGTAATGATGAGAAACCAGATGTTGTATTAAAATCAGAATTTAAAGGTATTACAGTTTTCCCAGCTGATGTAGTTACAGTTATTTCATCTCTCATACCGCCACTGGTATCAAAACTTATTAAACCATTTTTAATATCCTCAGCATAGAAATCGTTAAGATTTTTTAAAACATCATCTTCTTCAAATTTACCTTGAACTTTATCTATAGAAACGTGTTTTGGTGTATTTTCTTTAACGATAGGCTCTTTTACTTTAGTAGTATTTTCTACTTTACCTACACCTACTAAATTTTTAAAGTCTTCTTCAGAACCGTTATAACCTGTTTCAACAAACTGATTAAATGACGCGTTTAGAGCTTCTTGATTGCTATTAATTAACGAGCTAAAATCATCTGACGTGCCATTATAGCCGGTATCAACAAATAATTTATAAGCCGATTCTAATGCTTCTGGATTCATATATTATTTAATTTATTTATTAAAATTAGCTCCAACTCCGGTAGAAACTACAGAGTCTTTAGCTATTTGTTTTAATTGTTTTTCAAACTTTAATAATCTTTCATTTGTAAGAGGTACACCTGAGGAGTATTCTTTAAGGGTTTTTAAATCTTCATCGTTACCTGCTGCAGCATAATTAACTTGAGGGAAAAACAACAACTTGCCATCTTTGTATTTAATTTTTATATCCTGTATTATTTTAGTACCTGAACCTGTAGCGAAACTACTACCTTCAAATCTACTTTTTAAATCATCTGTTAATTTACCTTTAAGCTCTACTTCAGTCTTGCTAAGTCTTGCAACTTTACCTGATTCAATATCTTCCGATTTCACTGCTTCGCCGGTAGAAATTACTCTATTAGGATTTTTAAGAGCCTTTTCAAATGCCGTAGCATCGTTTATTATTGTATCATAACTCACTAATTTTACTTTACCTTTATCATCATCGTCTTCACTATCGCTAGATGGTTTTTGTTGAACAGTAGTTTCACTAGTTGTTTCTACATTAGTTTTAGGACCCCAAGCATTGTCAGCAGCTGTATACATTAAACTAATAGCTTCTTTCCTTTGCTCATCAGTGTTTAACCATGGAGTTTGATCATTAACAGGTAAATCTTTTGTTAGATCAGCCCAGTAACCTGGCATGTTTTCTTTATCATTCATCATTAAATCCATAGCTGCTGTTAGCTCTGTATTATAATTAGAACCATCTCCAGTTAAAATTTTATTTTTCTTAACAGTTCTTTTTGTGCCATCGTCGTCATAAGTAGTAACATCAACTTGTTTAGTAAAGTTTTCCTTTCTTTCTTCTAACATTGTTTCTACGACAGACTTAGCAGCTTGTGTAAAATCAGGAACAAACTTAATAGGGTATTGAGGATTTTTACCAGACATTATATCATTTAATCCTTTTAATGATATTTCTTGACCAGTTTCCTTATGTTTTATCATTGACTTGCCACCTACAACGCTGTATTCCACTTTAGAGTTTCTTTCAGGACTATTCATATCAGTTACTATTTGAACGATATTTTTAACCTGTTCAGCTTGAGTAGGATCAGCAGGCAATAAAATAGAATCAGCTCCGGATTTAGGAGCGTTTATAATTCTATCAGATAATGCAGCAATATTAGGTATAGAAGTTTGAAAAACATCTAAAACATTCTCATAAGAAGCCACTTCTTTAGCACCTTCCATAGGGTCTAAATCACCTAGTTTCATTTTAGAATTAGCTCTAGCTGTTTTAACAGCTAAGTCCATCATTTGGTTTCTAACACTTTCGTTAAAATCATCAACGCCTAATTCTTTACCTGCTATAAGTTTTAAGTTTTCTGAAATAGTGTCTTGCTCTTGCTTTTGAACTTCCAGGATTTTTTCATTTTGCTCTTTCCACTTTTCAAGCTCGTAAGCATACTCAACGTCTTTATTGTATTTGACTCCTTGTGCAGCTTCTTTCGCTAGTCCACTTATTCCAGATAACCTACCTGGTCTTATTGTTTTTACTCTTGGCATAGTTAAATATTTTAAAATTTAGTACCTATATATTGTTGGGTTAAATATTTAGCTCTTTCTTCTTGTGTCATTCTATCTAGCTTTATCTTCTCCATTTTACTTAAAGTCTTTTGATGAGCTTCGTCATTTGAATTTCCAAAAGAAGGATCGAAAGAAGGCACACCAGGATTTTGTAAAAAATTGTAATCAACGGGTCTAACAGTGTTTCCAAAAGCGTCTCTTTCCTGATACATTTGAGGTGGATCTGCAATTTCTAAAGTATCCATATCAGGATTAGATGTAAAATTAGGAGAATATTGATCGTTTTCAACAAAGTTACTCTCAGTGGTATCAACTGTTGCATCAACTGTTGCATCAACCGTCATACCAGCCGTATCACTTTTTTTATTTTTACCACTACCTAACCCTCTAGCAGCTTGCAAACCTAAGCTACCCAACGCCCCAGCCATATCAGATGCTCTTTCACCATAAGCAAATTGCTCTGTACGTAGTTGATCAGCTTTACTTTGCTCGTAATCCATTTGCTGACCTTTTCTTTGCATTTCAGCATTTTGAACCATTATTTCTCCTTGAGCTCTTAATCTTTCATTACCAACTTCTTGCTTTTCAATATCAGCAGCAATACCAGCTTTACTTTTCAACGCTGCTTGAGCAAGAGCAGTGGCACCACCAGCAGAAGCTCCTTGAGCTCTCAATGTGTCTAGTGTATTAGCTAAAGCTTTATCAGTTTCTTCCATCTTAATCTGATTAGCTTGAGTAGCAACACTTAAATTATCGTATGGGTTGTATATAGGTTGATCCATATATTGTTTCATAAGAGTATCTACATACCCCTGTTGTTTTTCTAAGCTAGTTTTAGCTTCATTTCTTTTTATAAAAGCATCAACTCCTATAACAGCAGCTGGAGCCGCTGCAGCTAGTGCCGCAAACATATTGTAAGATTCACCAGGTCTTTGGTTGTTTTTTAGTAAGTCTTCATAATAACTTTTATCTATGCTTAATTTGTTCTCGTCTTCTTTTCCCATAATATTTTATCTTGATGATATTACAAATTCTGTTGATACAGCAAAAAGTTCTTTGCTATCACTGGTGTTAGTAGTGGTGTCAGTTGAAAGTTTAACAGTTGCAAAATGTCCTTTTATACCGGTCATTGATGATCCAAAAATTATTTCTCCTGATTTTTCAGCACTATTATTTATTAAATTAGCAAAGTATTTATTATCTTTTCTTTTAAAACCTGCTCTATTTATTAATCCTTTATCTAAATATTTTCCTTCATCATAACTTTTAATAACTGCAGACGTATCTCTAAAATTATCTTGAGAAGCGACATTGGAAGAAGTAAATCCTATTATATCAGAGCTAAAGTAGTCAACTTGCCAACCGGTGCTTCCTTCATAGTAATTTTAGAGATAC
>Ga0255046_10000548_pt1 | contig 10150 bp, 9 predicted proteins | sample BC1_12_27_MG_FD_183632 | JGI IMG/M metagenome (GOLD analysis project Ga0255046, IMG submission 183632) | Seawater microbial communities from Strait of Georgia, British Columbia, Canada - BC1_12_27 | ecosystem: Environmental > Aquatic > Marine > Strait | place: Canada: British Columbia...
CAAATTGCATAGCCTTAGGTTTTTTGCTTAGCAACTTATACTTTGTGTTTGCTGCCGGGCTTTATCCGATTATGTAACATCTTACTGAAAAATCAAGTTTTTTTTATTAATATATATTGAACAGGCAACATATATTTTAACACATGGCATCTGTTCGTAATCTATGAGAATATGCTTTTTATGTTTCAAGTTCTAAGTTCTTGACGTAACCTCTCTGATTTGATAGAAAATCCAATTATCGAAATACAAGATACATGCATGGTATCTAAAATTGCAAATATGTGCGTTTCAATTCATTGCATCGATTAAGAGGTTGTTTATTTTGGACGAAAATTCCATAAAATATAAGCGTCAGCGGGAAGAGATGGTTAGAAGGCAGATTGAAGCACGCGGTGTAACTGATCCCAAAGTCCTTTCAGCCATGCGTAAGGTTCCGAGGCACCTTTTTGTAAGTGAAGCTTTAAGAGATCAGGCTTATGGTGATTTTCCGCTTCCCATCGGAGAGCAGCAGACCATCTCACAGCCGTATATCGTTGCCGAGATGACACAGGCGCTGCAGCCAGACGAAGAAGACAGGATACTTGAAATAGGAACAGGATCAGGATATCAGGCCGCAATTCTTGCGGAGATTGTGTTTCGCGTTTATACCATCGAGAAAATACACCCTCTGTTTAGGAGTTGCCGCAAACTGTTTGACAAGCTTCATTATCACAATATTGTAACCAAATATTCCGACGGCACTTCCGGATGGACAGATGAAAGCCCTTTTGATGGTATTATTGTTACTGCGGGTTCTCCGGAAATTCCTAAACCCCTTGTAAGCCAGCTTGCTGTGGGGGGGCGTATGGTGATACCTGTCGGAGACCAGTACTCCCAGGAACTGATAAAACTTTATAAGGATGAACATGGCATTCACAAGACCAATTTAGGTGGGTGCAGATTTGTCAAACTTGTGGGTGAATATGGATGGAGAGAATAATTAATGCTTCGTCGCCTTTACGACTGGGTTCTCCACTGGGCAGAAACACCTTACGGATCATGGGCATTATTTCTGCTGGCCTTTAGTGAGTCCTCTTTTTTCCCAATACCCCCTGACATACTTCTTATAGCCCTGGCTGTGGCCATCCCCAGAAAGTCTTTGAAATATGCATTAATATGCTCAGCCGGGTCCGTGCTCGGCGGATGCTTCGGCTATTTGATCGGATGGCAGTTTATGGCTTCGATCGGGAATAGTATTATAGACTTTTACGGCCTGACCCCCAAGGTTGAATATATTGGAGCTCTTTACAATAAATACGATGCATGGGCGGTCGGTATAGCCGGATTTACTCCCATACCCTACAAGGTGTTTACGATTTCAGCCGGTGCATTTAAGATCAATTTTTGGGTATTTGTAATCGCATCCATTATATCTCGATCTGCACGATTTTTTCTGGTAGGGGGGCTTATTTATATATTCGGCCCCAGTATTCAAGCCTTTATCGACAAATATTTTAACATCCTTGCCACTGCATTTACAATTCTTCTTGTTGCCGGATTTTTAATAATCAAGTATCTATTGTAACCGTTCGTATCCCTGAAATAGGTACTGTCTTAGTGTGTATAGAAAATACAGGTTTAAACGAGAAACAGACTCGAATGACAAAAGACATAAGAGACAAATCCTATATCAGCCATGAAGATATAATCGAATTGAACTTTATCAGAAAACCTGGAATCTATGTTTTTCGAAAATACCATAAGCAGGGGTTGCGATCTCAAATCATGGAGGTGCTCGATCCGGATGATGTTATAAAACAAAACAAAGGTGAAACAATAAAAGGAATATTATTTTTCCCCTGGGCCAAGCCTTTAAAAATGCTTCGGATCTTTAGAACCAAATTCGATTCCATAAACGATGTTTTTGAAGAGACAAGAAAGTTGAAAATCATCGAAAAATATCTGCCACCCGACTCATATGCAAAATCTGATGAATTTATTGTGGATTATATCAAAAACGGCAAGCGAGATTTCATCCTTTGCGGTCTTCAGGAGTATGTGGAGGGTGAAGCTCTGAATCCATGGGACCTGATTAATAAAAATATTCTGGCTGATCTTTTCACGAACATGAAAGCTAAAAAACAAAATGCCCTGGAAATGAACACTTCACAACTGATAAAAAGGTTTAAGAGGAAAGCTGAAAATTTCATAGAAAGCGTCAAAAAAATGATCTTGGAAGTAAACTATGTTCCTGACTTGGCGGGTGTGGAAAATCTTCTCATTACCCGTATGGGGAACATCAAGCTTGTAGACATCAACAATATTTCTAAGGTTTCATTTTCACCTCGCATCTCCTTGGATGACAAAGGATATCCTGTATGTGATAAATCTGTTGAAGCAATATCAATTCTTGAGAAGAAACTTATGGATAAGCCCATTGATAAAACAGAAAAAATATACAGAACATTTCTTGCCCCGCAAAGGATGAAAGAGGTTAAAGGTTTAGAGGAAAAATTTCATCGTTCCTTAAAATTAATGAGCTCGTAAAAAGTAGAATTCGTCACGTTTTGGGGTTTAAGATTTAGTTAAAACTTACTACTTTCGAAAAAAAGCCATTTTTTGACTTTTTACGAAGCTGTCAATTCTGGCTCGCTATTATTTGTTTGTTATCCATACAATTATAGGAAGCAGCAGCGCCAGAATAATCAGCAATCCCGGAATCGATAAATACGGCTGATACCATGGTTTGTTTTTTAAGCGTGCTTCTTTGACTTCAGCCAAAAACCAGTTTCCGATCAATAAGGCAGCCACCAGAACGGCGACTATTTTTAGAATATTTACCAGAGTCGACACATCCTTCTCCATTTTTTACAGAAATGCCGAAAAGCAAAATGAAATAAGTCTTCGGGTAATAAATCAGGGACCTCAAGATTGACATAATTTCAAAAAACTAAACTATTACTATTTTTTAAATAAAATTGAAAACAGATAAACTCGACAGACTGAAAATATTTTTAGCAGTATCAAGCGGCTTTCTGCTTACCCTCTCCTTTCCAAAGACCGGTATTTCATGGATAGCCTGGTTTGCCCTTGTTCCCTTGCTGGTCGCATTAAGAAAACTTACCCCCAAAAACGGTTTTTATATGGGCCTTTGCGCCGGGCTTGTCCACTACCTTACTCTGGTATACTGGCTGGCATATACAATGAAAACATACGGCAACCTTCCTTTATACTTGTGCGTTGCAATTCTTTTGCTTTTATCTTTTTATCTGGCACTTTACATTGCAATATTTTCAAGCGTCTTTATATGGCTATGCGCAAAACCAGTGTTCTGTTTCTTCATGACCCCTTTGATATGGGTTTCATTGGAATATGTCCGTTCATTTCTTTTCACAGGGTTTCCCTGGGAGCTGATTGGATACACTCAATTTAACGTGTTGCATATGATTCAGATTTCAGACATATCAGGTGTATACGGCGTATCATTTTGTATTGCCTTAAGCAATGCAACAATTTTGCTCGTATATTTTTATTTGACGGGAAAAGACTGGCAAGGCAAAGTGGTTAAAGCAAAACTTGCTGCAGGATCGGCATTTGTTTTTGTCCTAATTTTCTGTTTTGTCTGGTTTTATGGAAAATGGCGAATACAATCCATACATGAACTAACTTCCGGCTCCCCATCTGCACGGGTTACAATTGTCCAGGGCAATATAGACCAGGCAAAAAAATGGGACCCTGCATTCCAACTTGCCTCCATGGAAAAATATATTAAACTTTCTCTTTTAGCCAAAGAACATAAGCCGGATCTTGTTGTATGGCCGGAAACCGCCACTCCTTTCTACTTTTTGCGCAATAATCCGTTATCGGAAATGGTTAAAAAGGGGGTTCACGATACCGGTGCAGACTTTATAATCGGCAGTCCTTCTTTCAGCCTCGGGAAAAATACTGTCGAGTATTATAACAGCGCTTACCTGGTTGGTCCTGATGGAAACGTATACGGCAAGTATGACAAGGCACACCTTGTACCGTTTGGAGAATACGTCCCGTTTAAGAAATGGTTGCCGTTTCTTGGCAAAATGGTAGAGGGCGTCGGAGATTTCCGCCCGGGCAAAAAGGGACAAACGATTAAATGGGGAGATTACAGATTAGGCTTACAGATCTGTTATGAAATAATTTTTCCGGATCTTGCGAGAGCTATGACAAAAAACAATGCGTCATTGCTGGTTAATATCACCAATGACGCATGGTACGGAGGGTCGAGTGCTCCATATCAACATTTTTCCATGACGATTCTCCGGGCTGTGGAAAACAGAAGGTCCATTATACGTTCGGCCAATACCGGTATCAGTGGATTTATAGATCCTTCCGGCAGGGTTGTTGCTTCCACACAGCTTTTTAGTGACGCAATAATAACGCGCACAGTACCCATGCTTGAGGAGACAACCTTCTATTCCCGCTTTGGGGATCTGTTTGCCGTGGCATGTCTGGGGTTAACGCTGGTTGCAGTGTTTAGGAGTTGTGTAATCCGGAAATATTCGAAATTAAGCCTAAAGGAGAGTTGAAAGATAGAAAAAAACTGATTATAATACATTATACACATGGAGACCTTTGAAAAATGTTCATTTTTGCCCGCCCAGTTAAATCTGTTTTTATTATTTAACCGGGGTCCGAGTTCAAGAAAGGGGAAAATTTTAACCACCCCAGTACGATCTTCCGGACCTACGGGGCATGCAGGCATACATTGAGTATTTCGAGGATTAAAATTTGAGCCTGACCCCAGAGGAATAGGCTACGCATTCCACGGGGCAGGCGTAGAAATTAGGCAAAAAGGGGTGTTTTGCAAAGGTTTCACATTGTTATTACAGGAGGTGAAAAATGACTCTAGAACTCAAAGAAAATATCAAAGAACAGTTCCTAAAAGTAGAACAATTAAAAGGTTGTCTTTGACCTTGCCAAAAAAGAAAAAAGGATAGAGGAAATCGAGGCTCTGATTGCCAAAAAAGAATTCTGGGATAACCCCGAAGAGGCCAAGCCTATATTAAAAGAACGAACATTGATCTCCGGTAAGTTGGCAACGTTTAATAAACTTGACAGCGATCTTGAAGAAAGTCAAGTTCTGCTTGATCTTGCCATGGAGGAGTCAGACGCTGATACCATAGAAGAAGTTTCCCAGCAAATTGAAGCCATCGACAAAAGAATAAAAAAACTCTCCCTCGATCTTATGCTTAGTGGCGATGACGATCGGAACAACTCCATTGTTTCCATTAACGCCGGAGCAGGTGGAACCGATGCCCAGGACTGGGTTGAGATGCTTTTCAGGATGTATACACGCTGGATCGAGCGCAAGGGTTTTAAAATAAATATCATCGATTTTCAGCCCGGAGATGAAGCGGGAATCAAAAGCGTCACTTTCACAGCCAGCGGAGACTATGCTTATGGCTATCTAAAGACGGAAACAGGTGTGCATCGCCTGGTAAGAATGTCACCGTTTAATGCGAGCGGAAAACGTCATACCTCTTTTGCCTCTGTGTTTGTCTACCCGGAACTCGACAAAGAAATTGTTGTGGAAATTGATGACAAGGATTTACGAATAGACGTCTTCAGAGCCAGTGGCGCCGGAGGTCAGCATGTCAACAAAACAAGCAGTGCTGTCCGTATCACACATCTTCCCAGCGGAATAGTTGTGCAGTGCCAGCAGGAAAAATCACAGTACAGAAATAGGGAATTGGCGATGAAGGTGCTCAAAGCCCGACTTTACCAGCTTGAAAAACAGAAGCAAGATGAAAAGTTGCAGGAAATGCACGAAAGTAAGGATGAAATCGCCTGGGGCAGCCAAATCCGGTCTTATGTAATGCATCCCTATCAGATGGTCAAAGATCACCGCATAAAACTTGATATCGGGAATATAAACAGTGTTCTTGATGGGGCGCTTGATCCTTTTATAGAAGGGGTGCTACTGGGGCAGGCAAAGCCTAACCCGGATAAACCGGCCTCAGGCTCGTAGGGCCTGCGACTCTGAGAGAAAAGAGCCTTGTATAGTGAACTAAAGTTTGACGGCTTCGTAAAAAGTCCAACTTCTGCGTTGCGCTGCATCCTTCGTCATTGCAGCGTACTATAAGTACGCCTCATTCCTCAGGAATTGCGCGCCTTGAATTTGGAGCTTTTTACTTTGCCGTCGAATTTCGACTTTTTATGAGATTGTCAAGTTTGAAGTGCCTCAAGCCCGCCCTGGTACGACTCATTAATATAAATTGATCTGGCCTATGAATCCTATTGATATTATAGCTGAATTTTACCATCCCGGCTCCAGAGCATATAACGTTCTCATACAACATGGGAAACAGGTTGCAGATAAGGCCGTAAATGCTGCGAGTAAAGTGCCCCATTTGAACCCTGATCTTAACTTTATAAGGGAAGCCGCCATGTTGCACGACATCGGCATTTTCCTGACAGATACTCCGGAATTCGGCTGTACGGGAGGACATTCGTATGTCTGTCATGGGTATCTGGGCAAAGAAATTCTTGAAAGCAAAGGGCTGCCGGAACATGCACTTGTGTGTGAACGGCACGTTGGTGTCGGCATAACCGTTGAAGATATAAGACGCCATAAACTCCCTCTTCCCGAACGGGATATGGTTCCTATCTCAATAGAGGAACAGGCTATATGTTTTGCTGACAAGTTTTTTTCCAAAAATGCAACTCTGATTGTAAATGAAAAGTCTGTAGAAGACATTTTGTGTCGTCTTGAGCGATACGGCTCTGACAAAGTCATCACTTTTCAGTCATGGGCTCGTCTGTTTGAATAATAAACAGCATTTTCCTTGACCTGAAAGAATGTTTCGATTATTAAAGTAGAAAAAATTGTTAGGTTTACGACGGAATGTAAACAACACTTCCAAAATTAAATTATAATAAAGTTGAGTTATGTAATAGGCTCAAAGCCACCCAGACTCTTATGGGTGGCTTTTTTAATTTAAGGGTTATTGCTTGTGGCCAAACTACTTGTCATTGATAATTACGACTCTTTCACTTACAATCTGGTCCAGATGTTTATGCACTATGACCTTGAAATCAAAGTGTATAGAAGTGACATGATAACACTTGAGCAAATTACGAGACACAAGCCGGACTATGTGCTGATCAGTCCTGGCCCCAAAGATCCGTTCCATGCAGGAATTTCAATTGAACTAATTAAAAATTTTTACGATAAACTTCCCATCTTTGGCGTTTGTCTCGGTTTGCAGTGCATCAACGAGGCTTTTGGCGGACGTACCGTTCGGGCTCCGGTGCCGATGCACGGGAAAACCAGTATGATCCAGCATAATAATTATGGTATCTTTGAAGGGATAAGCTCATCCTTTCCGGCTGCCCGCTACCATTCACTGATGGTGGAATTCAAACAGACCGAACTTGTAGTGACGTCACGCAGTCCGGATGGAGTTATCATGGGAATGTCCCACCCGGAATTTCCGCTTCATGGCGTTCAATTCCATCCTGAAAGTTTTCTTACGGAAAACGGTTTTTTGATAGTGGAAAACTTTCTCAGGCTGGGACCTCTGGATTTTACTGATTCTGGAATGCGGAATGCTAACGGAATTTTCCTGGACTCAACAAGTTATGGATGAAATAACAAAAATCACAGGACAGATAACCGGTATTTATACCGAACGTATTTCTCTATCAGAACCGTTTATCGATGTTTCAGCCCGGTTTGCTTCAATGCCAGGTACAACTGTTCTGATGAGTGGGGGAGATCTTGATTGTGCAAGATACCATATTCTCGGGGCAAAGCCATGGCTTATATTTTCAGGAATCGATCGGAACATGACCATTACGGTTGAAAATCAAACCTTTGATTTTAATGCCGATCCGTTCGATACCCTACGCAAGATATTAAAAACCTTCAACCTGAATGATCCTAACCCGGATCAATCTAATTTACCGAAACCGGTTGCTGCCGGACTCTTGGGATACCTGGCTTACGACCTTAAAGACAGCCTGGAAAAACTTCCACGCACATCCATAGACAGACTCTGCCTGCCGCATTTATATTTTGTTGCCCCATCAATCATCGTTGTCCATGACAAAATTGACGACACTACCCATCTTTGTATACCAGAACGTATATTTTCAGGACAAAACAATTTAGGTAATGACATTGCTGATTTTAAACGCATCCTTTCCGCCAGACCGCCTAAAAATGGAAGTTTCAGCGGAGATGCCGGCGGATTTAAATCTAATTTCACCAAGGCCGATTACATTAATGCCATTGATAAAATCATAGAGTACATTGCAGCGGGACACGTATATCAGGTCAATATGTCCCAGCGTTTTGAAATGGACTTTGAGGGTGATACGTTCAGTCTGTTTAAAACACTTTACAATAACAATCCGGCCTCTTTTTTCGCATACATTAATGCCGGCAACCACCAGATTGTCTCCACATCTCCGGAACGGTTTTTACTTCAAACCGGCCAAAGAGTTGAAACCAGACCCATCAAGGGTACAAGACCCAGAGGAAAAACACCGGTCCAAGATAAAAAACTCGGCCGGGAGCTAAAACAAAGTAAAAAAGATGATGCAGAGCTTTCAATGATCGTTGATCTGTTGCGTAACGACATCGGAAAGGTCTGCAGTGTCGGATCTGTTCGGGTAATGGAGCACAAAAGACTGGAAGCATACCAGAATGTTTTTCACCTTGTATCTATTGTCCAGGGAAGACTTGACCATGGCTACGATTCTGTTGACCTTCTCAAGGCCACTTTCCCCGGTGGGTCGATCACAGGTTGCCCCAAGATCAGAACCATGGAAATCATCGACGAACTTGAACCGGACCGGCGCCATCTATATACGGGCTCCATCGGTTACATCAGTTTTCACGACACCATGGATCTATCCATAGCTATCCGTACAGCCACCATATACAATGGAAAAATTATCTTCTCGGTAGGCGGAGGGATTGTCTTCGATTCCGATCCACTCGATGAATATGAAGAAACCATACATAAAGGCCGGACACTGATGGAGGTTTTTAAAGGCAAGGAAAAAAAATCTGCACAAAAAAACTATGTATGGATCAATGGAACTCTTAAATCTTTAGATCAGGCCGGAATACCGGTTGCTGATCAGGGATTTCAGTACGGTTACGGGCATTTTGAAACCATCAGAGTAGACAAGGGAAACCCAAAGCACCTCAAAGCGCATGTTAATAGATTCAATAAAACCTGGAAGCATCTGTTTGCTGAAAAACCGCCTGATTTAACCTGGGACGAAATTATCAATCAGGTAATTGTCAAAAACAAGCTGGTTAATAAAACCGCAGCCGTAAAGATGGTCGCTACCCGAGGAGACCGGGAAACCCCTCCTTTTAACAATGTCTTACTTGTTACCGCCAGGCCGTATACCCATCGCCTGGCAGAAAAAAATGTAAAGGGATTAAATCTGGCTGTATACCCGCATCCTCGCCAGACCCCCCTTGCTAATCATAAGACATTGAATTATTTATATTATTTTCTTGCCGGAAAATGGGCTAAAGAACAGGGAGCAGACGAAGCGATGATATTAAATCCAAACAATACTGTCTCCGAAACAAACACGGCCAACATACTACTGGTAAAGGATAACTTCGTAATCAAACCGGTCTCTCCGCATGTTTTGCCGGGGATTATGGAAATGGTAGTATGTAAACTTCTTGTCGGACGGGGCTTTAAGATAGAAAGCAAAAGAATTCTTATGAAAGATTTATTTGCTTTTGATGAAATTATGATTACAAACTCTCTGATTGGGGCTGTTCCGGTACTAAGCATAGACGGGGAAAAACTACCTGAGCCTTCCGACCTGTGGCAAAGGATCAACAAAGACATCATGTAAAGAGACCTTTGCAAAACGCCCTCTTTTGCCCAATCCCGGCGTCAGGCTCAAATTTTAATCCTCGAAATACTCAATGTATGCCTGCATGCCCCGTAGGTCCGGAAGATCGTACTGGGGTGGTTAAAATTATCGCCTTTCTTGGCCTTGAACAAAATTGGGTATTTTTCAAAGGTCTCGTAAACTTAAAGTGTCAATGGTCTAAAATCAGATTCACTTGTCAAATCAGTGACAGGTCAGGGCACTCAATCTAACTTTCATGGATATGTTTAACAAGATGACCCAGTTCGGGGAAGATAATGGC
>Ga0255046_10000549_pt1 | contig 10140 bp, 13 predicted proteins | sample BC1_12_27_MG_FD_183632 | JGI IMG/M metagenome (GOLD analysis project Ga0255046, IMG submission 183632) | Seawater microbial communities from Strait of Georgia, British Columbia, Canada - BC1_12_27 | ecosystem: Environmental > Aquatic > Marine > Strait | place: Canada: British Columbia...
ATATCCTCAAGTGAAGCATGCTGTTGAAAGAGAGTGTATAGCATTTCGCATTGTTTCCGGCTGTGAAATAACCCCATGGAAAGAATACGCAACCGACAATCTACGTTCCCCGCATATCTGCTGGATAGGACGACACCCAGAGGTAGGGACCGTAGCAGAGGATATGAACGAATGGTATATAAACAAATACCGGTATGGTGTGAAATATGATTTTTGCGATCTTCCAACGTTTATGGAATGGAATAAGCGAATCGGTATTGTCGGCAGCAAAAACGAATACATATGCAGCGAGCTACCGGAAGCAGCATTCCAGGTGATGAACATACGCACTCGTGATTACAGCAAACCGTGGTCTCCGATGGACTGGCAGAAAGATTCGAAGATGGTAACGATAGAAAGTATGGGGTAAGTATGGATACATTAGGTATTGTCGGAAACGTATTGATAGACCAGCTTGACAAAATAGGGCTTGCTCAAGTCGTAACCGGTGCACTGGTTAGCGCTTTAGGTGCAATATCTTATCGGGTGATTCAGGTTATATTGCAAAAAATTCCTACTAAGTGGCGATGGGTAGGAAACAACGTGATCGTGAAAGGTATACTCAATAAAATTATCGGTAAACTTTTCGGGAAAACCACATTGCTTTACAATATGCAGCTTGAAGAAGAAGACAAGCGATTTAAAGAGGCTCATGATAGGGCAAGAAAAGAGGCGATAAAACACCTGTCTCGAAAAGGTGGGATATTAAAAGAATTTGAAAAGGCAATGGAAAAATTAAAATAAACTAAAAGGAGCTACAAATGGCAGATACACTTTATCACAATATTGTCACCCTTGCACACAACAAGGAAGTTGACTTTGATGCAGACACTACCGTAGTGCAACTTCATACGGATGGGTACACACCCAGCGCGGATCATACCCAGATAAGCGACTTGAGTAATGAGGTTGCAAATGGGAACGGTTATACAACAGGTGGCGTCGAGGTGGCAATGACATCAACAGACGATGACGCCAACGATGGAACGACAGTTGATAGTGCAAACCCGAGCTGGACCGCTTCCGGTGGAAGCATTGGGCCGTTTCGTTATGCGATATGGATTGATACTACTCATGCAAGCGACGCACTAATTTACTGCCATGACTTCGGTTCAAATCAGACCGCGAATGATGGTGCCGACATAACCGTAACTGTTGATTCTGATGGAGTGTATTATATTCGACCAGCGTAAAAAACAAGGATACCATACATACTAAAAGGAGTGATAAATGTCAATTACAAATCCAATGGCAGTTACATATTCAAACGAAATCATTAGGCCAATGTGTGAAAGGTTTCGTAATATAAAAGCAGAGATTGATGCTGCATTAGTAACATGGGGCAATGTGATAGATGCTATTTGTCCTGATGATCCTGGCGAAATCTTGGAAGATGGTAGGGCGGTGGATGGTGTTTCTATTTTAAGCGGTGAGGACATCAACAAGGTTATTGTTAAATTTACACAATACCAATCTGCATTAGACCAGGCCGGTGCTGCGAATACAATTTCAAAGCCATGTGTGAGACCTTTAGTGGTAGGATAAAAATATGTCAACTTATTATTCACACCATGATGCTGGTGGTAGTGGGGTCGGGAGTTTCGCCGATCCATTTACCTTGCAGGAATTGCTTGACAACGTAGATGCTGGAGATTTAGGTCTTGTTTGTAATACTGGTACCTATACACCATCAGCAGCTATAGATGTTGACAATGCAAGTGCTGCTACCTATCAAAATTTAGCTACTATAAGAGGTGCGAATGCAGATGGTAGTGATGATGAAACTATTGCAACAATAAGCGGATCGAGTTTACCTGCCACAACTGACCTTATTAATTGCAATGTTGCAAGTTTACATATAAAATTTGAGGGAATAAGATTTACAGCGGCAACCCAATATAATATAAATCTTAATACAGCATTAAATATTTACAGTGTCATTTTTTATAGATGCAGAATCGATAATGCAAGCTCACATGGTATTTACAATCAAGAAGGTACAGCACAAGGTGTCACTATGTTTTTTGACACCGAAATAGATAGCAATGGAGGAGATGGTATTGCATCAGCAGGAGTTAGTCGTGGGGGTTATCAAATGAATAATTGCAGTATACATGATAATACAGGGACCGGCGTCGAAGATACTATTGGCACTACCACAAAAAGTGTTTACAAAGGAACGTCTTTCTATGACAATGGATCTCACGGGTTGGATTTTTCAAATGATACAAGAGGAGTTTTGGTGGATGATTGTGTCTTTTTTAACAATACAACCAATGGTATAAATTTTAGCGACACTGCAAACACCGGCTTAATCTCTGTTGTAAACTCAACATTTCGGAGTAATGGTGGATATGGCATTGATACAAATACCGGCAGTCTTGGACAATTTGCCTTATGTGATTACAACTGTTTTCATAATAACACATCTGGTCACATCGATATAAATGGTGGGACTCCACCGGGTAGCAACAATGTAACTTCAGATCCTAAGTTCACTAGCGAAACGGATGGCTCTGAAGATTTCACTCTGCAATTAGATTCCCCATGTAAAGATACAGGATTTGGGTATAACGGGTAAATTATGGCATGGAATATAGGATCGGCACAAAATAATGGATGGGATATCGGAAGCGCTCAAGATACCGGTACTGCTGATGTCATATCCACGCACACTGCTACTTCCCTGGCGCTCACCAAAGGAACGCACACCAGCGCGGTCGATGTCATATCCGCGCATACTGCCTACTCCCTGGCACTTACTAAGGGAACTCATACCGGTATCGTTGACCGGTTTAGTATACATGCTTCGAAATCACTTGCCTTAACTACCGGTACTCACACCAGTACGGTTGATATTATATCCGAACACACCGCTGTTTCTCTGGCGCTTACCAAAGGAACGCACACCGGCGCAGTCGATATTATATCCACGCACACTGCTACTTCCCTGGCGCTCACCAAAGGAACACATACCGGCGCGGTCGATGTTTTAAGTGCGCATACCGCTTTCTCCCTGGCACTTACAAAGGGAACTCATACCGGTACAATTGGTATTAATAGCGCACATACTGCTTTCTCCTTGGCACTCACTAAAGGAACTCACACCGATATCGTTGATGTCGTAAGTGGTCATACCGCCTTCTCTCTGGCGCTTACTACCGGTACTCACACCAGTACGGTTGATATTATATCCGAACACACCGCATTCTCTCTCGCACTTACCAAAGGAACGCACACCGGCGCAGTCGATGTCATATCCACGCATACCGCATTCTCGCTGGTGCTTACCAAAGGTACTCACGCCGGTATCGTTGATGTCGTAAGTAGTCATACCGCCTTCTCTTTGGCGCTTACGACTGGTACTCATACCGACGTCATCGATATCATAGCAACCCATACGGCATTTTCCCTTGCGCTTACTATGGGTACGCATGTTGGGAGTGTCGGAGAAGTAGCGGAGGTAGGTGAGAAGGTTTATGCCATTTGTCCGGTAACAAGATATGTAACCGAAAACGGGAAAGTTACAAGAAGCATTTCGGAGGATTGCCCGGTAACACGGTCGATCTCTGCCGATTGCCCGGTAACAACTGCAATATATGCAACTACAGAAGTGGACGATTGATTATGGATAACATTTATATTGACCAGCCCTGGGGAGCCTACCTGGATACCGAAACGGATTTGACGGATGCAACTTTAAAAATAAGGGTAAAGGCTCCTGATGGTGGAACTACTCTTTTGGATGCTGTTGAAACCGCTACAGATAATGAAATATATGCCAAGGTAACAGGCGGGATTAATGACGAGGTTGGCCTTTGGGAAGTAAGGCCATGGATACTCTTTGACGGAGATACAAATTATACTCCTGGTAAGCCTCATTCTCAATTGGTTCAAGCTGTTTGATCGGCATACTCTCGCAGCTCTTTTGATTTTTTGAGTATAAAATTAAGTAGCTCATTTTCTTTAATGCAAAGCAGTTTTGTTTTTATAAAGAGACCGGTTTTTGTAAAGCATCGAACATCGTACTTTTCCCCGTATGCTTTGTTTCTCATTCCGTCAATATCTCTGAATCTTTTATTTTTTACTAATTTGTACCTTATGAAACCTATGGTGCTTTCTTGAAGCTTTCCGAAGTTACGGATAGTAACTTTGGTTGCATTTAATCTGGTGCCACTTATATTTATTTTCATTTCCTCCTACCTTTCAAATATATCTTTTCAAGAATTCTTTCCTTGTCGCGGTTGCGCTGTTTCTTATTTGCTTTACGCATTTTCATTAGTCGCTCTCTTGTTTTTTTTGATAGATGAATATCTTCAGATTTGAAATGGTTGCCGTTCAATGGCAAAAAATAGAAACAGAGATATGCGAAAACTACTATTAGAATTATTAATTGGATTAGTTGAATCATGTGTATCCCTTATCGTTTAGCGTGACGTAGTTTATGTTTCCGGTGATAACATTGCTCGGGAGGTGGATAGGACTTGTCATAAGCATCGGGTTTTGACAGTTCACATATCCCTCCAACTTCACATCGTTGGCAACTTTCGATTTCGCATTTTTCGGCTTTCACTTCACAACCCCGTCTTCAATCCAGTAGGATTTTCCACCGTACTTTTCCAGGTCCGGCATTATATCCGTATGTTGCAATGTCATTGCTATGATCGATTCAAACGGCATGGTCAGCAACAATTTAATCAACCCGTTCTTTCCGTCAGAATCGAGGATGTCAACACCATCGATTAACACAAAACTATCTTTCAGTATTTTGGCAATCGTTAATTGCAGGGATACCTTGACCCGCCATTTTGCCGATTCGGAAATGAGCATATACGGCCAGCCTCGATGGGTAACCGACATATCGGAATTCAGGTGTACCTCTCCCCACTTTGCGGTTTTGGATAGCGCTTCGCAGATTGAATTAAAATGCGATAGTGCTTTGGTCAACGACGCCGACCGCAATCCGTTCGGTGCTAAAATATCGATGAGCTTCTTGTTGGTATCGATACTTTTATTTATCTTGTCAGATTTCTCCTTTGTTTGAAATGCCAACAACCGATCTCCCGCACGCTTGACAAGCTTCCGACATTCTTCAACCGACGCTTTTGTGGTTTTGGTTGTGGCTGTGCCCTGTTCGGTTTTGCTGTTGGCAATGCTTTCTGTGCTAAAGATTCTTGCCTTGACTACGAGCAATTCAGCTTCAAGGCTTTTCGCTTCGGCGGTAATGATGTCGAGTGATTTTTTAAGTTCAACAAGTTCTTTGTTGTTCTGCTCGATTACAGATCTTTCAACAGTTTCTGCCTTGCCGATTGTTCCATGGTTGACCATTAGGTCGCAATTGCAATTAGGGCATTTCTGAAATGTCGGCTGTATTGTTTCGGGTGTTTCTGCAATCGCTGTTTTAGTGTTTTTGTATGCAACCCGTAGCGCATCGATTCTTTGTTGTATCGTTACAGACCTTTCAACAAGAGGCGGCAATTCTTTTTTCGCTTCTTCGATCTTCGTTTTGTCAATGTCGGTAACGGCATTGTCGGAAATAGCAACTTCCAACCATTCCTGCTCCGCTTTTAAATCGTCTAATAGTTCCTGTTCTGATTTACCAGAAAGATCGAATTCCCACTTTTCAGGAGTCCATGTCGCGGCAACCTTTGAACCGTATCGCTGTCCGGTTACTTCTTCCCATTGACCTTTACGACGTGTACCAGTTTCTTTGGCGTGATCGTATGCCGCATCCCAGCCGGATACTTCGATTGTTTCCCATAGTTTTTGTTTGGTTTTTTCTCCCGCCGATATTTTGTCGAGTTCGGCAAAGAGCATTTCCTTTGATGGTTCTGATTGCAGTATCGACGCCATTGTTTTTGATCGTGTTTTTTGCGGTTCGTTGAGAATGCTTTGTATCCCCGACGACCATATGCTGATTTCCGGCGCTTCTCCCTCCATAGCGCGTTTACAGTCAGGGTACGACACTCCAGACATACCATTAGCGCCCTCGATAATAATCGTTGCCTTTGGACTTCCGCTGTGCACGAGAGAGAGAATTTGGTTTTTTGCCAGTTCTGCGATAGGCGTTATCTGTCCGGTCGTTGCCACTGCGATACCCTGGAGCAGTGACGTTTTCCCCTGCTCCATTTTCCCGGCAATGATTGTGATTTTTTTGCCGGTGGTGATACAAGCTGATTTCAGCTTGCGGAATGCGTTGATTGTTATTTTCATTGTTGGTCCTTTCGTTAAGGTTTGTTTGTATGGTGTATAGTGCCTGCGAATCCTTGCCGAGCCATGGCTCGCCTTGCCGAGCCGTGCCTTGCCGCTCCATGCCTCGCCTGCGAATCCAAGCTTATATAACCAACAGTACTATCGTTGATCTAATAGTTGATAGCTCGTCAATGTCAATAACTGAATCACACCAACTTCTTAAAACGCTGAGCTTTCGTTCTACAATTATTTTCCGGTGCTCTTCTTCGCTCAGAACTTCTGCTCTTGGTAAAAATCTTTCTTGTCCTTCGTGATCCGGCAAATATTTTCGTACATTCTTTTTTGTGACCTCGATAACAGCTTTGTTCTCGTTTGCTTCTTTTAATTGACATGTGAATTTCTGTGCTATGATCATTGACCGCGCTTGATTGAGGCGAAACCGATGACCTGCAACTTTATCGTTCCATTCAAAATGTCCATGCAATGGATGTGCTGAGTTCTTGGCTTCATCGACAACTATCGTTGGAGTGATTGTTCCTAAATTTTTCACTGCTATTTTTTCGAGTTCGCGTGATATAACAGATGTTTTTTTCTCTGTTGTAATTTCATTTGTTTCATTGACAACTTTTTTACGACTATTCATCATATTCTCCTATTGTTAATTGTAAGTCCCGGCGGCAATATTACCGCCGGTTACTGCCTGCGAATCCTTGCCCTACCTTGCCAAGCCACGCCATTCCAAGCCACGCCTGCGAATCCTTATTCTTTATTTTCAGAATCACCCGAACCAATTTTTGCCAGTATCTCAGGTGTCAATTCAGCATTCAATGCCCACTCAGGAATAACAAGTGCGGGTATCGGTACTCTACACGCCTTTCTTATTTTAGCAATCTCATTCGGATCGACAATGCTTCTTGTAACTGTAAACGTGCCGTAGCTTCCATCTTTCTCCGGACGCCATTCACCTACGCCGACATTCCCCGCTCGATTGAGTAAGTCAACAATCGTCTGGACCGGAATCATTTCTGAAAATAAAATTATTACCTTGGCTGACCAATCTTCGAAACGAGGGCGAAACCGAACATCCGGTGTACGACCGATACCACTTGTACGTACCATGTCCATCTGACTTACCATGCGGCTAAATGTAAACGGTATTGAACCACCTTCAACAAAAACCGATGTCCGTATCTGTGTTTTTTTCATACCCTTGATAGTTGTACTTGCCGAAAGCATCGCTTTTTTAATTGCCGTTGGTGGTATCGATTCCTTTCCATCGGCATTACGAATTATTGCTCGGTCTATACATTCTGACGGTATCTTTTTCTCTCGAACCGTAGAAAGACCCATATGCTTACGCAGCATTTCGTCAATTGCTTTCTGTGAAAACTTGTTTTGAATCATCGGAGCCGTACCGGTGATTTCAAGACAGACTGAAAACGAATCTTCTTGTTTGATTATTGCTTCTTTGACCTTTGCCATACCAAAGTCCTTTTGTTAGGTGTAAACCGGCGGCGAAATTACCGCCGGTAAATTACTGCCTGCGAATCCATGCCTTGCCCCATCTATACTTGCCATGCCAATCCTTGCCATGCCGTGCCGTGCCTGCGAATCCTTGCCTTGCCGCGCCCCGCCTCGCCGTGCCAAGCCGAGCCGCGCCTTGCCTTGCCTCGCCTGCGAATCCTTGCACATTAATTGTTGTTGCCTCCTTCCTTATACCAGTTAATAAAATTCCAAACATCACGATCAACTGAAGAAAAAGCCATCGTCCTCTTCGGTATCACCAAAAGTAACGGGTTCTTCTCCGGTTCCGGTGGATACGTTTTCCGGCGGGTCGATTGTCAATACTGGTTCTGCATCGGTCGGCGAATCTTGTTCCACTTTTTCTTCTGGTTTTACTTTCCGACTTCTTTTCCTTTTTGGTTTCGGAGGTTCGACCTTCGGCTCGATTTCCGATTTTCCTTTTTTCTCTTCGTCAACCGCATCGCCCGCAGCATCTTCAGGGTGAAACTCTTCAGCGTGATCGAGTTCGCTTTCTCCGATTACCTCTTCGTCAATATCGGCGGTTGTCGTGAGCATTTTTCGTACATCGGCCTCTACGTTTTCGATCTTCAGTCGGCCAGTTGTTTCGGTTGTTGCGATTTTAAACGCTACTTCCTGGAGAGATTGAGGAGATCCTCTGTAAATGATTGTAACTATATATATGGTGACCTGTTTACCGGTTATTGGGTCACTTGCCTTTTTTGGTCGCAATACCATACTAAGCGGTATTCCAGCAAGTAGTCCTCCTGTTTGGTTTTTTATCAAAAGCAAACTTGCTATTAAAGATTGTATTGAATGAATTCCGGTAGTTCTGAATTTCCATGCTCCCCCGACAATCTCTGCCCCTTGGATAAGGCACGACAAGCATCCTGCCGATTTGCATTTCCCTTTTCCTTTTCCATCTTCTCCCATATAGGTCGGGAGTCTACGTTCGCATGGACACGACATATATTCGTACTCTCCTCTGTCGGTCAATCTCATTGCACTTTCACCGTCACCGCTACACCATTTTTTCGTACCGTGATAACAAACATACCTGCACTGAAAGTTTAGTTCGATATCATTGTAAAGCAGGATGATAGGTATTTCGGTGATTTTTTCAACGCCAATCATTTGTTTTTCTTTAATCATGCCCATTATTTCGTCGTCGATTATGAAGTTGTCACTACTGTCTTTCTCCATTGTCGTAACGACAAAATGGTCAAGTTTTTCGGGTTGCCTGAATGTATTACGGACAAGCTTTCCCTTGCGACCGATCTTGATTTTGCCCCATTCCATAAGGGCTGGCATGATGTTTTTGATTGTGAGTGATTGTTGTTGTGGTTGCACGCGCGGCTGTACTTGCACCTGTACTGGCTCTTGACGACTCATAACTTCCTCCTATTGGTTATTTGTAAATGATCTTAAGTTTTTCTGCCGATGTCAACGATTCGAGGTGGAGGATTTCCACGCCCTGCGGGATGGTCAGCCCTTTTGCCGATGTCAACGATCTGAGGTAGAGGTGTTCCACGCCCTGCGGGATGGTCAGCCCTTCTGCCGATGTCAACGATTCGAGGTAGAGGGTTTCCACGCCCTGCGGGATGGTCAGCCCTTCTGCCGATGTCAACGATCTGAGGTAGAGGTATTTCACGCCCTGCGGGATGGTCAGCCCTTCTGCCGATGTCAACGATTCGAGGTGGAGGATTTTCACACCCTGCGGGATGGTCAGCCCTTTTGCCGATGTCAACGATTCGAGGTCGAGGTATTCCACGCCCTGCGGGATGGTCAGCCCTTCTGCCGATATCAACGATTCGAGGTAGAGGTATTTCACGCCCTGCGGGATGGTCAGCCCTTCTGCCGATGTCAACGAGCTGAGGTGGAGGGTTTTCGGAACATCGCAGTCTTGAGAGAAACACCAGTTGAAAAACATAGTAAATGTAGGGAATTTGTTTTTGAGTAGCTTGCTACATGTTTCCATGGTTACTCTATCATCAGCGGCAACCCTGCACTCAATTGTTTCATCGGGAGTATAGTGTCCCTCTCGATATGGGCCAGCTGGGTTAATGCTTAACGCTGTTTCCGTATTGCTGTGAGATTCAAGGTCTTTTACCAATATCTCACCTGTCATTGGATGGTGTAAAAACGATATAAATTTGCACATAACTTCCTCCTATTGGTTATTTGTAAATGATCTTAAGTTTTTCTGCCGATGTCAACGATCTGAGGCCGAGGGTTTTCACGCCCTGCGGGATGGTCAGCCCTTCTGCCGATGTCAACGATTCGAGGTGGAGGATTTCCACGCCCTGCGGGATGGTCAGCCCTTTTGCCGATGTCAACGATCTGAGGTAGAGGTGTTCCACGCCCTGCGGGATGGTCAGCCCTTCTGCC
>Ga0255046_10000550_pt1 | contig 10139 bp, 9 predicted proteins | sample BC1_12_27_MG_FD_183632 | JGI IMG/M metagenome (GOLD analysis project Ga0255046, IMG submission 183632) | Seawater microbial communities from Strait of Georgia, British Columbia, Canada - BC1_12_27 | ecosystem: Environmental > Aquatic > Marine > Strait | place: Canada: British Columbia...
TTTACGGCGATGTCGTTGGCGTCGGGCACGACACGACTGACCGGGGAGGTGAGGCTTACCACCACTTCACCTCGCAGGGGAAGCCTCGCGCCGGCATCGTCAAGATACCTGACGAGCTCGAGGACGTTGAGCCTGGATGGGCGCCCTATGTCGACGTTGAAAACCTCGATAAGACCAAGGACCGGGTGCGCGAGCTCGGCGGCCGGGTCATCTTCGCGACGGACAATAATCCGGTGCGCGGCGGAGTGGCCTTGATCATCGACCCCACCGGGGCGGCTCTTTTCATCCACCAGATCCGCAGCGCCAAGGAGGTGACCGAATGAAATCGTATACCAGAGTGATTCTCGGAGCTCTGCTCGTAATAGTTGTCGCCCTGACCTGGTCATCCTGCACGTCGGACGGATACACCGGCGGAACCTCCACCGTCTACGTGAGCCATGGCTACGGCGGGTACGGCCCCGGATGGGGCCACGGATGGGGCGGCTACGGGGGGTACGGCGGCGGGTATTACGGCCCCGGCTGGTGATTTTCGAATTGGCGGACGCCACCCGTTTCTAATTCGGCGCACAACCACCCGAGGCTATGAGGCTATGGCCGGCCGCTTCGCGGCCTGGCTATGGGGCTATGGATACGGAATTGAACGCGACTCTGGAAACGCGGCCGATAGACCGAATCGCGATGTGGAGTTGCGGACGGGCGGGCCTCATAGCCTCATAGCTTTAAGCCCTCATGGCGTGAGGATGACCTTGCCAAAGTTCTTGCGCTCCTGGATGTAACGGTGGGCCGCGGCGGCCTCGCTGAATGGGAAACTGCGGTCGACGACCGGTTTGAAAGTTCCGTCGGCAAAGAGATCGAGGATCTCTGAGAGCATCGCCGCCAACTCGTCGCCGTGGTGCCACAGATGGCCGAGGTTGACGCCGAACACCCCCTTGTTGTGACTCATTAGCTGCAGAGGCTTGAACGAGCCCATCTTCGACAAACCGGTGAGGGCGGAGATCCAGGATCGCTTGGTGCCGGGAGCGAGACTCGAGGCGCCAAAGACGAACAGGCGTCCAAAACTCGTGAGGCTCTTGTAGCTCTTGCGAAAGGACTCACCGCCAACGGCGTCGAGGGCGATGTCGACACCCCTGCCGTCGGTCAATTTTTTCACCTCTTCCTGGAAATCCTGGGTGCGATAGTCGATGCAGGCCGATACGCCCATATCGAGCAGCCGCTGGTGTTTGCCCGACGATGCGGTGCCGATGACCTCGGCCCCGAAATGGCGGCAGATCTGGACTGCGGCGAGGCCCACGCCGCCCGCACACGCGTGCACCAACACCCGCTCTCCGGACCTGACGTTTCCAAGGCGCACCAACATCAGCCACGCCGTCAGGTAGTTGACGGGAATCGACGCAGCGCCTTCGAAATCGAGGTTTACCGGGATTCTGCGGACCGACCCTTGAGGTGCGCAGACGATATCCGAGTATCCCCCGAAGCGGATCATGCAGACGACGCGGTCGTCATCGCTGAAGCTTTCGACCCCCTCGCCTACTCCATCGACCACACCCGCCACCTCGTAGCCCACCACGGCCGGCAGCTTCGGCGAATCGGGGTAGAGCCCCATGCGGGCGAGGATGTCGGCAAAGTTGATCCCGGATGCTTCGACCCGGACCCTGACCTGGCCGGCAGCCGGCTTCGGATCAGGCGCTTCCCTTACCTCGAGGACTTCCGGTTCACCGATTCTGGGTATCCATACTTGTCGCATCATTCCCTCCCGCGTCCGCGTCCGACAACATCCTGAGTCGGGACATCATAACGATCCCTCGCCACTGCCACACTTCGGCCTCGCTTACGACGACAGTCAGTAGGGGCGCCACCCACCCCCGCTGTCATCCCGAGTGAGGGAGCGAAGCGATCGAATCGAGGGATCTGTGGGAGTTGCGGTCAGCGCGCCTCCTTCTCGCTCCATAGATTCCTCCGCTCGCTCGCTACGCTTGCTCGGTCGGAATGACATGGGGAAGGGCTCAGTTCCCGCTCCGCTCGGGATGACACTTTGAGGTAATGGTCTCGGACGCGGACGCGGGACAAAAAAAGCGCCGGAAGGGGGAAGGAGGACCCTTTCCGGCGAAAAGGAGGTTCCGGCCATAAGCCGATTCAGTTGGCCGCAACCTCTTCGTTGAAGAATTCTCTGAGGTCGATCTTGGTGTCGCGCAGCTTTTCGGGCGGCGCGTTGACGTAGTTGTAACGGCGCCCGAAGCTCAGGAGCGCCTTCTCGAGCATCCGCCGCCCCCGGTAGAGGCGGGACATCACCGTGCCCACAGGAACCGCGAGAATCTCGGCGATCTCCTTGTAGGCAAAGCCCTCTAGATCGGCAAGCAGGACCACCATTTTGTAATCGTGCGGCAGGCTCAACAAGGCCTCGCGCACCTCGTGGTCCATATCGATAGCCGTCAGGCTGCTCTCGGGATCGATGAGCGAGTTCAGGGCCTTGTCCATCAAGGTTTCCTCGAGGCCTTCCTGAATCTCGTCAAAGTCAACCTTTGGTGGCTGCAGCTTTTTCTTGCGGTAGGAGTTGATAAAGGTGTTCTTCATGATCTTGAAGAGCCACGCCTTGAAGTTGGTGCCCTCCGAGAAGCGCGCGTAGTACTTGTACGCCTTGAGGTAGGTCTCCTGGATCAGGTCCTCGGCATCCTCCACCGATCGGGTCATCCGCAGCGCGCTCTTGTAGAGCTGGTCGCGATACGGCAGCTTTCCGGTAGTGAAATCCCACTTTCTCGGTTCGGCTGTTTGCGTCACGGTGACCTCCAGATGCGAATGCTACAATATTGAAACATTGATGTCAAGTCTCATTCTTTATACGGAGCAAAACAATAAAGTGTTGCATTCTTGAAATGCCCTGGGAGATTGAGACGCGTTCGTTAGCCCGCACTTCTCACCGCGTTGCCTAGTAGAAAACCCGGGGGAAAAAGAAAAGCCGCGGAGCGGCGACAGAGACATCATTTGATCTCTGCGGCTCACGCCGCAGAGGCGATCTGTCGCCCCTGCAGGGCTCCGGATGTGGATTTCGGTCGGATACCTGGGGCTCACGCCCCAGGCTAAACGAATGTCGCGCCTCCGGCGCTTGTCCCGGTCACCGACAAACCAAGCCGCGGAGCGGCGACAGATGATTAGCCTGGGGCGTGAGCCCCAGGAACAAAAAAGGGGCCCGAAGGCCCCTTTTCGCAGATTCTCGGGTTTGATCAGGCGAGGATCAGGAACGCGATGATCAACGCGTAAATGACCAGCGACTCGATGAGCGCCAGACCGATGATCATGGTGATACGGATCGGTCCCACCGCGCCCGGGTTGCGGCCGATGGCTTCGACCGACGCGGCCAGACCTTTGCCCTGACCGAGCGAGCCGAAGGCTGCCGCAACGCCGATGGCGAAGGCGGCGCCGAGGTACTGGAAGACATTCTTCCCGGTATCGGCCGCTTCATGCTCCTGGGCCAACGCCGGAGAAGCCACTGCGAGAGCAACGAGCACCAATGCCAAAACTGCGAAACGTCGATTCATGTATCTACCTCCTCAAGGGATTTTTCACGTCATTAATGTTCTTCCGCTCCGACCGCCCCCTGCAGGTACGCCATCGTGAGCATGATGAAGATGAAGGCCTGAAGGAATGCACCGAAGATGCCCAGACCCATCATCGGCCACGGGACCACGAACGGAAACATGACAAAAAAGATGCCGGTGGCGGTGTGCTCTCCAAAGATATTGCCGAAGAGCCTCAATGCCAGCGACAGGATTCGTGCGAGGTGGGAAATGATCTCGATAGGTACCATCAGCGGCGCCAGAATTGGCAACGGACCCGCGAAATGTTTGAGGTACTTGAAAAGGCCGTTGTCCTTGATACCGACGATGTTGTAAAAGAGAAACGCGGTGATCGAGAGCGCGAATGTCGTATTGGGGTTGGCCGTCGGCGGCTGCACGAAGTAGAACAATCCGAAGATGTTGCCGACAAAGATGAAGATCGCGAGCCCCATGATGAAGGGCAGGAAGCGCTTACCAAAGCCATGACCGACCACGTCTTCGATGAGTTCCTCGAGGCCGGTGATCAGCAACTCGAAGACCTGTTGCACCTTGCCTGGCTTCTCGATCGAGAGGCGACGACTGGTGGGGATCAGGACCGCCGCGACGAGCACCACCACCAGCATTGCCATGACCACGTGGTCGGGCAGCCAGTAGCCGGCCTCGTGCAGCCCCATCAACTCCTGATATCGATTGCTCGATTCCCCAAACAGCGCGATCAGAAGTCTGTTGAGAGGGTGGTAGAGAAACGAGAACGCGTGTTCCAAATCATCCTCCTCCGGCCCGAGCATTGCGAAGGCCCTCGATGACAATCGCCACGACCAGGGCCGAGAACCCAAAAGCCACTGCTACCGCATCGATTCGCGGAATTACGAGAAATGCCGCGAAAATGATGGCCAGGAGGATCAGGCGACCGAGAAACCTCAGAACCGTCCAGCGGTCGAGTCGAGGTTTTCCAGGCTGAACCACCCGGTGCACGATCACCTCCAGCCAACGGAAATTGATGATAGCCACCAGTCCCGCCGCGGTCAAGCACAAAGCGCCCATCCATGTGCGAAAAAGCACAAGTTCGACCACAGCGCCCAAAACCACCAGGACGACCGTGATCCGGACGACACGTTGGGTCGAGAATTCTCCCTCGTCACGGCTGGTCCGGTTCATCGGCAGATTCCTCGTCCTCGGCCGCTTCGAGGGCCTTTATCTGCTCCTCTGAGCGGCTCGCCTGGGCGGTGATGCGGAAAAGGTTCACAAACCCGGCAGCAATGCCGAAGAGCGAGAAGATGCCGGTGAGCCATGGGTGGGTACCCAACTGAGCGTCGAGCCAGCGACCGAAAAAGAAACCGAGAGCGATGGCGACCGGGAATTGGATGCCAACGATAGAGACATCGAGCCAGATGCGAGCCCTGCGGAACTGTTTCTTGCTGGGTCCCATCGTCTCGCTTCCTAACCCGGTCTTCTCACCAGGTGTCTACTGCGGACAACGAACGGCGGCCGTCTGTCGTGCTTTTCGCGAATCGTTCTCCTCAACGTAGGGCTACTACGCCTGCGTCGACCGATTCGCGAAAAACCCAACATCTGACAACCCTTCGCCGCCCTCGTTACGAACCCGGTGGGAAGACCGGGCTGGCCGGCCGTCACATCATGCCCAGAGCACTTGCAGCACTCTTGGCCCAGCCCACCACCGGCGCCGGCCACACGCCGATCACCATGGTGACGACGATGCACACCGCAATCGCCGCCTCGGTCCAACGGTCGCTCAGCAGCTCGGCCGGTTCCGCGTCTTCCTCTTCACCGTCCCGGAGATACATCTGCACGACGATTCGGAAGTAGTAGTACAGGCTCACCGCCGACATGATCACCGCGATGAGTGTCAGCAGAATGTAGCCGCCCTCCACCGCCGCAGCAAAGAGATAGAGCTTGCCCATAAAGCCCGCGGTCGGCGGGATCCCGGCCAGGGCGAGCATGAAGATCAGCATTCCAAGGGCGGCGCCGGGATGGCGCCGCGAGAGGCCGGCAAAGTCGCCGATCACCTCGCCCGCATATCCCTTCGACTCGAGCAGGATAACGAAGCCGAAAGCGCCGAGGTTCATGAAGGCGTAGACCAGCATGTACATCAGAAGCGCCCAGGCGCCCATCTCGTTGAACGCCACCAGCCCCATGAGGGCGTAGCCGGCGTGGGCAATGGACGAGTAGGCGAGCATGCGCTTGACGTTGTCCTGGGTCAGGGCGGCCACGTTGCCGTAGATCATCGTCGCTGCCGCGGCCACCCACAGAACTACCCGCCAGTGTTCTATGCCGGGCCCAAAAGCACCAAAGAAGAGCCGCATGAACATGGCGAAGGCGGCCGCCTTGGGCGCCACCGAGATGAAGGCCGTGACCGGTGTCGGCGCGCCCTCGTAGGCGTCTGGGGTCCACACGTGGAATGGCACCGCCGCCACTTTGAAGAGCATGCCAAAGCACACCAGGAGCATACCCAGCACCAGCATCGGGTTGGAGGTCGGCACGGCGATCAGGGACTCGCGAATCACCTGCAGGTCGAGTGTGCCGAGAGCGCCGTAGACCAACGAGATGCCGTAGAGCAAAATCGCCGACGATGCGGCGCCAAGCACAAAGTATTTGACCGCCCCCTCGTTGGACTTGATCTCGAGCTTGAAGTAGCCCACCAGCACGTAGACCGACAACGCCATGAGCTCGAGACCGACGTAGAGACTGGCGAGACTGGCACCTGAGGCCATAACGAACATGCCGACAGTGGCAAAGAGGATCAGCGCCACGTACTCGCCGCCACCGTAACCGAAACGCTCGAGGAAACCCGCCGCCATGAGGATCGCCACCATGCCGGCCGCCAGCACCAGCAGCTTGAAGAAGACCGCCAGATGGTCAATCACAAGCATGTCGCCAAGAATGGTCACCGGCCCTTCGACCGGCCGCGCCACCAGCCATACCAGAACACCGGTTACGGCGAGGGACACAACGCCGAAGACGGACAGGGGGCGTACGCCATCACGGCCGAGCGGAATGCCGAGCAACAGCACCACGAAACCCGCGGTCGCGAGGAAGATCTCGGGCAGAAACGGCACAAACTGCGCGAGGGTCATCGGCTACTCCCCGTGCTCCCCGGCAGCCTCGCCGGCGGGCACACGTGCCAGCTCCGCTAGGTGATCACCCGCCGATGCGCCCTGATCGTGTCTCGCCATCTCAACCCGCTCGAGAACGCGGTCGACGGTCGGCGCCATGCGTTCGAAGAACGGTTTGGGGTAGAGCCCGATCCAGAAGGCGATGAGGATCAGCGGGATCAGCGTCCACTGCTCGCGCCGGTCGAGGTCCGCCAGGTCCTTGTTCTTTTCATTGGACAGCTCGCCGAAGAACACCCGCTGGTAGAGCCACAACATGTAGGCCGCACCGAGGACGATGCCGGAGGCGGCGAAGAGGGCCCACACCCACGAGTGGTTGTAGACGCCGATGAGGATCGTGAACTCACCGATGAAACCGTTCAAGGTCGGCAGACCGATCGACGACATGGTGATGATCATGAAGAAGGTGGCATAGAGCGGCATCACTTTGGCCAGGCCACCGTACTCCGAAATCATCCGGTTGTGGCGACGCTCGTAGACGATACCGACGAGAAGGAAGAGCGCGCCGGTGGAGACGCCGTGGTTGAGCATCTGCAAGATCGAGCCACGCAGACCGGCTTCGTTGAGGGCGAACATGCCCAGCATCACAAATCCCATGTGGCTGACCGACGAATAGGCCACCAGCTTCTTCATGTCCTTCTGCGCCATGGCCACCAACGCGCCGTAGACGATGGCAACGATCGACAGCATCCCGATCCAGCCGACCGCTTTGAGGGTGGCGTCCGGCAGTAAGGGCAGCGAGAAGCGGATGAAACCGTAGGTCCCCATCTTCAGGAGCACAGCGGCAAGGATCACCGAGCCGGCGGTCGGAGCTTCGACGTGGGCGTCCGGCAACCAGGTGTGGAAAGGGAACATCGGCACCTTGATGGCGAAGCCGACGAAGAAGGCGAGGAATACCCAGAACTGGACCTCCGGTGGGATCTGCGGCGCGATGGTGAAGAGGTGCTGGATCGAGAAGGTCGCCGAATGACCGAGACCATCGAGACCGATCGCGGCCAAACCGCTCGAGTTGTAGAAATACAGGGTCAGAATGCCGACCAGCATCAGCACCGAACCGACCAGGGTGTAGAGGAAGAACTTGATCGCAGCATACAGCCGGCGCGGTCCACCCCAGACGCCGATCAGGAAGTACATGGGGACGAGCATGACTTCCCAGAAGACGTAGAAAAGGATGAAGTCGAGCGAGCAAAAGACGCCGAGCATGCCGGTCTGCAGCAGCAGCAGGAAGACGTAGTACTCCTTCTGGCGCTCGGTGATGGCGGTGAAGGAGGAGTAGATTGCAATCAAACCAAGAAGGGTGGTGAGCAAAATCAGGAGGACGGCGAAACCATCGACTCCGAAGAGGTACTGCACCCCTACAGACGGGATCCACTTCAACTGGGTCGCGAACTGGAACTCCAACCCGTCGGGTTTATAGAGAAACCACAGCGGGATCGAGACCACGAAGTCGAGGCCCGCCACCAGCGTCGCCCAGGTCTTGAGCGCTTTGGAGTTCTCCTTGTTGATGAAAAACATCATCAGCAGCGCGCCCGCCAGCGGCAGGTAAACGATCAGGTTGAGAAGCCAGCCGTATTGAAAATCCATCATCGTCCCCTAGTTCAATTTGAAGAGGTAAAAGACCGCGAGCAGGACCGCCGCACCGAAGACCATGACCATCGCGTAACCCTGGGCGAAGCCGACCTGGAGTTTTCGGAACCAGCGGCTCCCCACGTCGTAGATCGTGCCGATCAGATTGACCGCACCGTCCACCACCCGCAAATCGAAGATCCCCGACATGAAGGATGAACCGACGGTCGTTAGCGCGGTGCCGTTGACTGCGCCGTCCACCACCCGAGCGTCAAACTCCCATAGGAATCGCGACCCTGTGACCGTGCCGGCAATTACGGTGGCGTCGTATATCTCGTCCATCCAGTACTTGTTGAGGAGCAGCTTGTAGGCGAGCGGGAAGCGCTCAGCCAGTCGCTGCGGTCGCACCAACGCCTCGGCACCCATATAGAAGCGGTAGGCGAGCCAGATCCCGAAGCCGGCCGCCGCCACCGACAGCAGCACCAGCCCCCACTCGAGACCGAGGCTGACGGCGTGATGGCTGACGTGGTCACCACTCCCCGCGGCGTGTCCGATGGGCAGAAGGACCGGCTCCAGGAAGCGCTCGATCAGGTTCCACTCGGGGTGGCCGAAGAGCTTGCCGGGGACCCCGGCGAAGCCGCCGAAGATCGACAACACACCCAGCACAACCAGTGGCATGGTCATGGTCCACGGCGATTCGTGGAGGTGGTGCTCCGCCTCCTCGCCACCGCGGAACTCGCCGTGGAAGGTCATGAAGACCAGGCGGAACATATAGAAAGCGGTCAGCACCGCCCCAACCACGCCGAGGATCCAGAGCGCGTAGTAGGCCGAACCGAAGTGGTTGAGATCGGCGGCGCCGGCCTCGAAGGCCTTGAACAGAATCTCGTCCTTGGAGAAGAAGCCGGCGAAGATCGGGATCCCGGCGATCGCCAGGGTCGCGACCAGGAAGGTCCAGTACGTGATCGGCATGTACTTCCTGAGCCCGCCCATTTTGCGGACGTCCTGCTCACCGCCGCAGGCGTGGATCACCGATCCCGAGCCGAGGAAGAGGCAGGCTTTGAAGAACGCGTGGGTCAGGACGTGGAAGATCGCGGCCACGAAGGCACCGACACCGGCACCGAGGAACATATAGCCGAGCTGGGACACGGTCGAGTAAGCCAGCACCTTCTTGATGTCGTTTTGCACCAGACCGATGGTGGCGGCGAAGATCGCGGTCAGTCCACCGACGATCGCCACCACCAGCATGGCGGTCGGGCTGAGACGGAAGATGACATTGCACCGCACCACCATGTAAACCCCGGCGGTGACCATGGTCGCAGCATGGATCAGGGCCGACACCGGGGTCGGGCCGGCCATCGCGTCGGGCAACCAAACGTAGAGCGGGATCTGGGCCGACTTGCCGATCGCACCGACAAAGAGCAACAATCCGATCACGGTCGCGGCCGCAGCGAATTGCTCGGGATGGGCCGCCGCCATCGGGAAGACCTCGGTGAACTCGAGGGTGCCGAAGACCATGAAGGTGGCAAAGATTGCGAGCAGGAAACCCCAGTCACCGATGCGGTTGACGATAAAGGCCTTCTTGCCGGCCGCCGCGCACCAGTCCTTTTCAAAATAGAAGCCGATCAGCAGGTAGGAGCAGAGGCCGACGCCTTCCCACCCGACGAACAAAACCACCAGGTTGGATCCCAGCACCAACACCAGCATCGAGAACATGAAAAGGTTGAGGTAGGAGAAGTAGCGCGCGTACGCCCGGTCAGACTCGTCGTGCATGTAACCGATCGAGTAGACGTGGATCAGAAAGCCAACGAAGGTGACGAACGACACCATTAGCGCCGAGACCGCATCGAGCTGGAAGGAGGCGGAAATGTCGACCTCGGCGAGGCTGCCGTCG
>Ga0255046_10000551_pt1 | contig 10134 bp, 6 predicted proteins | sample BC1_12_27_MG_FD_183632 | JGI IMG/M metagenome (GOLD analysis project Ga0255046, IMG submission 183632) | Seawater microbial communities from Strait of Georgia, British Columbia, Canada - BC1_12_27 | ecosystem: Environmental > Aquatic > Marine > Strait | place: Canada: British Columbia...
CGTCTGGAGAGATTAGTTCAGATTGCCTCGCCGCAGTAAGGGCAACTGATTGTCTGTTCCTTAATTTCTGGCGTGGCTATTGTCAGTTACCTTTTTCCGCCTGCCAGTTCTTCAACTGCATGAGATCCGCGAATTCTCCCGCATCGAAGAACGAGCCTCTGCAGGACGTGCATTCTTCGTACTTGATGTGCGGTTGCTTTTGGCAGGTTTTGCAGCGATCGACTTCGATGCCGTCGTACTCGATGGCTTCCATGTCGTTTTGGCATTTAGGACAAATCATCGCATCTCAAGTCGCAGCAACCTTGAGCTTTCAATTACTCGCCGCAATGCGCGATTTCGTCGTCCCTTGTTTTGGGGCCAATCCGCTAGGCTGGCGCCACTTCAACCTGGACAAAAGTTGTGTATCACCAGCATTTGTTAACCATTTTGAGGCGACCAGTCTCTTGTCAAGAGGTATCACTGAGTGATAGTCTTTTCCATGCGCATCTTTAAGACCAAGACATTCGCCCGATGGATGCGAAAAATGTACGCGGAAATATAGATGCCGACGAACTTGCGGCGTTGAAGTTGATGGCGAAGACACTGCTGGAGAAAAGTGGTGTGAAACTCAAGAAAGATTTGGAAGCGAAAATTTTGATAGAGATTTGTAACGATGGCTAGCAAGATACTCAAAGAACTGCATGAAACTGCGAGGGACATGCACAATGCCGGCACGCTGGACACAACCACCATGCGTGAGTTCGATGCGCTTTGCCTACCGCCAGTGAAAAAGCTTACGGCGCGGCAGATCAGGTTACTAAGAGTTTCCAACAAGCTGAGCCAACCTGTTTTCGCTGCTTATTTGAATCTCAGCCCGTCGACAATTCGGCAATGGGAAAATGGCGATAAGGAGCCAAGTGGTCCGTCGCTCAAACTTCTTAATATTGTTCGGGAAAAAGGTCTCGAAGCATTAGCCTGATGAGCTGTCGAGATCGTTCAATTCACTACGGTATTACCTATCTCGGCCAGACCCAGACAAGTAGGCCTTACGTTTGATTCAGATCGCCATAGGGCGATCTTCACCCCTGCGGGGCGCCTTCGGCGTCCAAAACGCGTCAGCGTTTTGTGATTCAACCAAAGCGATGCAAGCCCAAATCTTGCGCACACGCGAGAGCCTGCGCGTACTCATCGCTCCTGATCGACCTTCTGAGCGGCGGGTTCTCGTCCGCCCGGTAGCAGGGTCGGTACTGATCCATGAGATTCACGTACGTCTCGATTGAGACGTCATTTGCAAGGAATGCGAGCACGCTGTCGGTTCCCGAGACGTTTTCGGGCAATACCAGGTGTCGCACCAGCAACCCGTGCCGCGTGATACCACTCTGATCGATCATCAGATCGCCGACCTGCCGGTGCATCTCCTTGACCGCGGCGTGATTGACTTCCACGTAATTCCTCACGTGTGAAAACCGGTGGGCCTGCGTCGAATCGCCATACTTCATATCGGGCATATAAATGTCGATGATGCCGTCAAGCAGCCGCAGCGCTTCAAGACTGTCGTGCCCGCCCGTGTTGTACACAAGGGGTAAATCAAGCCCCCTGGGCGCCGCGATCGCAACCGCTGCAATGATCTGGGCGACAACATGACTCGGCGATACGAAATTGATGTTGTGGCAACCCATCGCCTGCAGCCCCAACATCATGTCGGCGATTTCTTCGGGCTCGACTTCGCGGCCGTGCCCTTTCTGACTGATGTCCCAGTTCTGACAGTACACACAACGGAGATTGCACCAGCTGAAAAAGATCGTGCCCGAGCCATTCCAGCCGCGCAGCGGATTCTCCTCACCGTGGTGTGGGCCATGGCTGTGCACGACGGCCCGTTCACCGGTTCGGCATACGGCACCCTTGATCGTCAGCAGCCGATTCATATGGCAGTAACGGCCGCAGAGGTCGCAATCCTCCAGTTGCAGCCACGCTTTTGTGACACGTCGCGCGAGTTCGCCTGACTCGGCGAGCTTGAGATAACCGGGCTTCACAGCGGCCTATACTACGCTTGGCCGATGTTAGCGCGGGCCCGACCGGTCAAAAAACCGAGTACACAGTATAAGAGACGAGCAATGTGTACGATTTCTGCAGTGGGCGTTGCCGCGTCACTCAAACCTATTGCGTTGCCACCTTTTCAAAAGCGTCGAAATAGAGTCCTGCGTAAGGTCCGCGAATTCTCCCGCATCGAAAAACGAGCCTCTGCAGGACGTGCATTCTTCGTACTGGATGTGAGCTTGTTTCGGATCGACCCTGCGCAGCATGCCGCCATCGCATCGGGGGCAACGGTAGCGGTCGATTTCGTTCGTTTGCCTGCCTGTTAACGGGTCACCGGTATCGATTGCTGCTGCCGCGTCCTTATCACGCAGCCAGTCGCTTTCTCCGGCATCAAACCAAATCCCCTGGCAGGTTTTGCAACGATCGACTTCGATGCCGTCGTACTCGATGGCTTCCATGTCGTTTTGGCATTTAGGACAAATCATCGCATCTCAATCCGTGTTACTCGTTCTCGACCTTTGCGCCCACGGTCGGGGTCCCGTCAGGGCCTACTATTACGTCGATCACAATCGGCCGGCAACACACCTGGCAGTCCTCGATGTACTGCTGCTCCAGGAGCGAATCATCTATCAGTATGGAGATCGTCTCTCCGCAGTACGGGCAGCTTATCGATTGTTCGGTGATTTCAGGCATGAGGTGATTCTACAAATATATGCTACTTCCTATTGGACGATCATTGCCCGTGGTGCTCCAAGCCACGATATTAAGGTCTCAGTCAGTCATTTTTGCTATTGTTTCCGCTGATTTACGGTCAAGGAAGGGTCCAGGATGAGGGGGTTCATCGAGGAACTTCGCTATCGCAATGTATTTCGCGTTGCGATCGCGTACATCGTTGCCAGCTGGCTGGTCGCCCAGGCAACAGATCTGGCCGCCGACGCGTTCGATGCGCCCGACTGGGTGATGAAGATGCTGATCGTCGTATTGCTGATCGGCCTGCCCATTGCCTTGTTCCTTGCCTGGGCTTACGAACTCACCCCTGAGGGCGTCAAGAAAGCGAAGGATCTGCCTGAGGACGTGCCCAAGGATCCTCGTTCGAAATCACGATTAAATCGCGCCACACTCATTGCGCTGGTCATCGCGGTTGCATGGCTGGGCTGGGACAAGCTGCAACGACCCGCTGTTGAGCCTGCCCCTGCGACCACCGCTGAGGTCGTCACAGAGACCGCCGCTGAGGCATCCGACAAATCCATCGCCGTCCTGCCATTCGTCAACATGTCTTCGGATGAAGAGCAGGCGTGGTTTTCTGACGGCCTGACCGAAGAAATCCTGAATGCCCTCGCGCGGACCCCGGACCTGCTCGTTGCCGCACGCACGTCGTCCTTCAAGTACAAAGACTCGAACGAGGACATCCCGACGATCGCCAGGGCACTCGGTGTCGCACACGTACTCGAAGGCTCGGTGCGCTCGGCGAGAGATCGGCTGCGGGTCACCGCACAGCTGATTCGTGCGAGTGACGGTTTTCATCTCTGGTCGCAAACCTATGACCGGCAACCCGAAGACGTGATCGCGATCCAGGAAGACATTGCGGTCGAGATCGCGACAGCGCTTGAAACGGCGATGGACCCTGAGGCACTGGCAAGAATGGTCTCGTCCGGCACGAATTCCGTACCTGCCTTCAACGCCTACCTCGAAGGACTGGCGATCAACTCCGGCACACTGTCGACCGGCGATACCTACTCGTTCCTGGTCGCCAGGGACGCCTACAAGCGAGCCATCGAACTCGACCCGGAATTTTCGTCCGCCTACTGGGAGCTTGCGCAGTTCTGGGAAATACAAATGCGGACGACCAACATCGTCGCGGGCCTCGTCGAGTTACCGCGCGAGCAGATGCAAGAAGAGTTTGACGACGCGATTGAAAAAGCAATCCGGTTCGAACGCGATCCCATCAACAAGACCCGTGTGCGCGCCCTTCGAGCCATGGAAAACTTGCAGCTTTCGGATGCCTTACGACTGAATACCGAATATCTGCGTGAACGGCCAAACGATCAGGTTGCACAGAGTTATCAGCTCGAACTGCTCGCCGATCACGGGGCCATTGATGAACTGCGTGCCACGATCGAGGAGTTCGAACAAAGAGACGGCCACGATATCCTGGTCAGCAACAACTCCGTAACGGCCACGATGCTGACCGGCGACAAGGACTTTGTCCGGCGGTTCGCGCAGGATGCCCTGAGAAGGATGCCCGATCGCCCGTTCCTCCAGTACCAGTCGCATCGTTCCCTTTTGTTTGCGGGAGATATTGACGGTGCGAGCGCGTTGATACCGGCCATAGAGGCCAGCGACCTGCCCGAAGAAACGCGGACGATTATCCTGCTGCGCCAGGCCTGCGCCGAGGGAAAGCTCGCCGAAGCACGCCGGGTTTTCGAAAGATTCGACGCGAAATTATCCGATAAATTGTCGATGAGGTGGATCAGCCACAAGATCATGGGCCTGGACGACGAGGCCCATGAGATGCTCGCACCGCTCAATGAGAACGGGGAGCTCGAATCACTGATGGGTTTTGTGTCCTATCACTATTTCGATGCGAGACAATATCCGGCGCTGGTCGAGCTACTCAAAGCCCAGGGCATCGAGCCGCGCGAACCGCTGGAAATGCCGTATCGCTGCAAGACCTGAGCGGCTTCGACTCAGCTATATTCACAGCGACTTGCCGGGGACCGTGCCGGTTCCGTGTATGTACTAAATTTGTCGTTTTGTTTCTTTATTATTCCCGGCCTGTTTACACGGAAACTACACCAACGGCCAATCCGTTCGACCCCTAATTTCTTTTCGCGACGCAAGCAAGGCAAATCCGCCTAGCATCAACAACAACCATGTTGATACCGCACCGCCTCCGCCACCGGAAGTATTGGAAGGCGGCGTACTCGTCGGGGCGTCGTCATTATCCTGAATCGTAATGACCGCTTCTGCGATTGCTCCAATCGATGTATTGCTGGGATTCGAAAGCGTAATAGAAAAAGTCTCGTTCGATTCGTCCGCAGTGTCATCAATTATCGTTATTTGGATCGTCGCAGAGTTTTGCTGGTCGGAGAGATTGAGCGTGCCAGTAGCTCCGGAGTAATCTTGCCCTGCACTAGCTGTTCCGTTCGAGGTTGCATAGTCGACGCTTATGTCGCCGTAGTTGCCATCAGTTCGCATCACAGTGACCATTACCGTTCCGCCGGATTCCGATACAGAATAGCTCGCGCCACTGAACCGGATCACGCCCGAACCAGGTACCGGATCGTTATCAGCAATGACAACTTCAGACGAGACGACCTGACCGAGAACACTGCCACCTGAAGCGTTTGTGAGCCCCACGGTAAGGTATTCGACTCCCTCGTATGTCGCGTCGTCATAGAGCAAGAGCTCGGCTGTTGCCGTTGTTTGACCGTCGCCAAGAGTCAGCGTTGTTGCAAGAGACTCAAAATCACTTCCGGCGGAGGCTGAGCCAGCACTACTCACCAAATCGACAGAGACTGATCCTGTGCTTCCGCCACTCCTAAGCACCGTCAAGGTTAGTAAGCCAGTGCCCTCGCTTGCCCTGTATCGGTCACCGCTCAACTGCAGTACTCCTGCGGTCGGCGGTAGCTCGTCGTCAACGATGGTTACTATCGACTGGCTAACATTGCCCATCGTCGCGCCAATAGCGTTGACCAGTTCAAGCTGCAGAGACTCATCGCCTTCGTAATTGCTGTCATCCAGCACGGTCAGAGTCGTAACCGTCGAGATTTGACCAGCAGCGAACGCCAGTTCCTGGTCGAGTGCCAGGTAGTCAGGCGGCGCATTCGCAGAGGCGTCGACCGACTGCAGTGTTACGCTCGCTGCGCCGTTACTGCCGCTGTTGCGATTCACGGTTATCTGCATAGTTCCTGCGGCTTCAGCTACTCGCGGCGCGGCGACAGCGAATTCAAAGACACCTGCAGGCGGCGCAGCATCGTCATTTACGATATGGACTTGCGCTAAAGAAGGTTCAATCAAGATGGCACCATCTGTCGCATTGGAGAGCAACAGATCGAAGGTCTTGTCGGGATTAAACACAGCGTTATCGATAATCGGTATGTCAATGGTTTTTTGGACTTCGCCATCTGTAAATAGCACAGTGCTGCTGACAGCCGTGTAGTCCGCGGATGCGATCGCGGTGCCATCGAGCGTGTCGTAGTGCACAGAGACTTCTCCGGTGCCTCCACCCATTCGCTGCAGCTGCAATGACGCGACACCTGCATTCTCATCCACGAACACGTCACCTGGCACCAGGCTGATAGCACCCGCTGACGGTGCTGCATCATCATCTTGAATAACAACATCTGTGCTGAACGCATCACCCAATGAAGCATTGCTTCCTTGAACATTGGAAAGTGTCACTCTAAAGCTCTCTTCCCCTTCATGAACCGAATCGTCGATGATACTGATCGTAATTGTCTCGCTGAGCTCACCATCGGGAAATACAAGAGTGCCAGCCTGAATCTCGTAATCAGTGCTTGCGGTTGCTAATCCATCCGCCAGAGCGAAGTCGACGAGAGCTTCACCAGCGCTTCCATTTGATCGCTCCACCGTCACCGTCACGGACACGTCACTCTCAAGCACCGTGTAGGTCGCCTGCGAAAATGCAAAGACTCCATAGGCCGGGTAAGGCGTCGGATCTGCGTTATCGCCAATACCGTCGCCGTCGCTATCGGCCCACTCTTGTGGGTCCAGAGGGAATTCATCTGCGCCATCGAGATAATTATCGTCATCGCTGTCAGCATCATTCGGATTTGTGCCGGCTTGGTATTCTTCCAGGCTGGTTAGTCCATCTGCGTCCGTGTCGGCTGTGGCGTCTGACGGGTCGTTAGGATTCAGTCCGTTGGCTATTTCATAATCATCCGGCATGCCATCGCCGTCGCTATCAACAATCAACGCCAACAGGGAACTCGTCGTTCGGTTTCCGGCGGGATCAATGATATCGATCTCGAATAAATAGTTCAGTGCTGGATCCAATGACACGACATCAACAGAGTGAGTGGTCGAGAACCGTTCATCACCTAACTGCCAATCCATCGGCCCAGAGCTGACACCATGGCGAACCTGTACCTGTGTCATCTCGTCAGCGGTGAATTCGAGGCGGACTCTTCCTGGCGCGTAGGCGGCGATTGCCGGCGCCGCAACAAATGCCGGGGCATCCGTGTCGACCGACGAGCCAGTCGTGAAGTTGACCCCGCTAACTGCCGTGCGATTGCCACTGACATCGACCGAAATCAATTCGACGTGGTAAAGCGTATCAGCCGTCAGTTCATTAAAAGTTATCTGGTGATTCGCAGCCAGACTGGTTCGCCCAATCTGCTGACTTTCACTACTTCCGTCGACCCAATAACGAACCAGCGCATCGGCCGGCTCGTCAGTCGACCAGTTGATCATAGCGGCGCCATCGCTGATATAGCTGAGAACCGGCGCGACGGTCACCACCGGCGCATCCACGTCAGGCATTGAGTCGGTAATGATCGGCACAGATGCTGCTAAAGCATAGGGAAACGCGCCTTTGCTAGCACTGGCGGCACCGGCCGGCGTATCACCGACATCCATCTGCGCACTGTTGCCGTGCTGATCAGCAGACGTCGTTACGCAATCGTAGACTTCGCCTGGCAGCAATCCGGTCAATGTTAGCTGATGGTCTTTCTTCCTCTTACCATCGGCAACCTGGGAGACCACGCCGCTGGTATCCGTGCACTGCAATAGGCTGTCGGCGCTTTGGTGCGTCATCCAATAGACAGTGAGTGTGGTATCGGTCGTATCGACGAGGTATGGCGGTACCGCGAATTCGATGCCAGCTTGCGGATTGTATGAGCGGGTTATGAACGAACCTGTACCGCTGAGCACGGAGTACCCGTCCGCATCGCTCGATCGCACAGCAAAATAGTAGCGTGTAGTTGCATTCAGGTGATTCACAGGCACAGAGTGCTGCGTTGTCAACGTGGATTTCGCTGCCTCGTAAATTAGATCGGTCGGCGTCAAGCCAAACAAGACTACCGAGTCGGAACGCTCGTCCGTCTGCCATTTGATCAGCGCCATCTGATGGTTGACCTCATGCACGAGCGGCGAACCGATGAATTTCGGTGCGTTCGTATCCGGTAGCGCCAAAGTGGTGAAGCTTACGACATCGGTTAATGTCGGGCCGTTGCCGCGTACATCCGTGGATGAAACCGTTACGTTGTATAGCGTCTGCACCGTCAAGCTCGTCAGTGTAATCTGATGCTCCGTAACGAAGTCCTCGCCTGTGACCACGCCATAGGCAACACCATCGTTATAAGAGACGCCGCTGATGGCTGGCTCATTCGTCGCCCAACTCACGGTAGCGCCAGTTGCCGATATGTCAGTGATGTGTGGACCCGCCAAGATCAGCGGTGCGTCGGCATCGGGAAGTTCAAGTGTAGTGAGTTCAAGCGGCGCGCTGACCGTAGGGCCATTGCCAGCTGCGTCCATCAGGACAGCGATAACTTCGTACAAAGTCTCAGCAATTAAATTGTCGAGCACGACTTCGTGCTCGTGATTCAATTCGGTTAAGACTTCGCGGACAAAAGCACCGCCTTGGTAGAGCGATATGGATGCGGTGACCGGTTCGTCAGCTTCGAAATTGACGGTGGCACGGTCATGCGTAATGTTGACAACGATCGGGCCGTCGATGAATGTCGGCGCCTGAAGGTCTGGGGTTACCAAGGTGCGAAACGTCGTGTCGCCGGATACCGGTCCGTTTCCCTGCCCGTCTGTCGAAGACACTGATACGTAATACTCCGTATCGGCAGACAAACTACTCACGGCGATCTCGTGATGCGTTACTAGTGTTTCATCGGTCAGTGTTGCACCGTCGATATCGACTACGCTATTCGAAGGTTCGTCCGTTTCCCATTCGATGATTGCTGAGGTATCAGTGATATCGCGGACCGAGGGACCGGAGAGGATAAGCGGGTTTGATGTATCAATTATGCTCAACACGACATCCAGTATTTTGTCTGTTACTACATCAAATCCTGATGTCGTAACCGGCCCAAACCCACTACTCGAAGGTGGTTCTATTTCCACCGAGTAACCGTTTTGCTCCAGCAAGAGCATCGAGTAATTGCCGTTCGCGTCGGAAGTGCCACTACCCATGGCACTACTGTGGCCGAAGAAATTCGGATCCGGCTGATTGTTAAGGCGAGCAAGAACCTGCACTCCAGGAACAGGAACACCATTGCTATCCGTGACGGTACCCGTTACCTCATGAAGCCGTATTTCGAAATCCAGACTGGTGTCAGCGGACACAACAACGTTTTGCGCCGCATAGTGAATGTTGACGTTCGGAAATCCTGGATACGATGTCCCGCTTTCCGCTATTGCTATTTTGTACTCGCCACCCGGCACTCCAGATTGGTAGTAGCCGTTCACGTCGGTCCTGGGTATGGGCTGCACCACACCACCGTCCAATTGATCGTAAATCTCAACACGCAGACCATCGATCGGCTGACCTTGTTCATCACGTACATAGCCACTGAGGAGGTAGCCAGCGTCCATCACAATATCAAAAGTCATGTCCGACAATACGTTTAGCGGCGTCGCCATTACCGATGAAAACAAGTCCGGCCGATCTAGAGGTGGTTCTATTTCCAACGAGTAGCCAGATTGTTCCAGCAAGAGCATCGAGTAGTCGCCGTTCACATCGGAAGTGCCGCTACCGAAAGCACTACTATTTCCGAAGAAATTCGGATCCGGCTGGCCATGAAGCCGAGCACCAACCCACGCTCCATGAACAGGAACGCCATTGCTATCCGTGACGGTACCCGTTACCTCATGAAGCCGTATTTCGAAATCCAGACTGGTATCAGCGGACACCACAACATTTTGCGCCGCATAGTGAATGTCGACAGAGCTCGGAAATCCTGGATACGATGTCCCGCTTTCCGCTATTGCTATTTTGTACTCGCCACCCGGCACTCCAGATTGGTAGTAGCCGTTCACGTCGGTCCTGGGTATGGGCTGCACCACACCACCGTCCAATTGATCGTAAATCTCAACACGCAGACCATCGATCGGCTGACCTTGTTCATCACGTACATAGCCACTGAG
>Ga0255046_10000553_pt1 | contig 10129 bp, 10 predicted proteins | sample BC1_12_27_MG_FD_183632 | JGI IMG/M metagenome (GOLD analysis project Ga0255046, IMG submission 183632) | Seawater microbial communities from Strait of Georgia, British Columbia, Canada - BC1_12_27 | ecosystem: Environmental > Aquatic > Marine > Strait | place: Canada: British Columbia...
ACAAACCAGTCTTTAGATTTTTTAATTTTACTAAATTCAGGCCATTCGCACAGATGTATGCTTTTCTCTTTTTCATGTTTTCTATAATAGGATTGATAAATCTCTTCTGTGATAAAGGGCATAATTGGTGCCAGCATTTTCATAACCGTTAATAGTGAATGATAAAGTGTATATTGTGCTGATAATTTCTTTTGGCCTTTTCCTTCATAAACTGGTCGTTTGCTTATCTCTATGTAATAATCAGTAAAATTCTTCCAGAAAAAATTCTCTATTTCCAGTTTTGCTTTTGAATATTCATAGTTTTTAAAATATTCTGTAACAGATTTGATAAAAGAATTTGTTTCTCCTAGGAAAGTTTCATCAATCCGTTCCAACTTCTTCGGCTTCTTCGGCTTCGTCTTTCCAAGATTCATGAAGACGAACTTTGATGCATTAAAGAGTTTTGTAACAAACTTTTTTCCAGTAACCAAATCTTTTTCCTGATAGTTTAAATCTTCTCCTAATTTAGAGCCTGCAGCCCAAAACCGCAAAGCATCAGAACCGTATTTCTTCATTGCATCCTGTGGTCTGATAACATTTCCTTTACTCTTTGACATCTTTTCTCCTTCGAGCCGAACAAAACCAGAAACTATGACGTTTTTCCAAGGAATTTTCTTCTCGTGCATATGGGATTTAACAATAGTATAGAAAGCCCAGGTCCTTATTATATCGTGAGCCTGCGGTCTTAAAGAATATGGTAATTTAATTTTATCTTTAACAAGAGAGGATGCTATCTGAGGTGTTAAAGAAGATGTTGCCCATGTATCCAGAACTTTTATCTCTGGCTCTGCCTTCTCTTTACATTTAGGACATTTCTTCTCTATCTCAGAAGGATCTAGAGGAAGCTCTTTTTCCTTAGCAACAATAATCTCATCGCATTTTCTACAATACCACGCAGGTATAGAAACCCCAAAATGCCTATCTCTGGAAATATTCCAATCCCACTCTAATCCATTGACCCAGTTTTCATATCTCTTATACATAAACTTGGGATGCCATTCAATCTTTTTTCCATCCTCAATCAGTTTCTTTTTCTTATCCAGAACTTTGATAAACCACTGTTCTGTTGGTAAGAACTCTATCTCTGTTCCACACTTATCATGAACATTAACAGCATGAGAAATTTGTTTTTGTTCAAGGACAAGTTGTTTTTCTTTCAGAATATTCAAAATTATTTTTCTGAATTCCTTAATTTTAAGAGGTTCACCAAGGATAGATATAGTTTTATGCTTCGACAACATACCTTTAAGATTACCACCAATATTTCTCCAATTAACAGTTCCATCATGATTAAAGATGATTCTTGGTTTCAGTTTGTATTTGTTGACTGCCTCTACATCAAACTTATCCCCGTATGAACAAACCATCATAACTCCTGTCCCTTTTTCTATATCTGCAGATTTGTCTTCAAAGATGGGAACTTCATAATCAAAGAGAGGAATCTTAGCTTTTTTTCCAACCAGATTCTTATATCTCTTATCTCCAGGGTTAACAAAAATTGCAACACATGCTGGAATTAGTTCAGGTCTTGTCGTTGCAATAGGAATCTCTTTTCCTTCACATTCAAATTTAATAGTAGAGAAAGAACTCGGAAGTTCTTTATCTTCTAGTTCTGCCTGTGCTATTGAGGTCTGGCATTCAGGACACCATATTGTTGGAAAATTTTTCTTATAGATTGCCCCTGCCTTAAACAAATCTAAAAAAGATTTCTGAGATATTTTCTGGGAATTCTTATCAATAGTTGAATAACAAACATTGTAATCAGCACTTACCCCCAGATCTTTCCATTGTTGAACAAAATCAGGAGTTACTTTTTTTAGCGTCTTCAAGCATAACTCTATAAAATCTGCCCTAGACATGTCTTTGCTCTTAACTTTTTTCAGTTTTTCAACAAGTCTCTCTGTAGGCAAGCCATTATCATCTGTTCCAAAAGGATAAAAGACATTATCCTCGAACATTCTCCTAAATCTAGCTATAAAATCCTGTTGAGAATAAGAAAAAGCATGACCTATATGCATATCTCCTGAAACAGTTGGTGGAGGAGTATCTATGCTGTAGATTTTCCCCTTCTTCTTACTGTCAAATTTGTATATTTTTTCCTTTTCCCAGAACTTTTTTATCCTTTCTTCCACTTCTTCGGCATCATAGTGCTTCATAAAATTCATAAATAAAGCAAGTTTTTAAAATTGTTCTTTACAATAGAAATGTTTTTATATTCCTCATTAATGAAAAAACCATAATTGAAGATAAAATGACAATTGAAAGTAAACTCTCTAGAGAAGAGATTCTTACACTTGCAAAAAAAGTAGAAAGTTGGAAAGAATTTATTCAAATAGTTCCACTAGATGCTGGTTTCTCTGAAGAAACTAGTAGAAACTATCATTTTATTTGTGATGGTTATAAAGGAATGATTGATGGAGTAACGATAATGGTTGGGTTGCTAAGGGGCAATTATGGTGATTATAGTGCTGTCGGAATCTCGATCGTTTCTGATAATATACCAATAGGAGAGGAAATTAGCCATGAAACAGCACCCATAAGTAATAATTTAACCAGATTTTATACGTCACTAAAAGATCAAATTACTGAGCCAAGAATAAAAAAAGAAAGAGGGGAAAGAGAAGAAAAACAGAAAAGAAAGAAAAAAGAATATGAATCTTCTCTTAAAAGAGCAAAAAACCTTTTAAGATAAATTAACCCACAATATTTTTATAGTCTCCATATTTCTCTAAATCATGGCAACAGACAACAAAATATCCATGCCTGCTGGATTCGGCGGATTAATGAGGTTTGATGAAGAATATGCCAGCAAGTTTAATCTAAAACCCACACATGTTATAGCATTCATAATCATAGTAGTAGCTTTCAGGGTTTTTCTAGGGATGTTCTTTTAAAATGTTTGGTGGTTTAAATCCGAAAAAAATGCAGGCTGTCATGAAACAGATGGGAATGTCTCAAGATCAAATTCCTGCTTCTCGTGTGACAATTGAAAAACCAGACGACACAAAGATAGTTATTGACAATCCTTCTGTTACAAAGATAAAAATGCAAGGGCAAGAGAGTTTCCAGATTTCAGGAGAAGCCAGAGAAGAAGGTGGAACATCTGAAGCAGATATAAAGACTGTAATGGAAAAGACAGGAAGTTCAGAAGAACAAGCAAAAAAAGCTTTAGAAAATTCTGCGGGAGACCTCGCAGAAGCTATTCTGAAACTCAGTGAATAAAATCTATATCTTATCACCAAAATCTATATCAATCCCTGACTCTTAAATGAAATATGGAAAAATTCCTTGAAAAGATTGAGGAAGCTGAGAAAACCATACAGACTGTAGACCATATGATTTATGTCACTTTTCCACTGATAAAAGACAATAGACTCTTGTTAAAAGTTATTCAGGAAATAAAAACAGCCCTCAGTAATTGTATCAGCTCAATACTCCAATATGAATATCTCTATAAGAGGATAACCTTATACAAAGATTCCAAGACAAACTTCAAAACATTCACAGAAAAATGTGCTCCAAGATACAAAATAGACAGAGAAGAAATAAAACTCATCTTAGAACTCTTTGATTTTGTGGAAAAACATAAGGAAAGTCCTTTTGAATTTATCAAAGAAGAAAAAGTTGTTATTCTCTCAGAAAACATGCGGCCAAAAACCCTGACAATTGAAAAAACAAAAGAATTTTTAATACTTGCAAAAGATATTTTGAGAAAAACCAGAGAGGCTATGAAGCGAAATTTCTGAGATAAATATAAAAAGCCCATAATCTTAATACAATATACTTCTAGAGGTGAAAGAATACAGACATGGAAGAAATAATTCAGGAAAAAATAAGCGCAGATCACCTTCTATACGTTAGTCTAAAGTACACAAAGACTTGTGATGTGATAGTGAATCTTCTTCTTAGATGGAGAAAAATGATTGAGACTAGTATCAACGAGATACTAAAACACGCAAAAAAGAAGAAAAAGGTTCCCTCTGTCTCATCAAATCCTGTGGGAAAGATAGAACAGGTAAGAAAGTTATTCAAAAAGGATAAGGATTTCATAGAAGTCATAGATATGTATGAAATGTTTAGAAAGCTCCCTGAATTAAGGTGTGAAAGAATTGGTGAATTTAGAAAAAATGTTACCCTTAAGCTATTTTATAGAGGGGAAGAAGTAAATGTAAATCTAGAACAGTTAAAAAAATACGCTGAATTGTTAGAAAAGTTTATAAGTACTACAAAGCAATTTCTTCTATCATAAAGGAGATTAAAACTTCTTAAAAGAAAATTTAGACAAAAATGAGAAAAATTATTGTCATTACGTCTGGAAAAGGGGGTGTTGGAAAAACTACAACAGCCATAAACCTTGCATCAGCTATGAACCATTTCGGAGAAGACGTACTCGTAATCGACGGAAACTTGTCAACACCTAATGTAGGAATTCACTTAAACTCTCCAGAGGTTCCGATAAATCTTAATCATGTTCTAAAAGGCAAGGCAGATGTATTCGAAGCTGTTTATCAGCACGAATCAGGAATAAAGATACTTCCTTCTTCTCTTTCTGTAAAAGAATTAAAAAAAACAAAACCAGAAAAGATGAAGAAATTCAGAAAGGATTTCAAAAAGATGGCAAATAAAGTTATAGTAGATAGTTCTGCAGGGCTCGGCAACGAGGCTAGTTCTGCCATAGAAATTGCAGATGAAGTAATCGTAGTTACAAACCCTGAAATGCCTGCGCTTACAGATGCATTAAAAACGGTAAAACTCGCAGAAGAATTTGGGATACCTGTCTTAGGGGTCATTGTAACGAGAGTAAGAAAAGATGATATAGAGATGCAGCCAGACATAGTCAAAGAAATGCTAGAGATTCCTATCCTTGGAATGATTCCTGAAGATAAGTCTGTCCAAAGATCAATAAATGAAAAAGACTCTGTGGTTAACATTTATCCAAAGAGTAATGCTGCAAGAGCCTATAAAGAGATTGCTTCTAAACTTCTGGATGTGAAATACGATTCAAAAAAAGACAGGGAAAAGATGTTTCACAGAATTCTGAAAAAACTTGGTCTGAAAGAATAAAATGGAGAATGTTAAATTCGATGACTGGCAAAATCTAGATCTAAGAACTGGAAAAATTCTGGAAGCAGAAGATATCGAAGGGGCAGACAAGCTCTATAAATTAGAGATAGATTTAGGAAATGAAAAAAGAACTCTCGTGGCAGGACTTAAGCCATATTACAAAAAAGAAGAGTTAAAAGAAAAATCCTGCATAGTCTTCACAAATCTAGAGCCCAGAAAAATAAGAGGAATCGAAAGCAAAGGAATGATTCTCGCAGCAGTCAGTGAAGATGAAAGCAAGGTGAACCTTCTACAACCAGACAAAGATATAAAACTAGGAAGTAAGATTAGATAATTCTTTTTTAGAAATCAACACAATAAGCTCCTGCTCGTGCCGCGGAATCATCACCTGCTGGAAATCCATCAGAACAAACAGACCACAACCGTTGAGGACCATTAAGATTTAAATTGCTAGTTAAATAGCATGAGCCAGATTCACTTCCGCCATCTATATCCTTCATTCCACAGAGAGATAAAACACAAAAATCGTGAGCACCAAGATCTCGACAGTGTGTTCCGCTTTGGAAACTGCCTGTTGTATGGGAAGAGTCGAGAAAGCCATATATGTCATATCCTGAAGCAACAAGAGAACTGATTCTTCCTGTAACATCTAAATCTCCACCAACATTGAGATCTCCACTCATAGTAATAGGTTCTGCGTAAATGTTTAAAGTTTCATAACCCTGTGTCGATCCGCTCGTCAATACAGCACCCGCACTCTGACCTTGGATTATGCCAAGAATAAGCCCTGATTGGTCTCCTGTTGACCTTTTAGAACTAATGACTCCATCGACAACAGCAAGTTTAGTACTAGGGGTACTTGTTCCTACACCAACCCATCCATCATTATAATAAACCCTGTCGACATTCAAATCCCATAAACTTCCTCCACCTAAATCAGGACAGTTTGTTCCATCAGTTAAACAAACTCCTTCTAGTTCATCTGTACTATGTCCTATATAGGAAGCAGGTCCTCCTGAATTATAAGCATAAACACTCACAGACAATGCAAGAACAGCTATTCCTAAAGCAAAAGTATATAGCCAACGATTGCTAATGTTTATAGTCACCATCTTTATTGTGATAAACAAGAATTACTAATTTAAATACATTATGGTTATTTTTTCTCGAATAAAATTCCAGACTTCTTTATCTTCTTGACAGCTAGGGGTTTCTTAAGTTCATCTAAAGAAATCTTAAATCCAAATATCTTTGAAATCTTTTCGCTAGTCTCTGGAATAAAAGGCCAGAGTAAGATTGCAATTGCTTTTATGCTGTCTAAAACCTCATAAAGAATTTTTTTGTCTTTGGTTTCCCATGGTTTTTTGTTCTGAACATATTCGTTACAAACATCGATAAATGCAAAGATTTCATTCAGTGCTTTATCAAACCCATAATTCTCTATCTGTTTTTCGATTTCTTTTAATTTAAGTTTTTTCAGAAGTTTATTCTCTGTTTTCTCTATTCCAACTTTTTCTGCAAGCCCTGTAACCCTACTCACAAGGTTTCCTAGTTTGTTCGCTAGTTCATTGTTGTGTCTATCAACAAGAACTTTCTCTGAAAAATCTCCGTCCTCTCCGAAAACAAAATTCCGGCACATGAAATATCTTATACTATCTGAGCCATATTTCTCTACAAGGGTGTTAGGAGAAATAGCGTTCCCCAGACTCTTGCTGATTTTCTGCCCGTTAAAAGTTAAAAATCCATGGATAAAAACAGTCTTCGGAAGTTCATAACCTGCAGCCAAAAGCATTGCAGGCCAGATAACTGCATGAAACCATCCATTGTCTTTTCCGAGAATATGAACATCTGCAGGCCAGAACTCTTGTTTCTTACCAGCACCTGTCAAATAATTCAATAATGCATCGAACCAGACATAAACCACGTGCTTTTTATCCAGAGGAAAATCAACACCCCATTTAAAATTAGTTCTTGTTATGCTCAAATCCTGCAAACCTTCTTTCACACGGTTTATTATCTCTCTTCTCCTTTCTTTTGGAAGAACAAATTTCTCACCCCCATATAATTTTAATAATTTATCCTGATATTTGCTCAACTTAAAATAATAAGTTTCTTCCTTCAAAACTTTTAATTTTTTCCCGGGATGAAAATGGCATTCTCCATCTACTAAATCTTTCTCTGTATAGAATCTCTCACAACCCACACAATACAACCCTTCGTATTTTCCTTTGTAAATGTCTTTCTCTATCTTCTTCACAAAATCCTGAACGAATTTTTCGTGGTCTTTGTCAGTAGTTCTTATGAATCTATCATAATCTATGTCGAGAATTTTCCAGGCTTCTTCAAATTTCTTGGATATTTTATTGACAAACTTCTTTTCGCCCAACCCCGCCTCTTTTGCGCTGTTTGCTATTTTTTGCCCGTGTTCGTCTGTTCCTGTGAGATAGAAAACTTTCTTTCCTTTCAGCTTGTTCCATCTAGCAAGAGCATCTGCTATGACTTTCTGATACGCATGCCCTATGTGCGGATCTGCATTCACATAGTCTATCGCTGTCGTGACGTAAAATTTATCCTTCATAATTTTCCTAAAAGAAGAAGATATAAAAACTTAACTTATGCCACCAGTCTTTCGATATAAGGTAAAGAATCTATTTCTGTCCTTTCCAAGAGGTCTCTGTCAAATCTAAAACTAGAGGGGTTGTCATATATATCTCTCGGATTTCTCATTTCTGCAACAGGACTTGAAAATGCAAACATATTACAATGCAACCCTCTAGAATGAGGTATTAAATAATCTGTTATCTGATTAAGTTCACAGATAGTACCAAGTTGTTCCCATATTTTTTCTTTTATCCTTCTTACCTCTGTTGCAGAATTTATAATTGCAAAAACATATCTGTACCTTACTTCTGCCTGTTCCGCTGTATCTGTAGATTTATTCCACCTAATTCCCCGTCTTACCATCAGATTTTAAAAGATAGTTTGGTATATAATAATTATTATAATAAAAAGATGGTGGAAGAAAGCAATTCTTTAAAAGAAAAGAAACATAGAGCTAGAAGAATCAGCATAAAAGAAGGCATGTTTTCCTCGGCGAAGACTTCTTTCGGATACAACTATCTAGCCCCCTTCGCGATCGCTATAAACGCCAGCAATTCTCTAGTAGCTATGATTGGTTCTATATCAGGTCTCCTAGGTCCTTTGGGTCAGATTTTTGGTTCTCGATTCATCGGAAAATACACAAGGAAAAAAATAGTTATGAAATCTGTTTTTCTGGAAATTCTTATCTGGATTCCCATAATTCTTCTAGCTTTTTTATTCTATAAAGGCATATGGGTTGACAGCCTTCCTTTTTTATTCCTCTTTTTCTTTTCCATTTATATTCTTTTGATGAACTTCAGTATACCTTCTTGGTTCTCTTGGATGGGTGATATTGTAGATGAAAAATTTCGGGGAAGGTGGTTTGCAAAAAGAACACTGATGATCGGTTTTGTTTCTGTTGTTATAACAATAACTGCATCTGTCTTTCTTGATTATTTTAAAATCAAAGAATGGACTATGTTCGGTTTTATGATTCTTTTCTCTCTTGCTGCATTATCAAGATTAGAATCGTGGAGAGATTTCAGAAAACAATACGAGCCTAAATTAAAACTGAAAAAAGGTTCTCATTTCTCTTTCTGGGATTTTTTAATGGATGCTCCAAAAAATAACTTTGGAAGATTCTCAATATATGTAAGTTTCTTATTTTTTACAATCTATATGTCTCTTCCACTACTGGTGGTATATCTACTTAGAAATCTAGGATTCAGTTATACCCTGTATATGGTTGTTATCTTTGCAGGCACCATCTTAGCAGGGTTGACTATTGCGTGGTGGGGAAGCTTTGCAGATAAATATGGAAATTACAAGATTCTAGCCATAACTTCGATTCTGATACCAACCATCCCTATATTATGGGTTTTGCATCCCTCTCCAATCTACCTCATATTAGTTCCTTCTGTGGTCAGCGGAATCTCATGGACTGGTTTTAATCTAGCCGCGAGAAACCTCATTTATGATAACGTAAGTGCTCCAAAAAGAGGTTTGGCTGTTTCTTATTTCAGGATGTTGCAAGGAATAGGTGTTTTCCTCGGTGCAGGTCTTGGAGCAGTATTGATTAAAGTAATAACCACCACAGTAATAGAACCTATAAGAATAATTTTCATAGTTAGCGGAATATTAGGAATGGTGGTTGTATTTTTTGGACTTCTAAAAATAAGGGAAGTTAGAAAAACAGAAAAACTCGGGGGAAGAGATTTAAAAAACCTTATTTTTAAAGAAGGTAAAAGTAGTCTTTCTGAAGAAGTCCACGAGATACTGTCTATAAAAGATTATCTAGAGACTAAATAGTCATAAACTATATAAAGAAAAATAAACATATATTAAAATGTTCAAGAAAAAAACCTGTAAAAACTGTGGAGAAAAGATAAACGAGAAATATAACTTCTGCCCTTACTGCAGGGTTCCCTTAAATGAAGGAGAGGACTGGGGCATGCTTGGAAAAAACGATTTCGTATCCCCCACAGAAGAAATGAGGCTCCCTATGGGACTAAACACAATATTCAATTCTTTAATGAGCAATTTAAACAAACAATTTAATGAATTAGAAGGGGATGTTAAAGGAGAAAAGAAATCAAAAACACCTGGGAAAAAAGGAGGGATAAGCATAAGCATATCCACTTCTGGAAATCTTCCTCCAGCAATAAAGGTGAAATCTTTCGGAGATAATTCTGAGTTTAGAGAAAAAGAGAAAAAGATGAAGAAAAGAGAAAAAGGGCTAAAGATAGATAATCTAAAAACTAAATCTAAAAAATTTTCAGGACTGCCAAAAGAAGAACCGACAACAGATATTAGAAGATTCTCAAACAAAGTAGTTTATGAAATTGAGATTCCTGGAGTAAAATCTATGAAAGATGTTTCCATAATTCAGCTAGAGAATAGTATTGAAATAAAGGCCCTTACAAAAGAAGGTATATTCAAAGCTTAT
>Ga0255046_10000554_pt1 | contig 10120 bp, 12 predicted proteins | sample BC1_12_27_MG_FD_183632 | JGI IMG/M metagenome (GOLD analysis project Ga0255046, IMG submission 183632) | Seawater microbial communities from Strait of Georgia, British Columbia, Canada - BC1_12_27 | ecosystem: Environmental > Aquatic > Marine > Strait | place: Canada: British Columbia...
GTCTTCTAATCCTGCTCCTGTAACTGTAATTGTTGCAGTTGCTGTTGTTTCGTCATCACTTGTTGAAGTAATACCGTAACCCTCAGCAATCTTTAAAGAGGTAATTAATTTAACCCCCTCAGCACCCCAAGCGACAGGTAAAGAAGGAATATAAGCCAACAAACCAGAAATATGATCTTTTGCGCTGTCCGTTCTCCCTAAACCTCCACTATTTTTTATTATTTTTACATCACTTACTGGCATTATTTATCCTTTTTTGATGAAACTTCTTTTTCTGTTTTAGGCTTTCCAGCCTTTGGTTTTTCAACCTTTTTTTCAAACAAATTCGGTTTACCAAGATTAAAACGAGTTGATCGCTTTTGTGCTACCTCTTTATCTGAAAAAAGTAATCCGTCCTTGGTTACCCAAATTTGGTTAGCATCAGAGTTTTTCTTAAAATACTCTAATGCTAATCTTTCCAAATTTTTATAATCCATTATTAAGCAATTGCATCTTTTAATACAAATACTCCTTTTGCGCTTTTGTAGTAAGTAGAACCACCAAAACGACACATTGCAGACATCAAAGAACCATAATACTCAGGCTTCTCTTCTTCTAAGAATAATTTAACTTCTCCTTTTGCAACACAAACCATATCACGTTGCCAGAATAAAGCAGCTTCACAGTCAGTACCAACGATACCTTCACGAGTAACATTGTTCTTTTTAGAAACTGCATCATTAGAATATAATAATACAGAAGAACGTTCAAAGATATCAAAACCTAATAAACGACCAACAGAACCTTCTACCAATTTAGATTGGTTAGACCCCATTTTGTTTGCATCAACAAACTCAGGAATCAACATTAAATCTTGCATTTGGTCCGAAGTGATTAAACAAACACGTCCTTGTTTAGAGATATTCTCTCTATTGAAACGATTGTTCATGTTCACAAAATCTTCCTTTGTGATTCTTTTACGATTACCAGTCAAAACGATTGGTGTACCGTCAATATCCAAAGAAGGAATTGAAGCAGCAGGACGAGCACCTCCAGTTGTTTCAAAAATACGAGAACCAGCAACTAAACCACCACCGTCAGGACTCCAAACGTCCAAAGTAGATTCAGCAGTTAATTGTTGTAATCTATCCAAGTGATCAGTAATAACTGACATTTTTTTGTCATAACTTACAAGCAATTGTTCATTTACAGAAACAACTGTTGGATTAGTTGTAAATTCTGATAAATAATATTCGTAAACACCGTCTTTTCTTTTTGTTCCTTGTGCTGGGACAATTTCTCTGTTGATTTCAGCTAAAGGCAAGTTTCCACGTTGTGGAGTACGAACTAAAGTACCATTAACATACTCAGTGTCGTTTTTAGCCAAATTCATAAATGAAGTTGTTGGCAATAAGTTTTCTGTAATAACAGGTTTTAGGGCTTCTCTATAATGCCCAATATCGAAAGTACTCATAATTAGTCTACTTTAATTACATTAGTTAAAACATAAGCCGAACCGTCATAAACGAACGACATTTTCACAGTTTTTGTAGCAGCAACTGCAACAGCTCCACCAGCATAATCTGTATTATCCCACTCAAAACCAGCCCCTAAAGTTACAGTTCTGATTGAAGCATCAGCAGTAAATTTAGCGATTAAGAAAGCACCTACATACAAATCTTCACTTGGTACAGATGTTAAAGCAACATCTCCAGTCAATAATGCAAAAGTATCAACTTCAAAAGCATTTAATGGATTAATTTCAATTGCAGCAGCATAATCAATGCTATTAGCTAAAGCAGGACCAAATGGCCAAGAAATTTCAGCACTTCTTTGATCTCTTGTATCTTGAAAATCATTTAAAGACATATCTCAAATATTAAAGGTTAATTATTTATTTTTGTATGCGTTTAGCATATTATCAAAACGCTCAGGCTCGCTTGTCATGATTTCAGCTAATTTTGCAGGATCATTTTTTTGTAAATGGTCATACTCTTCCGCTTCATTCTTGAATTGCTTTGTATCTTCTTTTTTGTTTGTGATTTTTGTTAAATCAACATGCTCTGTTTTCTCAACAGTGATTGCGTTTAATGCTTTTACTCCATTTTCAAAAGAAACAGTTAAAAGATTTGACCAAACTTCCTTGTCTTCCTCTTTAATTTGTCCTTTTTCAATTGCATTTGCTACAACTGTATCAATTTTAGAATCTTGTTCTAATTTGATTTGGTTTTCTAAGTCAGCAATTACTGTCTTTTGTTCTGCAACTTCTTGCTTTAACGTAGTATTTTGAGCATCAAACTCATTTACTTTGTTTTGAACAGCAATAATAGCTTGAACCTGTGCTTCTTCTGAAGCCTCATTGTGCAGGTTTAATAAGTTATTAACTTTCATATAAACTATGTTTTTTGGTAAATATAATTGATTTGCGATTTTATACAACGTTTTGAGGTCAGTTTTCTTATTAAAAGTGTTTTTTAATTCTCTACCTGTTGAAGTTGCAAAGATTTCATCAGCTAATTTGTAATTAATTTGCTCACTTGCATCCATCCACGTTCCCCCTCCTTCGTTTACTGCCATCATTGAAATAACTTGGTCCTTTGTTAAAGAGGAATTAGCTTCTAAGATTGTTACAATAGCATTTTTAAACTTATTTAATACTTCATTATCAGATTTGTTAGAACCTGGATTGTATGGATCGTGCATCATAAACAAAGAGAAGTCAGCACTATATCGCTTTTCTCCTGCTTGAAATAACCAACCTGCAACACTTGCACAAAGTCCATCGTTGAAAGTATTTATTTTTTTACCTTCATTTCTTAAACGTGTAATGCAAGAAAAAATACTAAAACCACCAATAACAGAACCACCAATACTATTAATTCTGATTTCAACTTCATCAGTTTCATTAGCTAGATAGGTCAAATCTTGAACAAAATACTCTGCTTCCCATTCTGTTATTTCACTATACAAACAAATAACGCCTTTTTTACCATTGATTGTGCTAATGATATTCTTTATAAATTTAGTTTCTTTACTCATTTTCTTAAATTTCGTATTCTACATAAATAAATCCTCTATTTGATGTCCCTGCATAAGATGCGCTTGTTGTAAATACTGTACCAGATGTAGCGTCTAGCTCTACCCTAGTAGATGTAGGTGTATTTTCCTCAAAATAAACACCTCCAGATGGTTGATTAGATGAAAAACTAGCACTAGAATACTCTAGTTTTCGCTTACCTGTTGTCCCTGCGTTTCCTGAAATAATACATTCTATGTTTAATATTTTATCTACTGGTATGTCAATAAATAGCACAACGCCAGATATTGCGTTCATATCCCATGTGCCAATCTCTATTTTTTTACTTTTAGTAATACCAATTACATTATCAGCATCAAAAACCCCCGTCCCTGTTGTCCCACTTGTCGCTACAAACGATTTTGTTTGATGTACATTAAAAGAACCCGAACCCGAAGGACGAAAAGCCACTGGATCAGTTCCAAGATAAGTAGTAGCAATGTTTAAAATTAAAACTTCTCCAACTCCTTGGGCAATTGTACCAGCATCAATAAAAAATATCTCATTATTGTAAAACAATGTACCTTCTGTCCATGTGTAAACACTCGCTGACAAATCAACTTGGAAACCATCTAAACGATAAACTGTATTTATTTGATAGTTGTCTATTTTTGTTTTAGCCAATGCGTTTATTTCAGATAAATAAGCATCTTGCAAGAAATCCAAAGAAACCTTGGTAAAAGGAAAGTTTATTGCTCCTGTTATGTTTGATGTTAATATTCTATCACTCATTTTAGTATGTTTCTATTAAATAAGATGTTCCGTATAATTTCACAGAATCAACATAGTTTCTAAATTCTTGCTGTTCTTGTGGAGTTAAAGCACTCCAAACTAAAACAGGTATCTTTATCTTAAAATTTACTTTTACATCAGTATCATCTGCGTAAATACCAACATCAGCAAAAGTAGCATCCGAAAAAACACCATTAGAAAAATCCTCAGTTTCTCCAATTAAGAAGTCATCAATAATCTGTAAGTTTTCAATAATTACAGAAGGATCGCCCTCAGCAATACCCAACAACTCACTCAAAACTTTCTCTAATACAATAACTTGACTTGTTATTTTGGTATTTCGTATTGTTTCACTTACGTAAGTTATAAAAGAATCGTTATTAGTTTGTAATGGAGATAGTAAAGCATTCAGATAAGACGAATTTATTACTCTTCTTTTGTAAGGAGGTAAAAGCCTATCAATCTGAAAACTAAAATCTATATTGTAATTTATAGCCATTATTGTTCAAGAATAAAGGTTAGCGTATCATCAAATGTATTTCCTACTGTATCTTCTTCAATTACATATCCTGCAAATGTTTCATATTTTAAAACAATCACAGTTCCACTTGCAAATGCTGTTGCTTCTGCTCTTCCTCTTGATTGATTCAGTAAAACATCAGTTACACCGTCCACACTTTGAATAGTATCAACAATAGCAGTATTTCGGACCACACCGTTGAAATTCTCAAAACTTGAAAGATTTTGTAAATAAGTTCCAAGTGCTGTTTTTACATTAGCTTCTATTACAGAACTATAAGCACCATCATAATAAATATTAGCATTTATGTATAATCTATCTGGTAAAGAATTGACCACATTTATATTTGTTCCTGCAAATCTTATTGTTCCTAAATAATCAATTAAAGAATTTTCTTCTAAAACAGATAAAGGAACAGGAGGATTACTTTTAGCAACCTTCACATTAACAGTTAAATTTGTGGTTTCTGTGACAGATGCTCTTGTAATTATTTGTAATGATGTATCAATGACAGGATAAGTAGGTACTAAATCAACTAAAATCAAGTTTTGAGGAGAAGTAGCAGAATATTGAAATTCTAATGTTTTTTGTCTTAACCATGAAGGAGTGCCAGGAACAATTGTTTTTGCGATGTTTTCAATTTCTACTTTAAAAGCATCTTGAATTTGCTCAAAAAGATTGATAGAGGCAGCAGTAATAAAAGCCCATAAACGCCAAATTGCAGTCTGAGAATTACTTGTCAATCCATTTAAATTTGCATCAGCTTCTTTTGCTGCTACAATTGCGTCATATATTTCTGTGGTTGTTCTAGCCATTCTTAAAACTCTTTTGCTGTTCTTATTTCGTCATTATCAATTTTCAAAGCTCTCTGAACTTCCAATGTAACTCCTATTATTTCGTTTTGGTCTTGATCTACATAACCAGCATCCTCACGATACCAACAACTAAAATCAAACTCCCAAACCCAAAGATTAGTATTATTTGTATTTCTTCTTTCTGAAATATAGCCTAATGCTCCTGAATTTCCTTCTTGCAATATAGTAAAATCGCTGAAATATTTTATAATAGCTCTTCTTAATTCAAAGATACTTAAATTTTCCCTCTCATAAAATTCCTGCACAATATGAAAGCGAACTATCATGTCATCACTCTTTACAACCCCACGCCCCAACGTTTGATATTCAGTTTCTAAAGGAAAGTCAATAAAACAAGCTGGATACGAATATGACAATTCTGTTCCGTTATCTTGTTCAATGTATTGTTCATTCCATAACTCGCAAGTTAAAAAACTAGGATAATCAGCATCATTAATTACAACATCATTTAATATCCTACTTTGTAAAGCAAGAAACATCTCTTTTAAACCTGCCATTACTTAAATAATTTAGTTAATTCATAAACAATAGTATCTTTCATATTCTTTTTTAACTTCTCTGAATCTCCCATAAATTGGCGTTTAGGCATTTTTCCAAGTCCAGAATTATGTTTTTCAGCATATTTTACATTAGTAGATATTACAACCTTCTTTCTTCCAACAGTTTTCACAATACTCCTTCTTAAATCTCCACTTTGGACCAAAATTGCACGTCCAATGTCAGGCACTTTTCTTGGCTGCCAACCCTCAAAAGTTTTATTGGTCCAACCTTGCTTTTTAAAAGTGCCTTTGTAGAAATTAACAGCTTCATTTCCTAAAATCTTTGGCAATCCTCTTTCTACTAAATTTACAAGTTTAATTGTGCTTTCGTTTATATTTAAAGTCCCTTTCTTTTTTATTTTTATCCTACTCATAATTCAATTGGTTTTAATCCAAAATTATTAGCCTTCAATTCCTTATCCTCTTTAGGTACGTTAAAATATGGATGTTCTGGAGAATAAACAATCTTTTTTACACCTGGATTAAATGCAAAAATAGGGTCAATCGTTGGCAAGTCATCCTTCTTTGTTTTAGTTACTTTTGCTTTGCTCGAAAGCTGCAATGTAGTACACCTACATCGCCAACCATTAGGAGGAAAGTAAGTATTCCAAAAAGCATCATCAATTGGCTTTGTAATATTATCCAATCTTGCATGTTCAGGACGTACTTTTTTATCTCCAACAGTTTCATACTGAAGCAATGGTAAAAACTCCTTGTCTTCTTGTGCTACTTGCCAATCCCTCGCACCTCTTCCCATTGCAAGTGCCATATTTCGCTCTACTGCTAAATAAACTTCATTATAATCAACAAGAATAGATTTTGCTTTTTCAATGAATTCTTCTAATTCAATTACTAATCCTTTATCATCAAACATAGCATTTGTCAAATCAATTGTTTGCTGATATGTCTTTGCCGCACTAAAAAAATAAGTGTTCTCAGTCATTTTTTGAGTAAGTAAATGATCTGGAGAACCAATAGAAGCATAAACAATTTTATCCTGTAATCCCTGTTTTAATCCATCTTGTAGAAAAAAAGCAGTCTTTGTATAAAACAAATCAGGCAAAGCATATTTGTTTATTGTTCCCTCGTAAACTCCATTAATAAAATCAGAATACTCTTGGTCAGTAAAGATGTCAGCATTTTTGTCGAAAAACTCCCCTTCATCAATTACATTTTTATAACAAAGTTTACACATATTTTACTTTTTATAAGTGTTTTTAATTTTTTGACTGTTATCAATTGGCTCAGGTGCTTCTCCTAACTCAACATTATATTTTTCAATAATATATTCATCAGTTAAAGTTTTTCCCATTTCTGTAATAGCTTTGTCAATTTGAGAACGCTCTAGTAATGTTATTTTTTCCTCTCTGAAAAACTCAAATCTATGGTTTGCCAATTGTTGATATAAACCACCCCTACCAATTTTAATCATTCTAGGAATTAACTCATCATTTACTAAGTACTCAATTTCTGTCTGATCATCCAAGAAAATAGAACTTGCGACTCCTTCATGCACTTCTGCTTGACTTCTTGAACTGCCATTATCGGAAGTCATTGTTTGACCAACGATAATTTTACTTATTTGCTCATCGCAATATTTTACTAAATGCTCATAGATAGAATCACCTGTACCAGATTTAGCAGAATCAACAAATTCAAGTTCATCTTCATGATTAAATACACCCCATGAGTTTGTCCCCATGTTTCCCAGCATATTAACCATGTTATTGAAACTTTCTTCATCTCTAACATTCGTTTTACCAATTCTAGTAGGTTGTCCGTAAATTTCCATGTATTCGGACCATGCACCCAATGCCCAACGCTTATACAATTGCATTAATGCCACTTTCTCTAAGATACCTTTATCATAAGGGTTTCCTTCAGGAACACACCATGTACGCATAGGTTCTTTTGTATAATCAATCCCTTCAATTTCGTAAGGAGTTGGCACAACAATATGAAAATTACGTTCTGGCTTCACATTGAATCTATCAACAAAATCAACCCATTGGAATTTGTCATCCTCTAATGGTCCTAATTGATGTAGTGTAAACCCCCAAAATTTTGTATCAACAGCATTAGAAATGAAATCATGAAACCACTTAGTTTTAAAAAACTTTGTAAGGTCTTTGTTTTCTTCTCCTTCTTCATCTACAATCCTAAAATTTGTACCAGTTGTAGCAACTTGACGGTTTTGTAGCTGTGACCACACTTGACCATCTAGTATAACATCTCTGTAAATATTATACATCAATGTTCTTTGTGGTGTTACTGTATTTTCCCAAGAACGTTGAGCAATTCTAAAACTTTGAATAGTTTGTTCACCTCTAAAACGTTGGTTTTGTTCAAACTTTAAAAAGTCCCTTAAATCTGCTTTTTTTGGCAAATTTCTATCAACATTCTGAATAGATTGACTATTATTTTGTTGTGCTGTTTTAAATATATCGTACCAAGCCATTTTTAATAAAAGTTAGATGTTTTTGGATTAGAACCCCATGTAATTGGAACAGTTTGAGAAGGATTAATTTTAGCTATTTGTAAATTTAGTTTTCCATCATTTACTTTTCCTAACCATTCTAAAGCTAATTTATAGTCAATTGCCCTTGTTTCTGGTATTTGTCTTGGTGTCAATCTTTGATGTATTAAGTAAATTGTAATAGCTGAAATTCTACGTACTAAATCCTTTCTTCTTGCATCTCCACCAAGCGCAAACTCTGTATTTACATCATATCTACCAGATAAGTAAGAACGTACTTCATCGAGTGCATAACTTTCTGCTGTATCTAAAATTGTAGTATCTCCACTTATTACTTGCTGTAAATTAGTAGCCAACATGCTCAAATCAATATCACTTTGCTCTAAATATACCATATATTTTTATGTTAAAATCTTCCTTTCTTTGCTCCTCCCATGATATGAGATATTTTAGGCTTTCTTCCTCCTCTTTGATAATCATAGTATTCCTTTTCAAACACTGAACAAATAAAATAGTCTAATGTATCTGAGGTATGCCCGTATTCTTGATATGTAATATTTCTAATCTTATCTTTAACAAGACTTTTCAATTTACCACCATTTTCATCTTCTTTGCAGTAATTTAAGTCATTAATACTTTTTTCGCAATTCTCATGAATACTAATACAAATATTGGAATAATTTGAATCAAATATTTCATTTATAAAGTTTATTCTCATTGCGATAGAAGGATTAGAACGTGGGACTCTCTTATTTGGATGATAGCCTGCTAAATAATTCATAATCAAGGTAAAGAAGTTTTGACCTTTTTCTAATTTAGTATCTTCTTTCTGAGAGGTAGCGTCACCATAAACGAATAAGCCAGTAATATGATGTTTATATCTTTCTGAAAACTCCTTACATACGTCCTTTACTCTGTTCCTTGGAGACTCTAAGCATATTTCATCTACTTGGTAAATATGTTTCATTTCTCCCACATTTTCAATTTGATAGATTGTCAATGTCAAATAAGGATTAACGTTTTCATCAAAAGACAAATGTAAAGGCAGTGCTTCATTATATATTTGCTTCCCTACATGCCTTTGAGTAGAAAACTTTTTATACGCTTCACCACCTACTGAGATTTTACCCCACATTCCTAAAGCATAAATCTTATAGAAATTGTAATCACTCTTTTTGTCCTTCTCAAAATCAGCGATCACCTGTTCATCAATAAAACCGTACTTATCCCCAGGACCACCAACAACCCAAAAGTTTTGCTGATAAGTTGAGCGAATAACCAACATATTTGGTTCAATCAGTCTAATTGTACCATCAGGCATCTTTATTTCTTGCGAACTATTACACCACTTTTCAGCTATTTGAGTATAAACTTTATCTCTTCCATCTTCTAAATGTGAAGGTAAATAGTGTTTGTCCTCAAAATCGAATACTTGTTTCTTAATCCAATGATTTTCGTCTATTGGATTGAATAAGCAAAAGATTTGCTGTCCTTTTATACCTCTTAATCTCTTACGTATTTGGTCGTAATCCCTTTTGTCAAATTCGTTTAACTCTTCTAAAACAACTCTTTTATATTGAGAGATACCTTTAATCTTTTCAGGATCATCCAAACCAGTAAAATCGATAGCTGAATTAGTAATAGCACATTCTATTCTAAGCCTTGACTTAATAACACGAAAATACTTTTCTAACTTCCATGCTTTTATTACTGTTTCAAAATCTTTGAATATTGATCTTGATATAGTTGTTTGAACTTTACGCAAAACAATAGTATCACAAGCCTCCTCCAGTGTCAATGTCAAGATACATTGTACTAAACTATATGATTTAGCAGAAGAAGATCCACCATAACCGAAAATGGTCCTCCAATTTGGATTCTTAGCAGCTTCGTAAAAGTGCCAATAATTAGGATTAAATAATT
>Ga0255046_10000555_pt1 | contig 10120 bp, 3 predicted proteins | sample BC1_12_27_MG_FD_183632 | JGI IMG/M metagenome (GOLD analysis project Ga0255046, IMG submission 183632) | Seawater microbial communities from Strait of Georgia, British Columbia, Canada - BC1_12_27 | ecosystem: Environmental > Aquatic > Marine > Strait | place: Canada: British Columbia...
CTCTCGATAGTGGCGAGCTTGTACTTGGTTCTGGGGTAAGTATCGCTTATTTCGCCCAACAGCAATTGGAGCTCCTGAATCCGCAGCAGACAGTCTTGGAATCCCTGCAGTCGGTCGCTGGCGACATGGGCCAGGGACGTCTGCGCAACCTGCTGGGCGGCTTCCTTTTTCGAAACGATGAGGTGGACAAGCTGGTGTCGGTGCTGAGTGGCGGTGAACGAAGTAGGCTTCTTCTTTGTCAAATCCTGGTGCAGCAAGCCAACTTTCTCTTGCTGGATGAGCCCAACAACCATCTGGACATTCAAGGCCGGCGTGTTCTCGAGAAAGCCCTGGACATATACGAAGGGGCTATCTGTCTGGTAAGCCATGACCGCCATCTCATCAATGCTATCGCCAATAAAGTTCTGGTACTTTCAAACGGTCGGGTGGAGATGTTTCACGGAAATTACGATGATTATCAAGAGGTTTGGCAGCAGCGGTTACAACCCACGTTACCTCTGCCGGAAACCGAATCGCACCGAAGTGAAACCTTTTCTGCTTCTAAGAAAACCAAAGAGAAAAAACGGTTGGAAGCGAAGTGGAGAAATGAACTCTCCCGCATGAAAGCGCCACTCACCCAACGACTGGATAATTTGGAACAGGCCATTGAGGAAATATCCGGCCGCTTGGACGAATTGAACCATCTCCTGGCAGAACCGGATACCTATGAAAATGGAACCGACATAGCGGCACTTAATCGTGAATATAACGAATTGAAAAAGTCTCTAGAAGAACACAACCGCCAGTGGGAACAAACGGCCATTGAATTGGAAACACTGGAGGAGTCCTTCTGGAAGGATATAAGTAATTCTTGCGATTATGTGCAAAAAAAGCGATGATTACCATTAGTTAGTGTCCATCCGGAAACCGCGTTTTCGGATGTCATTCTGAGGAGCAAGGCGACGAAGAATCTTCTTGGCTCCTGGTTTTCTAGGACCTAAAATGAGCGACCTGGAGGCTCCAACAACCAATTCGGGCGGGCGTAAAGCCCGCCCCTACGACGGGCAGGTCAACCCTTTTGGTAGGGGCGGGGTTTACCCCCGCCCGCAAACAACTGATCGTTCCGCTTAGTCGGTGGGTAGGTACCCACCCTACATTTAGGACCCAAAAACTACCAGGCTAAACAGGTGTCACTGAGCCAATTTTGCCGGATCAAGTGGGAGCGAGCCAAGGATCTCAGGAGACAGGGAAAATTCGCCGAGGCCGAACAGGAGCTGCTTGAGGCCCTTGAGCAAGCCCCCCAACATTCCCTGCTCAAGTCGAGTCTTGCTAACCTCTATGTCCGGCAGGGAAAAATCCTGGAGGCAAGAATCCTGGTGGAAGAAATCCTGGCGCTGGATCCCCAGTGCTCGCAGGCCCTTGTGGTTCGAGGAGAGATAGCTTTCAAGGAAAAGAACATGACGGAGGCCCTTGAGAGTTTCCGCCATGCCTGGCAACTTGATCAACAGTCTTATTTGACTGTGCGAATAGCCCGAACCCTTAAGGAGATGGAGCTATACAGTGAGGCCCTGGAGACTTTGGACAGCTCCCTAGTGGCTGATAAAAAAAACCCTCGTTTGCTCAAGGAGAAGGCGCTTGTTTTAAACCGCCTGGACCGACAGGAGGAAGCCTTGGAGCTTTACGAGAAGCTCCGGGTGCTGGAGCCACAAGACCGCTTCGTACGAAAAGAAATACTTCGACTCAAGGGAATGCGTCGCTCTGACCACAAGGTGATCAAGGAGCTGCAAACAGCGGTCAACATCCCTTCCCAGCAGGATGATGCCCAGCTCCACGGTCTGCTGGCCCAGAAACTCAAGAAGGCAGGCCAGGTGAGGGAGGCTGCGGCGGAATATCGCACCGCCTCAAGGCTGGAGCCCGACAATCTTTACTTTCTCAAGCAGCAGGGCTTTTGCCACTATAGCCTGGGGGAGCATGATCAGGCCCTAGAATGCCTGGGCCAGGCTTTCCATCAGGACCCTTCCGATTACTATGTGAAAGGTACACTGGAAAAAATCTATAACAGCCTGGGGCGACTTGAAGAATTTCTCAACCTGCTGGAGGAAGCTTACCATCTCCATCCTCATAACGTGAAGCTGCTGGGTACCATCAAGAGGCTCAGGAAATTGCTCAATACCATGGAGACCAATGACAACTGAGTATGATCTCGCCGCCGACCCGTCGGGCGCAGTCCCGTCGTTCATGAACCGGGTGTTTGGCTTCCGCCAGTTCCGTCCCGGACAGGAGGAGATCCTGGAATCCGTCCTCTCCGGGGAGGACGCCCTGGTGATTATGCCTACCGGCGGGGGTAAGTCCTTATGTTACCAGATTCCCGCCTTTCTCAGACCCGGCCTTACCCTGGTGATCTCACCGCTCATTGCCCTGATGAAGGATCAGGTGGATTCCCTCAGGGTCTTGGACTTACCGGTTTCGGCCATTCACAGCCTCATGGGGCTCAGGGACCAGGAGGAGACTGTGAAACGAATGGCGAACAGTGAGTTCAAATTGGTCTATGTCTCCCCGGAAAGGCTACGCAACCGTCTTTTCCAGGAGGCCCTGAAACACACCAATCTCACCATGGTGGCTGTGGATGAGGCCCACTGCATCTCCCAATGGGGTCACGATTTCAGACCGGATTACCTCAAAATAGGAAAAGTCCTCAAACGTTTTGGCCATCCCCAGACAGTTGCCCTCACTGCTACGGCCACGGAGAGGGTCCGCAGCGATATTGTCGAACAGCTGGGACTGCGGGCACCGCAGCGGTTCATCACCGGCTTTGACCGCCGCAACCTCTTCTGGGAAGTTATCGCCGCAAGTAATGAGCAGCACAAAGTGGCAATTATGGGGGAACGATTGGCCAGCCTGTCCGGAGCCGCCATAGTCTACACCGGCACCAGGAAGAACGTGGAGAAGTTGGTTAAAAAGCTTCGGCAGCAACAGCTCCCGGCAACAGGCTACCACGCCGGCTTGGACGAGGCCGAGCGTATTAGGGTCCAGGAAGAGTTCATGGAAGGCCGCACTGACCTGATTGTGGCCACCAATGCCTTCGGCATGGGTATTGACCGGTCAGACATTTGCACGGTAATCCACCACACATTTCCCGGCACTATCGAGGCCTATTACCAGGAAAGCGGACGGGCCGGGCGAGACGGCACCCCATCTACCTGTTCGCTTCTCTACAGCCCTGCCGATCGTAGATTACAGGAGTTTTTCATCGAAGCCCGCTACCCGCCCCGTGAGATGGTGTTTTCCGTATATGACCGGCTGCGACAACGCGCCGAGGACGTGCTCTGGCTGACCTATCGTGAAATCTCAGAGCTGGGCGAAAAGAAAATCCCAGAGATGGCGGTAGCCTCATGCGTCAAAATCTTGGAAGATGCCGGTACGCTTCAGAGGCTGCAGCGCTACGATAACCAGGCAGAGCTCTATCTCCACGAACCGCCGCAAACGCTCCTCAGCAAACTCCCTCCCAGGGCCAGGGCCAAAAAAGATCTGCTCAATTGCCTGGCTCAGCTTTACAGTGAAGAGGAGCTCCTGGAAGGGGCCCAGTTCCTCCCCGACGACCTCGCGGCCAGGGCCGACCTTACACCGGAGGGGTTGAGGAGAGTCATGGCAGATATGGCAAAGCGGGGGGACGTCACCTATATCCCCCCCTTTCGCGGCAGAGGCCTGCGGATCCTGCAGCGGCCTGAGCCTGAAAAACTCGACATCGACTTCGAGGGGCTCCAAATTCGCAAGGCATATGAATTGGAAAAACTGGACCAGGTCATGGCTTATGCAGGCAGCAGGGAATGTCGCCGGGCCTTCTTACTGAGCTATTTCGGCGAATCTACTAGCGCTGATGGCTGCTCCGGTTGCGATGTCTGCCGGCAGGTCGGTGAGCAACGGCAAACAGAAACATCCGGCTCAGACCCTGTTCTGGCGGTGAAAGTGCTGAGCGGCATTGCCCGTTTGACGGGACGCTTCGGCCAGAGAATGGCCGCCAAAGTGCTCACAGGCTCCGGGGACCGCTTGCTCTTGCAGTTTCGCCTCCATCGCCTCTCTACTCACGGCCTTCTGAGCGAACACACCCAAGCTCAGGTGCGGCAATGGATCCAAGAACTCATCGCTCAGGGATGTGTAGCCCAGAAGCGACTTGCCAAGGGTGAAAAGATCTATCCTGTCCTCACTGTGACCGAGTGGGGCCACAAGGTCATGACCGGTAAAGAGATGGTACGACTGTCACCGCCTCAATCGAAGCCTGAGGTGACGCCGGCTGACGAACCCCTAACGCCAGAGGCGGAAAAAGAGGTTTTTCAACGATTGCGGCAGCTACGGGCAAGTATCGCTAGGAAAGAAGGGCTCCCGGCCTATTGTATCTTCCAGGATCGAACCCTGAGAGAAATGGCGAGACTCCTTCCCGGGACAGCAGAAGAACTGTTGGGGGTTGTCGGGGTGGGCGAGGTCACCTTGAGAAAATACGGCAGGGAGTTTCTGGAGCTTCTTGGTGAGATAGGAGATGAAAAATTGAATTAGCGAATACGCCTATTAACTTGGCTCCGCAAAAATCTCCTCTCCCCTTGGAAACTATGTCACAATTCACCGAACCCGTCATTCCGGACGAGCGCCGCTTCGCGGGGCGAGATCCGGAATCCAGTGAAAGTTCAATATAATCAAATTCTTTCTGGCCTTCTCCCCTCAATGGGAGAGGGAACGAGCTACAATTTGACATTTTTTTCTTGTAAGTTTCCCCATGTGTCACATAATAATAAAATTTGAACGATAAACGAGGATGAACTTCGGTGGCTGGCCGTCAAAAAAATAAAGAATCCCTCCGGATCCGGGACCTCGTAGAGATGCCTGAGGTCAAGACCGTCATCCAGTTGCAGGACCTGACGGATCCAGACCTCCGCCAGCTGATCCTGGAAACCTTTGTGATCACCGGGGAGGTCCTGGATAACCTGAAGGCAATCCTTACCGGCATTTGCGACCTTCAGGGACGAGGCGTTTTTCTCAAGGGCCATTTTGGTTCAGGCAAATCCCATTTCCTCAGCATGCTGAGCCTGCTGCTGAGGGAGCCAGGGTCCTGGGAACCCCTCCTGGCGCAAGAACCGTCCCTGGATGGTTTTGCCAGGAAGCTGCAAGACCTGCAATTTCTGGTGGTGGAGGTCTCTCTGGTTGAAAGCCGGAGCTCGGAATTCCTCGAGGACATACTACTGCGGGCCATTTTTAAAAAGCTGGGCCACCTTCTTGACCGGTCCTTTGCTGGGGCTGAAACGCGTCAGCAGACCTTTTCCGAGATCCAGACCAGCCTCAAGGAACTCGGACTCACCGGCCTGGTCCTTCTGGTGGATGAGCTCTCCGAGTTTTTGCGCTCCAAGCCTGACGGTCGGGCCTACAACGAGGACATCCGCTTTCTCCAATACCTGGGCGAGCAGGCGGCCGGTTTCCCCCTCTGGATAATCGGTTCCTTGCAGGAGTGGATCGAGGAAACCGGCGAGATTCACCAGGACACCTTCAATAAGATCAAGGATCGCTATCGCGTCCGTATCAGTCTAGGACGCGCCCATATCGAAGAACTGGTCTCCCAACGGCTCATCCGGCATAAGGAAGGGGCCGGGGCCGCCATTGGCGAGATCTTCGCTGACGTCAAGGCGCACTTTGACACCTTTCCGGTGGCGCCGGAGCGCTTCGCCCGACTCTATCCCATCCACCCCGCCACCACCTCGCTGCTGGATCGGCTCAAGCCCCTGTTTTCCGAGCATCGCGGTGTGGTGGATTTCATCCACTTTCGTCTCAAAGGGGACCCGGAACGGAATATCCCTTCCTTCCTGGAACGGCCGGCCCATGACCTGCTCACCCCTGAGGTCATATTTGACCACTTCCTGGACCGAATCCGGGAGCGCTCCGAGAGTCAGATCTACGTGGAACGGGTCTTTGCGGCCTTTGAGGACGAGATCCCCGAGCTCTTCCAGGATCCGGATCAGCAGCGAATTGCCCACGCCGCGGTAAAGCTTCTTATTCTCTTTGCCATCTCACCGGTGAAGTTCAAGTACACGGTAAGGCACATGGCGGAGATGGTTCTCTGCCGCGTCACCCCCATGGAGGCGGAGATCAATTACCAGTTCTTCCACGACATCCTGGAGCGGCTGGCAAAGGAGGGTTCCTATATCCGGGTGGAGACGGACACCGATCCCCTCAAAAGCCATTACTATATCGATCTCAAGGCCGATATCGCCGGGATTATGCGGCGGAGGGTCCTCCATCTGGCCTCCGAGCTCTTTCCCGATGACCACCGGCTCTTCACCAAACTCGCGGGTATGGTGGACTCTTTGCACCTGCCCCTGGCAGGGTGGGTGGAGCAGGGCCGCCAGCAGGTGGCGGTGAAGTGGCAGCACACCAGGAGGAGCGGCCTCTTGCTCCTGCGCCAGTTGGATGAACTGTCCCGAGGTGAGATGGAACCGCTGGCAAGGCAGTGGGCCTCAAGCGAGGACGATTTCTTTCTCCTGGTGGGCACCACCCATGCTTGTGACCGCCAATACCAGCACGTGCGGGAGAACCTTCTGCCGCTCATCCGCGAGCGCTATCCCGGGATGTTCCTGTTCTGGATTCCCGCTGCCCTGGAGGACAAAGGTCCCTGGCTCCAGGAGATGCTGGCGGCTGTGCTTCTCCTGGAGAAAGTAAAGCAGGAGCATGGGGAAACCAGCCAGCCAGCCCGAGCCTACCTGGAAAATTTTCTGGAGAAGGAGAAAAGGCAGCTTACCGAACTCTTCACTAATCGCTACTTCCATGGCTTGCTTCTATGGGACGAGAGGCAGGTGGAGCTTTCCTCCTTCGGCTACCTGAGCCAGGAGAAGTTCCTGCAGGAGTTTGTGCGCCCCTTGCTGGAGCGGTGCTTCCCCCGGCATAATCGTATTCACCCATATATGGAGACCCCTGCCCCCACCATCCTGGCCGGCCTCCTCAAGGACTTTTTCGCTGCGGGCATGTTGCAGGTGGATGAGCGCTCCAAGTTTGCCAGCCGCAACGTGCTGGAAGGGTTGCTCAAGCCCATGGGGTTGCTCAAGAAAAAGGGCAACCAGTACCTGCTCCAGGTGGACCCGCGCCGCAACGAACTGATCAAGGGTTTTTTTGAGGAAATGGGCTCCAGGGAAAGCATGTCTCTGGAGGACCTATACTGGAGTTTCAGAAAGGGAGACTACGGCCTGCTCAGGCCGCAGTTCGAAATCCTGGTCATGGCCCTGCTCTGCTCCGGTCACCTGGTGGCCTATCAGGGCGCGAGGCGAAGAGGGCTGGAGGACATCGCCCGCAGCGGCCTCAAGGGCGTCACCGGTCTGGGTCGAGGTGAAATTCTCGGCGAGGAACTGCGCCGGTCCATTGCCAGCCATCCTCTGATCCCGGAGCGGTTCCGCAAGACTCCCGTCACCCTGGCCTCTCAGCAGGAGTTGTGGGCGGAGATCAGGTCCGCAAAGGAGCGGGTTCTGGAAGACTTGCGAGCGCTGCTCTCCCGAATTGAATGGGCCGCCGCCTTCCAAGCCTTCAAGAATCTTCCCTGGGAGCGGAGCCGCAAGGAGATTGAGACCATCATAGCCCAGTGGGAGGAGGTCAAGATCAGCCTTCCCTCCCGGGAAGGTCTGGAACGGTTTCTCCGGGCCGGCCAAAGGGATCCATTCCTGGCAGAAAAGCTCAGGACCGCCCAGGAAGCGGAGGGGTTTCTGGCCCAGGCCGAGCGTGCCCTCTTTGTCTATCAGTATCTCACCGATCCCCGGCTGCACCTCCCGGATGAGGGCGAATATGGAGCCCTCAGGCAGGATCGTGATGAAATACTGCACTTCTACCAGGAGACACCTTCCTCAATTACCGCAGAAGCCCTGGAAGAACTTTTCCAGAAATTTCAAAGATTCCAGGACCAATACATCAGGGCCTACGTGGAGGCCCACCTCCGGACTCGGGGCAGCGAGCAATTCAAACCGTATGAAAAGCTGACCCGCTCCGGACAATATGGCCTGTTGCTTCGTCTTGACCGACTGGAGATGATCTCGGTACAGCACAACCTCCGTTCCATTGACCAGAGCCTCTCCGCAGTGCTGAACCACCGCTGCCTCCAGTCGCCTCAGGATCATCTTCAGGGCCAACCCGCCTGCTCCTGCGGTTTCCACCTGGGTGAGAGCACCTCTTTCAAGCCCCTGCGTGAGTTGGCCCAGGAGATCGACCAGGGAATTGTGGAGACCCTGGACGCCCTGCAATCACCCACCATCCAGGAAAAACTTCTTCCCTATCTGGAAGGGTTGGATCTGGTGGGTAAGAAGGAGCAGGCAAACGATATACGTCGGCTTCTGGAGATCCCGGCCAAGGAGAGCACCGAGGTTTTTGAACGCGTGGATCAGGCCCTCACACCCCCGGTCGTTGAGGGGATCAACCAGGCCTTCCGGGGAAAGGTGGTGGTGGTCCAGCGCGACTTGGATGAGCTGTATCAGAGCCTGGTGCATCGCAAGTACACCCTGGCCCAGGCCCGAAAAATTTTGCAGAATTGGCTCAAAGACCAGGAGATCTCCGACGACACTTTCATCCACTTCCTCGGCGCCGGAGACAAGACCTATCCGGGCCACGATGAGGAAGAGCTTACCACCTATCTCCGGGAAGAAGGCTCTCATCTGATGCCCCTGTTCCGCGAGGTCGGGCGGGGACCACTGGTCCAGGCAATGCTGGCATCCTTTTGGGCCGAGCAATACCGGATCGGGCCGGAAAAGATTCTGGAGCTCTTCCCCTTTCTCAGCCGCGGTACAGAGAGTGATGGCAAGCGTTTTCTGCACGACCTCACCGAACTGGCCCGGATGGTCCAGAGCCGCAAACCTGAGCTCTTTGAAGCCGTTGTCCGCACTGCTGAGGAAGACTCCTCGTTCATACAGAGCCTCTGGTCCCGCTTGGCTTCCAGGCCGCCTGGCGAGATCTTCGAAAAAGAGAGGGTCTTTCCTGCCATCCTCCGGGAGGCCTTTGAAAGACTCCTGGGCGTTGACGACGAAAGTGATCTTTCCGAATCAGTGAAGACCGGCGTTGAGAGCCGAGATGGTACCCGCGCATTCCTCGAGCTGCGGGAGGAGTTGGCCGCTCTCCTGCAGAGCTATCATGTGTTCAAAAAAAAACGGGCCTCGTTGAAAAGACCGAAGAGCGCGAAACCCGAGGCATTCCCCAGATGGGAATCAACCTTCATCCAGGCCATGAGTCCGATCCCTTCTCTGGTGGAACTCCTCCGGGTGCAACTGGAGCGCACCGGCACCACCCCACCGCCTTTCTTGAGAGAGGAAGAAAAGGAGGCGCGGCGGACCATAAAGGATTTGAATAGAGAATTCACCGCCTTCTATCGAGAAGCCATGCCCACCTGGGAGAAAAAAGGACAGACGGTGCGACCCACCATGATCCGAGATATTCCCCACCTGCTCTCGAGAAAAAGAAAAATACCGGATCATGACCGGCACCTATACTTGCTCATGGACGGAATGCGCTGGGACCTCTGGGAGAGGATCAAGCAGGATTTTTTCGGCAAGATGCCGGATCGCTTCCGGTTGGTCAGGGAGGGGGCCCTGTGGGCCCACCAGCCCACGACAACCTCGGCCCAACTGCCACATCTGGAGCAGGCCTTACAGGAAGCCTATCCGGATAGCAATCCACCAGAGCTCCTCTGGAAAATCAGCGGTATTGACGAGAAAATCCACTCTGAAAAGGGCGGTCTGGAGCACCTCTTCGCCAACGTGGTCCGCTATCTGGAGCTTGATCTCCTCTTTCGTCTGCGCGACTTGCCTTCGCGAACTCTCTTGATTCTATTCGCAGATCACGGCTTCGTCGAAAATCCGGCCTTTAGCCCCGCTAACAAATATAGAGCCGACCGATACACCCACGGTCAGAACACTCCTTTTGAAGTCATTGTCCCCTGGGCCTGGGTGATGCGTCTCTGATCTAAGCAAGAGTCAAGAGCAAATTTGACCCCATACCATTGACGATTCCAGTGGGTTAGTGTATGATTAATTTACGTAAATATGACACAGGAGGAAGCAATATGACAAAGGCCACAGTAGGCACGCGCTATCAGGTCGTCATACCACTGAAGGAGCGAAAGAAACTAAACATC
>Ga0255046_10000558_pt1 | contig 10108 bp, 7 predicted proteins | sample BC1_12_27_MG_FD_183632 | JGI IMG/M metagenome (GOLD analysis project Ga0255046, IMG submission 183632) | Seawater microbial communities from Strait of Georgia, British Columbia, Canada - BC1_12_27 | ecosystem: Environmental > Aquatic > Marine > Strait | place: Canada: British Columbia...
TCCGGACAATTGGAGCTCATTGGTGGCCTTACCTGAATGCGTAGAAGTGACTACGTGCAAGAACCCGATCGGTAGTGTCATCTGGCTGCACGGGCTGGGCGCCGACGGCCACGACTTCGAGCCCATCGTGCCCGAATTGCACTTGCGAGACGACGTGCCACTGCGCTTCGTATTTCCGCATGCGCCGGTGCGACCCGTGACCATCAACGGCGGCATGGAAATGCGGGCCTGGTACGACATAGTCAGTCTCGATGGACAAGGACGAGCGGACTCGAACGGCGTACACGAAAGTACGGCGATCCTTGAGGCGTTGATCGCGCGTGAGAAAGAACGAGGTATCGATGCGGGCAGGATCGTGATCGCAGGTTTCTCGATGGGGGGAGCGATAGCGATTAACACCGCACTCCATACCGAGGAGAAACTGGCGGGCATGATGGCCCTCTCTACCTACCTTCCGTTACCGGGCAAACTCGAAGGGTCGAAAGGCAGCAGGGACCTTCCCGTCTTCATGGGACATGGCAGCTTCGATCCAATGTTGCCCATGCAGTGGGGCCAGATGTCGGCGACCAAGCTGACTGAAGCGGGATTTACAATCGAGTGGCACGAATATCCGATGGCGCATGCCGTATGTCCTGAAGAGATTCGGGATATCCGCGAGTGGTTGCTGAGGATTTACGCCTGACCGGACGGGTTGTGCTCAGAATGTCAGGCTGAAGGTGGCTCCGCCGGCGTCATTGGGGTTCACGCGTATGAATCCGCCGTGTGCAATCATGACCTGGCGCGCCAGTGCCAGCCCGACGCCCGAGCCGCCTTCCTTGGTAGTGAAAAACGGCACGAAGATCTTGCTGGCTACGTTAGCGGCAACGCCTTTGCCGTTGTCAGCGACCTCGATGACGACATTGTGCCTTCGATTAAAGCGACCTTTGATTGTTACCAGCGCCTTGTCGACTGAACTGGTGGCCTGCCAGGCATTACGCAAAAGGTTGATCAACACCGGTTCCAATAGATCCCGATCCGCGTAAACGTCGAGTTCGCTGGGGCTGACCTCGATCGAGAAACGTATGTCGTCCCGAGGGCACTCGGCTTTGGCCAGTCTTACTACCGTGTCGAACATATCGGCCAGGTGAATGCGCTTCTTCTCCGGCGGTGCCAGCCGCGTAATCTGCCGGTAACTGTCAACGAACTGCATCAGGCTGTCGGAACGACGCGCCACCGTTCCTATTGCATCCTGCAGGTCGTCGAGATCTTCCTCGACAGGCTGGCCGTCGCGGACTTTATGTACGACGTCACCGACGACGTCATTTGCTGTCTTTGCCAGGGAAGTGACAGGCGTGATCGAGTTCATGATCTCGTGGGTCAGTACGCGAACGAGATCCTCCCAGGCCTCAGCCTGGGTCGCATCGAGTTCCGACTGGATATCCTGCAGAGACACAAGCCGTTCGCTCTTGCCCGAGATGACGAGTTCTGTTGTAGCGAGCGTCAGTTTGTATTCAATACCTTCGACTGAAAATGCCACCAGCTGCCGCACGCCGGGCACGGCCGTAGCAACCGACTCGGCGAAGCTGAAGCCGAAGCGGCGCAGGTCCTTGAGGTGAGTTACGTGCTCAGCGCCAAACAGGCGGCGCGCGGCATTGTTCTGCAACGTGATGGATTCATCGGAGTGCAGCGTCAACAGTGGCACCGGAATATGCTCAATCAGTGCGGTTGCCCGCCGTAGCGTCGATTCCTGGTCGCTGCCGCGTTCTCGCATGCGCTGGAGAATGTCCGTAAAGGCCTCGCCGAGTAGGCGAAAACCGGACCCGTCTGCGTGGAAGTCAAATCGTTGTGAGTAATCCGCGTAACGCGCCGCGTCCAGGAACCGGGCAACCTCACGGTTGGTTCTGCTCACATGTCGCCACAGTTCCGAAACCAGCAGGGCAAGTACGACGGCCGAGATCGCCATCGAAACGTGGTAACCGGGAATGAGCAGCAGCCAGACCACGAGCGCCATCGCCGCACCGGTAAGAACCAGGCGGGCAATCAGTGCGACAACGAAACGCCTAGAGATCATGCTTTTCCATACGGCGGTACAACGAGGCTCGCGTTAGCCCGAGTTCGCTGGCGGTGCGAGAGATGTTGAAGCCATGCTTGCGCAGCGCCTTGGAAATCGTTTCTTTTTCGAGGTGGTCGAGATTGAAGATTGTGGGCATGACCTCGGTCTCGGCCTGGGTCGTTTCGCCGGAATAATCGAGTTGCAGGTCATGTGGGCCGATTCTGTCACCCTCGGAAAGTATGACCGCGCGTTCAACAGCATGGCGTAGCGCACGTATATTGCCTGGCCATGAGTAGTTAATAAGTGCCGCTTCTGCTGCGGTAGAAAAGCTCCGCGGCTTGCCGCCGTACTTGCGAGAGAATCGAGCAAGGTAATGTTGCGCAACCGGCATGATGTCGTCGATGCGCTCTCGCAGCGGCGGTACCGCTATCTCAACCGTGTTGAGCCGGAACAGCAGGTCGGTGCGAAAATGATCCGAATTTCTTAAACGGTCTGGAGGCAGATTGGTCGCCGCGATGATGCGCACGTCAAACGGCTGGGGCTGGTTGGAACCCACGGCGGTGACTTCCCGTTGCTCGAGCACGCTCAGTAGTTTCGCCTGCAGATGCAGTGGCAGGTTGCCAATCTCATCGAGGAACAAAGTACCGCCGTGGGCAGCCTGAATACGGCCGATACGGTCTTCGTTTGCGTCGGTGAATGCGCCTTTGCGGTGTCCGAACAGTTCGGACTCAAATAGCGACTCACTGATAGACCCCATATCAATCGACAGGAATACTTGCCGCGCGCGCGCCGACTGTCGGTGCAACTCACGCGCGATGAGTTCCTTGCCCGTACCGTTCTCGCCGAGGATCAGCACATTGGCGTCGGTAGGTCCGGCACGATGCACGAGGTCAAGCACACTTCTCAGTTGCGACGACTCGCCGATGATGTCTCCGTCGATTCCCGTGGCGTCGCGAATCAGTGCTTCGTTCGTTTGACGCAGTGCTTCAGTCTCAACCCGGCTCTGCCGCAACTTGACTGCCGCTGATATCGTCGCGACGACTTTCTCGTTCTGCCAGGGTTTTGCAATGAAGTCTGTTGCCCCCTGTTTCATCGCGTCCACCGCGGTATTGACGCTGCCGTGTGCCGTAATCATGACGACGACGGACTCGGGATCAATGCCGAGAATAGTCTTCAGCCAGTAAAGCCCCTGCTCGCCGGACGACTCGCCCGGGCCGAAGTTCATGTCCAGCAAAATGACGTCGTAGTCGTTGGCTGCCAGCAGCTCAGGCAGTTGCTCCGGATTCGCACAGGTCGTGATGCTGCCGAACTGGCGCCGCAGCAGCAGGCGACCCGCCGTCAGGATGTCTTCATCGTCATCGACGATGAGTATGTTGCTGTTCTCGCTCATGGCACTCCGCCCCAAGTGTTCGAAATCGTACACTTACTGTCCGCATGCGTACAGTTTTCGCTCCAGGTTTGTGCTCGAAGTCAATAGAAACAATAACTTATGATTTGGCACGCTCCTTGCTAATTAAGATAAGTAATCGCAATGAGCGAATGAGGACGCGGACGACATCGTGGACAAGATCAGCAAGATTCGGCAAGCCAGGGAGCCGGCCGGTATGGGTATCTCAGGCAAGGCTATGGACAGGCGGGTCGAGAAGAAGACCTCCTACGGTCGATATGCTGCGTACGGGGCTGGTGCAATCGCCGCGTTGCTCTTCGCCTGGTGGTTCGTCGATGCGCTTTTGGGTGGCCGCAGCCTTAGCGTAAATTCACAGCGCATCACTGTGTCGAACGTGACGGTCGGCACCTACGAGGACTTTATTCCGTTGCGCGGCAGACTGATCCCACGGAGCACTGTCTTCCTCGACGCCATTGAAGGTGGTCGGGTCGAAGAGATCCTCGTCGAAGATGGCGCCTTGGTCGAGGCGGGCGACATGATCGCAGTCTTGTCCAACACTAACCTGCAGCTGGAAGTTCTCGGGCGGGAAGCCGCCGTCACGGAACAGCTCAACAACATGCGCACTATCGAGTTGCAGCTTGAGCAGAACCGCCTCTCGCACAAGCGCAACCTTGTCGAAATCGATTACCAGATCACGCGACTGACTCGTGAAATCAACCGGCAGCGCGAGCTGATTTCAAAAAACCTGGTTTCGCAGTCAACGGTCGACCAGCTCGAAGATGAACTTGATTACTACAATAATCGTCGAGACGTTACGCTCGAGAGCCAGGCGACCGACGCGCGTATGCAGGAACAACAGCTGCGCCAATTGCGTGATGCCGGTGGCCAGCTTGAGGCCGGCCTCGGCTTCGCTCGCGAGAACCTCGGAGACCTGAGCGTACGTGCGCCAGTCGCAGGCAAGCTTTCTGGCTTCAATATCGAAATCGGCCAGTCCATCGCGCGCGGCGGGCGCCTGGGACAGATCGATGATCCCGACGGCTTCAAGCTGAACGTGAGGATTGACGAGTACTATCTCGGGCGTGTCGACCTGCAGCAGGTCGCTGCCGCCGAGCACAACGGGCGCGATCTCGGACTGCAAATCACCAAGATCTACCCGCAGGTCAATGAGGGACAATTCGAAGTCGACATGCTGGTCGGCGAAGACCCGGTCGGCCTGCGTCGCGGCCAGACACTACAAGTGCGTCTGACACTCGGCGATAACACGGACGCCATCCTGATACCGAACGGCGCCTTCTACCAGGAAACCGGCGGCAACTGGGTGTTCGTCGTATCGCCGGACGGCAGCGAAGCAATCAGACGGAATGTGCGAATGGGTCGCCGCAACACCAATTTCATTGAAGTGCTCGACGGGCTGGAGCCTGGCGAGAAAGTAATTACATCACCGTATTCGAGCTTCGTCGGCATGGACCGGCTGAACCTCGACGACGAATAGAGAATTTTGATCAGGGGATCCAGCAATGCTGAAACTGCATAATTTGTACAAGGTATACCGCACCGACGAAGTTGAAACCGTGGCGCTCAACGGCGTCAATCTCGAAATAGAGCAGGGTGACTTTGTGGCCATCATGGGACCGTCGGGCTGCGGCAAATCCACGCTGCTGAATATCATCGGCATGCTGGATAACCCGACGGACGGGGACTACTTGTTCTTCGATGAAAACGTCGCGCCGTATAAGGAGTCAGGGCGCAGCCATATCCGCAAGCAGAACATCGGCTTCATTTTCCAGAGCTTCAACCTGATCGATGAACTCAATGTTGCCGAGAATATCGAGCTCGCACTGCTGTATCACAATATGCCGGCATCCGAACGTAAGCGCCGGGTGGCAGAGGTCATGGATCGTATGGGAATCGCCCATCGTGCTAACCACATGCCCGGCCAGCTTTCCGGTGGCCAGCAACAGCGCGTTGCAGTAGCGCGCGCCGTCGTCGGCGACCAGCCACTGATTCTCGCGGACGAGCCTACGGGCAACCTCGACTCGGTGCACGGCCAGGAAGTGATGGAGCTGTTGCGATCGCTAAACAAGGAAGGCACGACGATCGTCATGGTGACGCACTCACCGGCACATGCCGACTACGCGCACCGGACCGTGAATCTCTTTGACGGTCACATCGTTACCGAAAACACGCGCGCAGCCTAAGTCGCGCCGTACGAATTCCAACGGGGAAAACCATGTTTTGGAACAACGTAAAAATCGCATTGCGGAACCTGCGCAAGAACAAGGTCTTCGCACTGGTCAACATACTGGGACTGGCGCTGGGCCTGACGATCTATGTGTTTGGTGGCTTGCTCGTCAAGTATGAGCGTACGCACGATATATTCTTCGAGAACGCGCCGAACATCTACACGATCGGCTCAACTGCAGCCCCTGACCTCAACGTAGGCGTCAGCAAATTTAACGCCACGTTCACGAAGGTTGGTCCGATTATCGAAGCGGAACTCGAGGACGTAGATCTGGTAGCTCGGACCGTTAGTAGCGAGTACCTGCTTTCGGTTGAGGACAAGAGCTTCTACGAAGACATCACTTTTGCCGACGCCGCGCTCCTGGACATATTCGACTTCGACTATATCCACGGCGATGCAACTGCGTTGCAGGATCCGTCAGGGCTCGTGCTCACGGAAGCATCGGCCATCAAGTACTTCGGCAGCACCGATGTTATGGGTGAGACAATAACGTTCGATAACGAGTACGACTTCCATGTCACAGCCGTCATCGAAGATATTCCGCTTAACTCGCACTTCACATCGTCCATTATCATGGATAACGGCTTTAGTTCTATTGTTCCAATCAACGGGCTTAATCGCATGCGCGACTGGGACCTGACGGGCAACTGGAACAACCTGTCTATGGGTGACATGACCTATGTCCTGCTGCCTGAGACACTGGGTGAGGAATGGCTGAATACGCAGGTCGACGGGATCTACGAACGGATGGTGCCGGACGATCAGAGACAGGTCATTGCTGATCTGACTGTTGCACCGCTCCAAAGCGCAAATCTAGCTGTGTGGGACATGATCGGCATGCCCGTCATCGCAGTCGTATCGCTCCTGAGCTTCCTGGTTCTGATTGTCGCATGCGTTAACTACACCAACCTTGCAACTGCGCAGTCGCTCGGGCGCAGCCGCGAAGTCGGCATGCGCAAGACGATGGGTGCCAGCCAGGGTCAACTGTTGGGGCAGTTCCTGATTGAAAGCCTGGTGATTGCTGCCATTGCTATGGTGGTCGCTATCGCGGCGCTCGAATTGCTGATTCCGCTCTTCAACACCGCGGCAAGTAAAAGCCTGACGCTCAATTACGTGAAGACACTACCGTGGCTGGTACTGACGACACTGCTCGTCGGGTTATTTGCCGGCATGTACCCCGCCTGGCTGATTACCCGGGCCAGCCCGATTGAGGCACTGCGCGACACAGCCCGTAAGGGTAAAAAGGGCGCGCGCATGCGTTCGATCATGATTGGTGCACAGTTCGCGATTTCAGCATTCATGCTGGCGATCGTCTCGATCGTCTTTATGCAGAACGAGAAGGTCAAGGAGTCCAGCTATGTCTTTCCAAAGTCCGAGATCTACACAATGGATCGCTTGTTTGTCGAAGGCATCCAGGATCGGCTGGATACGCTAAAGAACGAACTCGAGGCGTTGCCGAACGTGGCGAATGTCTCCTATTCGTCGCAGGTTCCTTTCGAACAGAATAACTCACAACGCGGTGTTTCGCTGCAGCCGGGCGATGAGGCGGGCCAGATAAATTTGCACACGATGGACATGTCGCCTGATTTCCTGAAGACATACGACATTCCGCTACTGGCGGGTCGTACGCTGGACAAGAACATAGCGCAGGATCTCTGGACGGAAGACGCGGACGCGGTCAATGTGGTCATCAATGAGCTGGCGGTCGACAACCTGCAGTTCGGCTCGGTCAATGATGCCATCAATCAGCGCTTCTACCGACTGGACGATGACGGCAAGAGTACGGAATATATCGTTGTCGGCGTGGTTCCAACACAGAACATCATCGGTCTGTTCAACGAAGAAAAACCCTGGATGTTCACGTACGATCCAGAGTCACTGCGTATCGGCTCAATTCGTATCACTGGCGGCAACGTGATGGATACTGTTGAGCAGATTGAAGATGCCTGGAAGCGTGTCATCCCCGATTACCCGATTCAGGGGGAGTTCCTCGACGCCGTATTTAACGATGTTTACGACATCCTCAAGTTTATGAACATGGCGCTCGCGGGTTTCGCTTTCGTAGCACTGTCACTGGCGTCGGTCGGCTTGTTCGGGCTCGCAGCCTTTATGGCCGCACAGCGAACGAAGGAAATCGGCATGCGCAAGGTGTTAGGCGCAAGTACGTCGCAAATAGCGCGCTTGCTCGTTTGGCAATTCTCGACGCCCGTGCTGTGGGCACTGGCGCTCGCTTTGCCGCTCGCCTATTTTGCTTCGACGCAGTACCTGAACTTCTTCGCCGAGCGTATCGAGTCGCCGGTGCTGATACTCGTCGTTGCAGGGGCGCTCGCCGTGGTTCTGGCCTGGAGTACGGTTGCCGGACACGCGATCCGCATCGCACGATCGAACCCGATCCTGGCTCTGCATTACGAGTAGCGCTTACTGCCTGAAAGAAAACTTCGACTCGCCGGTCTGCCGACCGGCGGGGTCGAAGCGCCGCTCCGTGAAGCCCCAGTTGCCATCCTTGTCGACCAGCACCACCGTCGTGCAGCGTGTTCCGTAACCGGGCATTACGATGAACGGCGCTGTGATTGCATGAGCCGTGTCAAAGTCGTGGTGCCCCTTCTCTACATCGGCTACAGGTGCTCTTGTGCGATCGTCCATCAGACGCATCAGGCTGGTTTCATTGACGGCGCCGCTGGCCAGCATCGATGCCAGCCTTTCCTTGCTGCGTTCGACCTTGTGCCACGGGCCGTCGAGCAGGGCATTGCTGAGGCCAAAGTTACCGGGTTCCAGTTGCCGCGAACCTTTCTCACGATTTGACAGGTACGCAACGTCGTCCATCGTCCCGACGATCAGGTTAAACCCGGCGTAGCGGTCTTCATCGATCGTGTCGAGGTAGCCAGCAGGAGTGAAGCCCCCTTCGAGGAATCCTGTCACGAGACGTCCGCGAGATCGATGGCCAGCCTTGGGCGCCTGGGCGTCTCGAAAGTTGGTTACCGTCGCAAATCGACCGCTCCTGTGCAGCGCGAGCCAGGTGCCGCCCGCCTGCAAGTCGCGGCCGCCGACGATGTCAGGATTGTCCGGCCACCAGTGGGCCTCCTTAGTCGGCCGCGCATGAAATTCGTCGCGGTTGGCGGCCAGGATCAGTGGGAAGTCAGGATGCTGGCCCAGGCTGAGGGCGATCAGGCACATGATGTCAGTCGCTGTTGATCCAGTGGTCGACGAGGCGTCGCGCTATCGAGATGCGAAACGGCAACCCGGTGTCCTCTGATTGCAGCTGTTTGCGCGTGAACCAGCGAGCGTCTTCGAGTTCGCCATCATTTAGATTGATGTCGTCCGATATCGCCTCGGCCACGAAGCCGAGCATTAGTGCTGACGGAAACGGCCAGGGCTGAGAGCTGTGGTAGCGAACCCGCCCTACGCGAATATTGGTTTCCTCATAGACCTCGCGGCGGACCGCGTCCTCCAGGCTCTCACCGGGCTCTACGAAGCCGGCGATGGTCGAATAGCGGCCTTCAGGCCAGTCGGCCTGGCGACCGAGCAGGCAGCGCTCGCCATTGGCGACGAGAACGATGATTGCCGGATCGGTGCGAGGAAACAGCTCCTTGTCACAATCGGGGTTACAGCATCGGCGCGTATTTCCGCCAGCCTCTGGCTGAGACGCCGAGCCACACTTGCCGCAGAACAGGGTCGCGTCGTGCCAGAGCACGAGTGCTCGTGCATGCGCAGCCAGGTTCGCCTCGTCCGGCGGCAGCACGGTGCCAAGGAACCTGAGGTCTTTGAATTCACCGAGCTCAGCGAACGGCGGCTCGACGTTACGGTCGATCGACACAGCAAAGGCGGGCTGGTTGCGGAACAGCCCGAGAAAGATGACGTTGTCCTCGTCGATGAACGGATCGATCTGCGCGCATTCAAGCAGGACGGCACCTGCAGGATCGCCGCCGACGAGGCAGCGATCGCCCCAGACCGGCACGAAGCGCGTCGCAGTGCTCGACATCGCTTCGGCCAGCCAGTCAGGGTCCTTGCGGCGCTCGCCACTGCGGTCGACAAACGCGCCTGCGAAGACGTTATGGTCTTCCATGGTGAGAGCTGTCAGTCCCGAGGGGCTGGAATCAGTTCCTGGCGAGCAGGTCGCGTATTTCGGTCAGCAACGTCTCTTCAGCCGAAGGTTTGGGAGGCTCTGCAGGCTTCTCTTCTTCCTTCTTCTTCATTGAGTTGATGCCCTTGATCAGTACGAAAATCGCGAAAGCGACGATCACGAAGTTGATGATAGTGTCAATGAACACACCGTAGTTGAGCGTCGCGGCGGCTTCGCCTTCACCGAGCGCAATTGCGAGTTCGCTGAAGCTAACGCTGCCCATCAACATGCCGATCGGCGGCATGATGACATCGGACACCAATGACGAAACGATCTTGCCGAATGCGGCGCCGATAATGATACCGACGGCCATGTCGACAACGTTGC
>Ga0255046_10000560_pt1 | contig 10084 bp, 8 predicted proteins | sample BC1_12_27_MG_FD_183632 | JGI IMG/M metagenome (GOLD analysis project Ga0255046, IMG submission 183632) | Seawater microbial communities from Strait of Georgia, British Columbia, Canada - BC1_12_27 | ecosystem: Environmental > Aquatic > Marine > Strait | place: Canada: British Columbia...
GCTCGATAAGGACGCATGGACGCCCGAGATTGACACGTCGGTTAAGGAGCCGCGTTCAACAGCGATGATTCCGGGAGCGCGCATTCGCTACCTGGCGGAAATTTCCGAGCAAGGCCGCGCTATCAACAGCGGCATCGACGCGCAGGCGGAGGTCGCGAGTCGTGTGCAGCACCTCTTCGAGGCTCTCAAGGCGATCGAGGACCCGCTGCTCCCGGGTAAGCTCGTCGCCTACAAAGCCGATGCGCTCACTGGCGGTGATGATCGCAGCCTGCTCGTGCTCCGGCAGCGCTATCAGGAGGCACTGAGCGATCTGTTACCCGAGTCGATCCAGGTGCTCAGCGAGTGGCCGGCACGCAAGGAAGCGGTTCGGTCAGAAAAGTACAGTTACTCGGTGCGTGGCCGCGACATCACGGGCAACAATTACCGCGAGAGCCTGAGTCACCAGAAGATTCCCAAGGTGGCGGCGCCCGACTACAAGGACTGGGGCGAGTTGCTCATATTCCTGTCGAAGGAGAACCTCCCGGGTGCTTACCCCTACACGGGCGGCGTGTATCCGTATCGGCGACTCGGCGAGGATCCGACGCGCATGTTCGCGGGAGAGGGCACGCCCGAGCGAACAAATCGCCGCTTCCATTATCTGTCCCTGGACCAGGATGCTGCGCGGCTGTCGACGGCGTTCGACTCGGTAACACTGTATGGCGAAGACCCGCACGAACGGCCCGATATCTACGGCAAGGTCGGTAACTCGGGTGTGTCGATTGCGTCGGTCGACGACATGAAGAAACTGTACTCGGGCTTCGATCTCTGTGCACCGACGACATCCGTGTCCATGACGATCAACGGACCGGCGCCGATGATGCTCGCGTTCTTCATGAACAGTGCGATCGATCAGCAAATCGAGAAACACCTGCGCGAAACCGGCGCGTGGGAAGCGGCACGGAAGAAGATCGACAAGTACTTCAAAGGCAAGAAGCGACCACGCTATGAAGGCGAATTGCCGCCGGGTAACGATGGCCTGGGTCTCGGACTGCTTGGCATATCGGGCGACAAAGTGGTCGATGCCGAAACCTATGCGCGTATTCGCAAGGAAACGCTTGCGAGTGTTCGCGGCACTGTGCAGGCCGACATCCTCAAGGAAGATCAGGCGCAGAACACCTGTATTTTCTCAACCGAGTTCGCGATGAAGATGATGGGCGATGTCCAGCAGTACTTCATCGACAACAAGGTCCGCAACTACTACAGCATCTCGATCAGCGGTTATCACATTGCAGAAGCTGGTGCGAATCCGATCAGTCAACTGGCCTTTACGTTGTCGAATGGTTTCACGATTGTCGAGTATTACCTCGCACGTGGCATGAATATCGACGACTTCGCCCCACACCTGAGTTTCTTTTTCTCGAACGGCATGGATCCGGAGTACACGGTCATCGGTCGTGTTGCCCGCCGCATCTGGGCGCGGGCGATGCGCGAGCGTTACGGCGCAAGCGCGCGATCGCAGATGCTCAAGTACCACATACAAACGTCGGGCCGCAGCTTGCACGCGCAGGAAATCAGTTTTAACGATATTCGGACGACGTTGCAGGCTCTGTACGCGTTGTTCGATAACTGCAACAGCTTGCATACCAATGCGTTTGACGAAGCCATCACGACACCGACCGAACAGTCTGTACGCCGCGCCGTCGCAATTCAGATGATCATCTCGCGTGAGCTCGGTCTGAACTTCTGCGAAAACCCGTGGCAGGGCTCGTTCATCGTCGACGAGCTGACTGACCTGGTCGAAGAGGCGGTGTTCCAGGAATTCGAGCGCATCTCGGAACGCGGTGGTGTGCTTGGTGCGATGGACACGATGTATCAACGAGGCAAGATTCAGGACGAGAGCCTGTATTACGAAAGCAGGAAGCACGACGGATCTTTGCCACTGATGGGCGTCAATACGTTTCTGCCGAAAGAAGGGCAGGAAGACGAAGTCCACGAATTGGAACTGATTCGCTCCAGCGAGGATGAAAAGAAAGACCAGATTAGGCACGTCAGGGCCTTTCAGGAAACTCACCGGGGCGAGAGTGAATCCGCCCGGTCTGGTCTGCAGGCCGTCGCGTGGGACCGCGGCAACGTCTTCGCCGAACTCATGGAAACGGTCAAGTCCAATTCACTGGGGCAGATTTCGGACGCGCTGTACCACGTCGGTGGCGAGTATCGCCGCAACATGTAAATAGGAACCCGTGATGAGCGATATCGTCAAATACGAACAGCAGGGTGCGGTGGCAATCATCACATTGCACCGCCCTGACGCTATGAACTCCTTCAACACCGAATTGCGAGCGGATCTGGCCGACGCAATTGGGAAGGCCCATGCCGATGAGACCGTGCGAGTTGTCGTGTTGACTGGCGAGGGCCGTTGTTTTTCGGCAGGCGCGGACTTGAAGGCGGGTATAGGCGGGAACGTCACCGAGATTCTGCAGACCGAATATCGGCCGGTTCAGGAAGCGATAGCGAACATCCCGAAACCGGTCATAGCCGCAATTCCCGGTTCGGCAGCCGGCATTGGCTTATCGGTGGCGTTGCAATGCGATCTTTTGCTCATGGCGGATAATGCATTCATGCTGTCGCCGTTCACGACGATTTCGCTCGTCCCGGATGGCGGATTGAACTGGATGCTTGTCAATCAGCTCGGCTATCGCCGCGCATTCCAGCTCAGTATCGAATCGGAGCGCATTCCCGCCGACCGATGTGTCGAGCTCGGGCTCGCCAACAAGTCCGTGCCGGCGGACCAGTTGCAGGGTGTTGCAATGGACTGGGCCACTGCCCTGAGCCAGCGCGCGCCGTTGTCGCTGGCAGCAACAAAGAAGGTCATGCGCTTTGCAGCGAACAATGACTGGAGCAGCTCTTACGACCTCGAGGCCCAACTCCAGGGCGAATTGCTCGGCAGCGCCGACAACATGGAAGGCATTCAGGCGTTTTTCGAGAAGCGCGCCCCCAAATTCAAAGGCAGATAACGATGGACAGAAACATATTTGATGAAGAACACGAGATGTTTCGCGATGCAGCGCGGAGCTTCCTGATCAATGAAATCAAACCGCACGTCGATCGCTGGGCCGAGGAAGAAATTGTGGATCGCGACGCCTATCGCAAGGCCGGTGAACAGGGTCTTTTGTGTATGTGGGCCGATGAGAAGTATGGCGGCGCGGGAGTGTCGGATTTTCGTTACGAGCAGATCCTGCTCGAAGAAAACGCCAAACACGGCGATGTCGGCTTTTTCATTTTTCTGCACAATCGCCTCGTCGGGCCGTACATCGGTGAGCTTGGTACCGAAGAGCAGAAAGAGCGCTGGTTGCCGAAATGTGTCTCGGGTGAAAATATACTCGCGATTGCGATGACCGAGCCGGGTACGGGAAGTGACTTATCCGCTATTCGAACCAAGGCCGAGGACAAAGGCGATCACTATCTGCTGAACGGATCGAAAACGTTTATATCGAATGGAATTCTTGCCGACCTTGTTATCGTGGCCGCAAGAACGGATCCGGACAGCAACCATGGAATCAGCTTGTTCGTTGTCGAACGCGGTATGGAAGGCTTCGAACGCGGCAAGAACTTCAAAAAGATGGGCCTGCACAGCCAGGACACATCCGAGTTGTTCTTTGACAATGTCAAACTGCCAAAGGACAACCTGCTCGGTGAGCTCAACCGCGGTTTCTACCATCTGATGCACCATCTTGCCGAAGAACGTCTGCTGAGTGCGGTCGGAGCACTGGCAAATGCCGAGGCTGCGTTTGCGGTCACGATGGACTATGTCAACGAACGTAAGGTATTCGGCCGCACGATCGCCGAGTTTCAGGTCAACCGTTTCAAGCTTGCTGACATGCGCATGGAAATGGACGTTTGCCAGGCATATATGGACCGTTGCGTCATGGTGCACAACGAAAGTGGACTATCAGCCGAAGACGCCGCGAAGGCGAAGCTGTTTGCGACGGAATTGGAGGACCGGGTTACCGATCAATGTGTGCAGTTGCACGGTGGCAATGGCTATATGGACGAGTACCCGATCAGTCGCATGTACACCGCCGCAAGGGTTTCGCGCATTTATGCCGGTAGCTCCGAAATCATGCGTGAGATCATCGCCCGCTCGATTGGCCTGGATCCCCGCAAGAAAGAGAAGAAGTCGCAAAAAGACGCCGCCTGATTAACAATTGCACTTTAGAAGCCCCCATGCGGGCGGCCATTCTTTGGAGCATATCCATGCACGTATCTTTCATCGGCCTCGGCATCATGGGCTATCCCATGGCCGGTTACCTTGCAAACAACGGCCACGACGTTGTCGTCTACAATCGCACGACGGCCAAAGCAGAGAACTGGTGTAAGCAATTCGGCGGATCGTCAGCGGCTACCCCGGCCGATGCTGCGAAATCAGCCGAAATCGTCTTCACCTGCGTGGGCAACGACAACGATGTTCGTGAGGTCATTCTCGGCGACGATGGCGTAATCAACGGAATTTCTTCCGGTTCGATCATCGTTGATCACACGACCGCATCGGCCACCATTGCGCGTGAAATTCACAGCATTGCTGGTGAGAAGTCGGTTGGCTTTCTCGATGCACCGCTGTCGGGTGGCCAGGCCGGCGCCGAAAACGGCCAGTTGACGATTATGGTCGGTGGTGACGAGGACGTTTTTGAGCGCGCTTTACCCGTAATGGATTGCTACGCCAAGGCGATAACCCTGATTGGTCCTGTCGGTAGCGGCCAGCTTGCAAAAATGGTCAATCAGATCTGCATAGCGGGTGTCGTGCAGGGAGTGTCCGAGGGACTGCACTTTGCGAAGAAAGCGGGACTTGATGCGGCGAAGGTCATCGAGGCCATCTCGAAGGGTGCAGCCCAGTCCTGGCAAATGGAAAACCGCTGGCAGACGATGATCGATGGCGAATTCGAATTCGGCTTTGCAGTCGACTGGATGCGGAAGGATCTTGCGATCACGCTCGAAGAGGCGAAACAGAATGGTGCGAGCCTCGAAATGACCGAACTCGTCGATCGCTTCTACGCCGAAGTGCAAGCGCTCGGCGGCAGTCGCTGGGATACCTCGAGTCTTATTGCCAGGCTGGAGGGTGGTTGATTTAACGAGCTGTACCGACTGACTCGTGGCTAGCACCTAACAAGTCTGCAGATTTAGTATCGGTCTAATGTCACTCAAAGAATCTACGCGAAACGTGACTTCATCAAGGCTAATCGGCGCGACAGTCCGATTGCGAATCACGAGAGTAGCTCACTGTGCTGGAACCTAAACCGCCTTACGTAGTTCTTCCCGCAAGATTCGGCGAAGCGTTTTCGCATCGACGGCAACCTTTTCCTGATCTATCGATTGCCTGAGTGCCTCGTTGATCAAGGTTTGGTAGCCGCGTCCGACGGCATCGCCTTTGCGTCGGTAAGCGTCCAGTACTTCATCATCAAGGTAGATCGTGATGCGAGTCTTACCTTTACTTGATATTACGGGTCCTCGTTTGCCCTTACTAAAGTCGTATTCCTTTTCCATACTCTTTCCGTTCTGATCTGGTTGCACGACGCGCTGAGATGATGCGAACCCTATTTCGCCGATACGTGTACGACACAACAAGAATGCGTCCCAGCGCGTCGGCGCCAACTGTCACGAAACGCTCTTCTCCCACCAGGCCCAAATCCGGAATTGAGATCGCAAGCTCGCAATTGAGGACTGTCGCGGCGTCTGTAAAGTTGATCCCGTGTTTCGCAAAGTTGGACCTCGCCTTGGCGGGATCCCACTCAGCGTCCACGGCAATTATATATGTATAAGGTATGCATATGTCAAGGAACGGATCGGCTGTGTTGAACATGGCCGGGACATAGCAAGATATACAGTCAGGCTTAGCCTGGCGATTTCCAAATGTGGGCAATTCCTGGAGTGAGAGAGCCTTCGCTAATAAACTCAATAACTTGCGGCATGCCACCGCTCTCATCGTATCTGTCTTGTTGCCGCTTAGCTGCTGGCCAGCTGACACGATCGACGAGATCGTTGCTACGGCCGATTTTCGGGAGCGCACTGCAAGCGAGTTGCCCGCCAGCATCATTGATACCCCTTTTCACCTTTTCAGGAGTACGTCAACCAAGCAAGGAACCAGCACCCTTGCCAGCCTTGCGCAGACTGCCGGTGACGGCATTGAAGCTCGCGTTAAGTTTCTCGATCCGATCTTCGGTTACGTAAGCTACCGTGCCGGACCAGGGATCGGGCGAGCCGGGCAGATAGACCGTGACGAGCCCTTTGTCATTACGCTCTACTTCGAAGCCAATCTGAGATTGATCGTCAAACTTGACCAATACGGTTTGCAGCGTTCTTTTTGCCTCTTCAGCGCCCACGCTTTCGGTCATACCCTTGATAAACGTATACCGAGGAAACAGCATCACCAATTTGTCGTCGAGCGACTGATACAGTTTTCGCCCCGGTCCGCTCATTGCTATCCGTCCGGCTGTGTAGCAAACAACGACTATTGATAAAATCGTGATGATGTTCGCTGTCGCTATACCTCCAACAGATTCGATCGGTATGAAAGCACTGAATGGTGCCGCCAGCACGGCCATGATCTCGTACATTTTGGCCAGGATGACGAGGACGATTACGATCGGGACGAGAAAAATGAGACCACCCAATATGGTGGTCTTGATGGGTTGTATCGACCTACTCATAGTTAGCTCCTAGAGCGTGAAGCGAAAACGCAGCCCCCAGACCCACACTGTGTCTTCGTCCGGATTCAGGGCGGGGTCCTTCAACAATTGAACGCTTGGCGTGATAGCCAGGTTTTCCGAGAACTGGAAACGCCAGAAAGCCTCGACCGAGGTCTGGTCGCGCAGGCTGTTATCGGGTGGGCTGCCATAGTTTGCGGCGATGCCGATCAGATCGGAGCGGTACGGGAACTTGTGAATCATTCCGAGTGTGAACGAGTCGTTGTAGATCGGCGCCGATCCCCTGGAGAAACCGAGTCGTGCAAATGGCATCCAGCGGTCATCGAAGGTCCAGTTGGCCGCCAGCGCGACACCGTTGGCCGAGTCGATGCCCAGGTCCTTACGCTCGTCGACGTGCCATGCCATCACATGCACGTTCTTGAAATAGCGTTCGTCTTTTGAGGGCGTCCAGCCGACATGCGCGAACGTGAAAAACTCGGAACCACCTTCGAAAAACTCAAGATTGTCGCTGCCAAGGCCGTTAGCGTCATTGACGCCGCCCATGACGTACACCTGGTCCGTAATCCAGGTGCCTGCGGCGATCCCCCAGCTCGAATCCGGCAATGCGATGCTCGTGTCGAGGTTGACCGCGAGATTGGAAAATATTGTCCACGGATTCACATAGCCAAGGACGTTCATGTAGTCATTCGGGTCGAAACGCCCGACGATGAACCCGGAGTTGCCGTCGTTGAACGCTTGCTGCCAGTTCAGGTTGATGACTGCAAAACCAATATCGTTGTAAAACACACCAGTCTGGCCGATGTAGCCTGCCTGGCCCGCCAGGTTGGCCGGCGTCTCGTCACGAAAACCGTGACGGTGATCCAGCATGACATTGAGAGATCCGTGATTCGCCGTATCTTTGCCGGTGAGGGTCCACCGCAGCGTAGCACGCAAGACACCGGCGGACGCCTTGTCCTCGGCGCCAATCGAGTCGCTCAGGCTTTGGACCAGGGTCGAGTAGTGTGAAGAAAACTGAAAACCGTGCTCGACATTCTGGCGTTTCTTCCATCGCGAAACTTTGGTGTCGTTGTCAGTGGTGCGGCAGCGGACCAGCGCATGACCTGGGCGGGTGGTGTGTTCAACAACTGGGTCAATTCGCGTGGCGGGATGAGCGACAATCCAACCCAGACAATCGGACGAGTGACGTGGCTGCCGTTTATTTCCGAGGATGAAAGTAATCTGCTACATCTGGGTCTCGGAGTACGCCACTCAAATGGGAAAAGCGGTATTCATTATCGTACCGAGCCGGAGTTCAACAAGTCGCCGACGTTCGTTGACACGGAGCTGATCGACGCAAATGATGCGTTAACCCTAAACCTGGAAGCATCGTGGCGCAAAGGACCGCTTTGGGTAGGCGCGGAGTACATAGACACGGCCGTGGACTCACCGACATTCGGGGATCTTGGTTTCAGTGGCTACCATGCCTCGGCTTCCTGGGCCCTGACCGGGGAAATGCGTTCCTATAATAATAAGAGCGGCATCATGGGCCCGCTTCCAATCGCGAAAACAGTGAACCAGGGCGGCAAAGGCGCCTGGGAAATCAGCGCCCGATTCTCGAGCATTGATCTGACCGATGGTCTCGTCGATGGTGGCGAAATGGACATCCTTTCGCTGGGCGTCAACTGGTGGCTGACACCCGTCTTTAACGTCAATCTGAACTACCGTTACATCACGCTTGACCGTTTTGGGTTCGAAAGCAGCAGTAACGGGTTTTTGACCCGCGTAATGTTGATGCTTGAGTAAGAACAATCGTCGCAACGGGAGGTAGAACATGGGCATCAATGCCATGAACTCGGGGACCGCTTCAGAGCTGTCCGCGGATTGGGAGTATCCGCGCAAATCCGGCCGCAAAACGTTTTGACCATGTTGTTTGCGGTTCTTTGTCGTAAATGAACTCCTGACCGTTTTCCCATCCGCGCCAGCGCAACCTGCCGTCCTCGTTGAGAAACACTTCGTAGGTATTCCCGGCGAGCGCCTTATTGACGGCTGTGGCTGCAGTGTCGGCGAGTTCGGGTGACTGAATGATGATGCCCAGCTCTGTATTGATGTGGGCAGAACGCGGATCGAAATTGAATGAGCCGATGAACAATTTCCGTCGATCGACAATGAAGGCCTTAGTGTGCAATGTCGCGACCGCGTCAATGGCGGCGCTGATATCGGCGCCGGACACAAGCGCATCGGGGCGGTACTCGAATATTCGGACACCACTTCTTAGCAAGGGCTTGCGAGAAGGTGCATAGCCGCCGTGTACCGGCGTGTGATTATTGGCGGCCAGAGAATTGGTGATGATTATTACAGCGACGCCACTCTCTTGGAGCTTTGTGATCACCTCAATTCCAGACTTTCTCGGTACGAAATACGGAGAAATTACGATGATCTCATCTTGCGCGGAGAGCAGCGATTCGCGAAGCGGTGTTGTGATGGATGAGGCAGACTTGGCCTTCGACTTGAATGCCTTGTCGGGCGAGTCAACGGTCAGCACATACGGTGCCCACGTAAATACGCTGCTGTCAGTCTCAATGTACTCGAGCGCCTGACGCCGCACGGCCTCCGCGTAATCCGAATTCATGATCTGTTGTCGAGATTCTTCGATCTCAGCCCGGACCCTCACAAGTTCGGCGGCCGGATCATCCGGCATTTTCGCGAATGCGGCGATTGCTGCGGCACGTTCGTGATTCCAGTACCTGTCGAACATCGCCGATGTCTCGCCAACTACAGGACCGATCCCAATAACGTCCAGGTCACCAAAATTGACATCGGCCCGGGCGGCAAAGTACTCGTCCGCGATATTGCGTCCACCAATAATTGTTACCTGGTTGTCGACCGTAAACGACTTGTTGTGCATGCGCCGGTTGATGCGACTGAATCCAGTAATTGCATCGGCAAATCGGGCGGACCTGTGTGCAAAGGGGTTGAAGACGCGAATCTCGAAATTCCGATGCGAATCGAGACCGGCCAGTCCTGCGTCATAGCCGCCAGTAAACACGTCGTCGAGCAGCAATCGAACACGGACGCCGCGATCTGCCGCCCGCAAAAGGGCACTGATAAATGTGTAACTCGTGATGTCGCTCTTGATCAGATAGTACAGCACGTCGATGCTGCGCTCTGCGCGTTCGGCCAGCAGTAATCGGGAAGCCAGCGCATCGATGCCATCGGACAGCGGATAAAAACCCGCTTTTCCCGCCTGTAACTCGGCCAGTCCTGCGAGTTGCTGGCCAAGATAAGTATCGTCGGTGTCGAGAACTGCCGTCGATGGGGGTTTGGGATAGCTGAAATCGACGCTGGCACAAGCACAGAGGAGTGCGGCGACAACGATCAGAATGGTCTGCCGCAGCAATCGCATCAATGTCGCTGGTGTCACCGTCACC
>Ga0255046_10000561_pt1 | contig 10083 bp, 12 predicted proteins | sample BC1_12_27_MG_FD_183632 | JGI IMG/M metagenome (GOLD analysis project Ga0255046, IMG submission 183632) | Seawater microbial communities from Strait of Georgia, British Columbia, Canada - BC1_12_27 | ecosystem: Environmental > Aquatic > Marine > Strait | place: Canada: British Columbia...
CACAAGTAAGCCACTTGCTCGAGTGGTAACAACTTGTAGAGGATGGGGTGGTAGTGAAAGAAGTACTGTAAAGATAATGAATATGTTATTGGATAAAGGTTACAGAGTTGACTTGGTTCCAAAAGCGAATATATCTGGTGAGTACTTGAAAAATATTCCAGAAGAAGTTAATACTATCAAGTTTGAAGAGTTAGCAATGCCTTCAGATATAACCATACTTTACTGTAGTGATATGATTTGGAGTTTCAATGATCCACAATGGGATGTAATGGAAGAGCTTCGTACAGATAGGAAAGTAATGATACTTAACTATCAACTTGGCGGAGCGGGAAATGTGCCTTGGACCCTGGGGTGGGATAAGTATATGTTCTTAAATAGTACTAAAGAACAGGAGTTATTAGATAGGATTCCAGATGCTTATACAAAAGTACTTCCACCACCTACTGACTTAACTGAGTTCTTAAAACAAGAAGTTGATTATGAGTTTCCATTAAAACTCATTAGACATAACTCACAGGGTGATGCGAAACATCCTGATTATACAAATGAAATGATTAGAGACGTTATGAGAATTGACTCAAGTGTTGAGTTTCACTATATGCCAGCGAGAAGTGATTGTATGAATCACCCACAAGTATATAAGTATCCTAAGAATAAGCCACCGGTTTATGATTTCTTATCAAAAGGAAACTGCTTCTGGTATCACTTACCACCGGGCTATCAAGACCAAGGACCAAGAGTTATCATAGAAGCAATGGCTTGTGGTATGCCAGTAATTGCTGATAATAGATATGGTGCTAAGGATAGAGTAACTCCTGAAACTGGTTGGCTATGTGAGGAACGAGAGGACTACTTGAAAGTAATTTCAGAAATTATTAATAATCCAGAAATCATAAAGATCAAGGGTGAGGCAGCAAGAGAATACGCTAAAAAGGAATACGTCGCAGAAAAATGGGTAGAGGAGATTTTAGGTGAGAACATCGTATAAACAAAATGAGTTCGGTGAGATATTTTATAGGTTAATGAGAACTTATAAACCGGAAACTGTAGTAGAGTTAGGTGTACTTGATGGATATAGTACTCTACATCTTTGTAAAGGATTACAGATGAATGATGGTGGTCGTTTATGGGGGTATGACTTATGGGATGACTATGATTATAAGCATGGAGATATGGATCAAGTATATGAAATGCTTAGAGAAGCAGGTGTAAGTTCCTATGTTACTCTAATGAAAGGTGATGCCTTCGATGTATATGATGAGTGGCCAGATTATGGAATTGACTTCTTGCATGTTGATATAAGTAATGATGGAGAAGTGATTAGAGAAATTATGGAGTTATGGCATCCGAAAGTATCTGGAATAATTGTATTTGAAGGTGGATCAGAAGAGCGAGATAACGTTGAATGGATGGATAAGTTTGATAAAGAGTCAATAGTCGAAGAGTTAAGAACCAATAAGTTGATTAATGATAATTATGTTTATTATACTTATGATAAATTTCCATCAATGACTATAATGTTCAGGAGATAGATGAAAAGTTATAAAGAATTATCTGAATTACGTAGAGTTCATAGACCTAATAAAGAGCAGGAAGAAATAATGAACAAAGAAAATCTATTTCCTTTTGATTCTAAAATTGGATTAGTTTTTACTTCTCACATGGGTCAAATGCAATTTATGAAATATGCTTTAAAACAATATAGAAAAATTGAGGATATGTTTATAATTGGTGCGTATGATAGTAGAATAGTGTCACCGGATAGTACTGATAGATCAGGATTTCCATTTCCAGATATATGGTATTTGGCTGATATGTGGTTAACTAAGCACTATACTTGGGGAGGACATGACAAAAGGCATGGATGGATATGGTTACAAATATATGCTTCTGCAATACTAAGACAGTTCAAGAACATAGATTATATTTTTACGGCAAATGGTGATTGTTGTTGGGATAGACCAGAAGGAGTATATGAAATATTTGATATGCTTGGTGATAATGATTTTATGTCAGGTCAAAGTGAAACTCGTGAAGAAGATGAATGGAATTTTATCCATACATGTTCTATGGTTTTTAAAAGAGATGCCTACTTTAACTTTATAGATTTTATTTTTGATATGGTGAAATCATCAAGTACAAAATCTTTTAGCCCAGAGTACTTGATGCAAGAATGGGTAACAAAAAATAAAATAAAATGGGATCATGCTCCGGTTCAACCAGTTTATACAACTGGTGATTATAAAGGACAACATGATACGTATTGTGAAGAAGGTGGTCCTAGTACTTGGAGAAATATTTTAGGATTTAGGAATTTAGAAGCTGAAAAGAATTGGAGATGTGGTGAAAAGAAAATGCCATTAGATGCAAAGTACTTTGACTTAAGAGATATTCCATTGTACTATAGGGATCACGATAAAAACACTCTATGTCAATATTATTTAACAGGTGATGAAAGGTATATAAGAATGGGTTGGGATCAAGACCCATATACTGTACCAAGAGAAGTTAGAAAAGGAAGAATGAAGAAAACTGTGGAGGATTATTAATGAGATGTGTAGATGAGTATCATCAGTTTTATGAGCAAGCGAGATTATGGGAGCATAGTTATTGGTTTGGTATTCCAATGTGGAAATTACCTTTCGATGCTATGGTTATTCAAGAACTTATATATCAAATTAGACCAGAGTATATAATTGAAACTGGTACTGGACATGGAGGATCAGCTTTATTCTATGCTGGTATTTGTGAGTTATTGGGTGAAGGAAAAGTAATAACAGTAGACATTGACAAGAAGTTTGAACCAGAACATGTTTCTCAGCATAATTGGGCTGATAGAATAACATTTTTACATGGGTCAAGTACTAATGAAATAATATTTAGGGATATAGAATACTTGTGTAAAGGTAAAAGGAACTTAGTTATACTTGACTCATGGCATTCTTATGACCACGTTTGTAAAGAACTTGAATTATATGAGGAACTTGTGCCGGTTGGATCGTATCTTATAGTTGAAGATACTCATGTAAGTGGTCATCCGGTACCTTGGGAACATGGCAAAGGACCTTATGAGGCAGTAGAGTGGTTTTTATCTACAAGAGATTATTTTGAACCACAATACTGGTGTGAAAAATATATAATGACATTTAATCCGAAAGGATACTTGAAGAGGATAAAGTAATGGAATGTAGAGAAACAATACCACTATTTAAAGTATATATGAATGATGAAGTAGGACCATTAGTTAACTCGGTTTTATATTCTGGATGGATAGGACAGGGTCCTAAAGTAGTTGAATTTGAACAGAAACTTGGGGATCAATTTGGAAATGATAAAGTACTAGCGTTATCTGCGGGAACTCATGGACTGAGCCTCGCTTTAAGGTTGGCTGGTGTTGGTCCGGGTGATGAAGTTATAACAACCCCACTAACATGCACCGCAACTAATACACCGATATTAATGCAAGGTGCGAAAATTGTCTGGGCCGACATCAAGCCAACTGATTTAAATATTGATCCTCAAAGTATTAAGTCAAGTATTACGGATAGAACAAAAGCAATAACAGTGGTACACTGGGGTGGATACCCATGTGATATGAAAGAAATTTATGACATAGGTTCCGAACATGATATAAAGATTATAGAGGACGGTGCTCATGCTTTTGGATCAACTTATAAAATGAGTACTATAGGTGACTGTACTTATTCTGATTATTCAATGATGAGCTTTCAAGCAATTAAACACTTGACTACAGTAGATGGTGGCGCTTTATTTTTAAAGAGTAAAGAGGATTATGATGCAGGTAAGTTACTAAGATGGTATGGAATTGATAGAGAAAGTCCTCGAAAAGATATGAGATGTGAGGAAGACATTGCTGAGTGGGGTTATAAATATCACATGAATGATGTTTGTGCTACAGTTGGTCTATCTAATTTCGATCAAGCTTTAGAGAACGTCAAAATAGCAAGAGAGAATGCTGATTACTATAATCAAGAATTACTTGGATTGCCTGGAGTTAAGGTAATTCAAACAAGGACAGATAGGATTTCATCTTATTGGATTTATACGTTATTGGTAGAGGATAGAACGTCATTTGCTCATATGATGGGAACCAAAGGAATATCAGTATCAAGAGTACATGAAAGAAATGATAAACATACTTTTACAAAAGAGTATAAAAAGGACTTACCAGGATTGGAATCAGTTATTGATAAAATGATCTGCATACCAGTTGGATGGTGGGTAACAAAAGAAGATAGAGAGTATATAGTGGAGGTGATTAAAAGTGGATGGTAAAGTGTATCAAGTACCAGAAGAAGTAATGGGGGATATTTTAAAAGTAATCAACGCCCTGCCGTATGGACAGGTAGCTCCTTTAGCAAATGCTTTGGGTAAAATAATCCAGGAACAACAAGGGGATAAAAAATTAGAAGATTAAAACGATAAATAGTAAATGAATTTCAATATGTTACAACGGGTTGTGAGAAGTATTTTATTACAACCCGTTGTTTGCTGTAGAGGAGGATAGGAAATGAAAACATTTAAACATTCTGGTGGTGGTGGTGATATGCTTTATGGTCTAGCTACTATGTATCATTTAGGTGGTGGTGTTCTTCACTTGAATTTTGATAAAAGACTTAAATTTTATTATGATCTTCAATTAAAACAACCTTATATAAAGGGTGTTGAGCATCATAGCAGAGTTACTGGTGAATGGAAATTATTTGAATCTGATTATAATTTGGATTTATTCAGACGTCAGCCTTTCAATGATGGATATACTTTAGTTGAATGTCATATGATGGCTATGGGTATAAAATTTGATTTGACAGAACCATGGTTATTTAATGTTGAGCCGAAACACGTTGCTGATATTGTTATAAATGACACAGGTAAAATAAGATGGGAAGGAGTTACCATTGATTGGGATCAGTTGAGAGAATATGAAGATAGAGCTGTTTTCGTTTGTCTTGATGGTGAGTATAATAATTTTTGTAGAGACAGAAAATATAAACTTCCACATTATAAGATTAAAGATGCCATGCATTTTGCTCAAATTATAAAAGGAAGTAAATTATATATTGGTAATCAGTCAACCGGACTCGCAATAGCAGAGGGATTAAAACATCCAAGAGTTGCTGATTTATATTTAGGAAAATCAAAACAATACCCCAAAGGCGAGAATGGATATTATAAATTAACAAGAGATATAATAAGGAGGTATTTGAATGAGTAAAAAGTTGTTTTTTGTTTTGGGACCAGAAAGTACAGGAAATCATTTAGCATCCAGAGTTTTAAATAACATGGGATGTTTTTGGGAAGAAAATCAAAAGTTGATAATAGATAGATTTTGTAGAGGTGAATGTCCTCTAAGTGAAATAACAGATAACTCAAATATAGTTTTGAGAAGAAGTGTTCCTTATGAGCATGAATGGCCTGATCCTGTCAAGTATAAAAAATTGTTTGCTGGAGAAGGATATAAAATGTACACAATTATTCTACAAAGAGAGTGGATGGCTGCTATGTTATCGGAGTACTATCATAGGTCTGAAACTGTTGAAGTTGCTTGGGATACAATGGTTAAGGCTGAAAAACATATTTCAAAATATATAGCAAATGGTTCCGTTGATCCATTTTATATTTTAAATACTTCGGCTTTGATGAAAGACCCTAAACCAGTTATTAGAGGGATTGAAATATTTACAGGATTGAAGTGGCCAAAAGACGTAAAATATGAAAGCGTAATAAGAGACCCCGATATTAATAGACACAATTTGTTATTAAATGAGGGGTTTCATTGTGATAGAGCTGCTCATAAATTATATTTTAAAAATACAAAACCTTTAGTGATTAGATAAATTGTAGGAGGAAACATGGTAGTAGTTAGTGATAGATATAAGGAAAATAATATTCCATTTAATTCGGAAACCGCAATAATTGTAACATCTTGGAATGGACATTTAATGTTTTTAAAACAAACATTAATTAACTATATGAAGTCAAAAGCATATGTTGTTTGTAGTTATGATAGTAATGGTCAGTATCCACCAGCGGATGTTATGAATACCCCACACTCATTTGTATTTAAGCATAGAACTTATGGTGCGGAGAAAAGAAATGGTTGGTTATGGGATATAGTTTATGGTGCTGGTGTGATAAATAGCTTTAACAATATTAAATACGTTTTTTGTGTTAATAGTGATTGTATCTGGGATAAACCAGAAGGTCTAAAAGATATAATTGACTTACTTGGAGATGCTGATTTGATCGCGTCATCTATTAACAGCACAATTCATACATGTAGTATGATATTTAAAGTAGATGCTTTCAAAAGTTTTGTACATTATGTTACAGAGAAGTTAGAAAATATTGTACCTGAGTCATTTAGTCCAGAAGCAGTTATTAGAGATTGGAAAGATAAATATAGTATAAAAACTAAAGTTCCACCGGTGCAGGCAAAGTTTCCAAAGGGACATTTACATGATGGTCAGGTAGATCACTATAGTTCTTATCATCAAGATAGTACTTGGAAAAGATTGTTAGGTTTTAGAAATCTTGGTGGTGAACATAAGTGGTCATGTCTGGAGCACTTGGAGCCAGTACCGTCAACATACTTTGATTTAAGAGATATAGGTATATTTTTAAATCAACATGAAAAAACAACTTTACTTAATTATTATACTACGAATGATAGACGTTGGTTGTATATGTACTGGGATCAAGGTGAGGACTCATGGTACAATAGAAAGTACTTTGACTTAGAGCACTATGGAAAGGAACCCTTGTATGATGATATGAGAAGAGCAATGAAAGGACCTGATTCAGAAAGAAAAAAAATATTTAATAGATTTGATTTAGATTTTATTAATAAGGAGTGATGTGAAATGGCTATAGATAGAAAATTTGTGAAGAGTTTAAAACCAGGTAGAGAGAAAAATCATTACACGCAAATACTAAAAGATTATATGGCGAATGATGAATGGGCAGTAAAAGCACTTAAACCTATTGGAGTGCTTATGACTGGTCATCCAAATAGCAGACCATTTTTAACAAAGTCGATTGAGACACATAAGAAGTTGGGGTATTGGATTACATTGGCTTATGATAACTACTGGGACCCGAATAATAAGGAATCGGATTATAATAATCTAATGCCTTCAAGAGAAGTATTCGATCAAGTTGATACATTCGTTGTACCACACCATCAAACATGGGGTGGAGTACTTTATCCATACTTCTGGATTTTGAAATTTGGATTACAAACAATGGGTGGTTTTGAATACGTATATTGTACTAATGGTGATTGTATTCTGGAGAAACCAGAAAACTTTGACCAAATTATTGATATGCTTGGGGACGGTGATATAATTGGTTGTGGTTGGGAGACTACCCCACAGGGTAGACACCTTTTCAACACAACAGCTTTTCTGGCTAAGACAACAGCGGCTCAAGCAATGATGAAACATTTTCAAGATCACCTTATTCCATTCGAGAATTACGAAAAGTATGCAGAGGATTTTGGAAACACTGAGTCAAGATTTGCTTTAGCAATCAAAGACTTAGGACTGAAGTTAGTGAAAGCACCAGAAAATCCATTTAATACCCAGTCACATAGACCCGGTCAAGGAACATGGTATAAGACTATTGGATTCAGACATATCCATGCTGAGTGGGGATATAACACAAAACATAAGTTAAAGATACCTTGGGAATATATAGACGAAAGGTATATAAGAAGGAGAAAAAGATAATGGCATTACAAAATGATAGTGGAGAATGGACAATAACAACTCCGGAGACTGCATATGAAGCTCATACTTGGAATGATACATTTACTACTGCTCCTAGTGGGGTGGTAGTATTTAATACTACTCTTGTTAAGCAAAAATCGGGAATATTAAATGGCACTACTTCTACCATAGGTGCTTCTGCGATGGCTGAGTTCGCAGTTGCTGATCCAGTTGTAGCTTATCTAGCCAAAGAGCCGGGTTATTCTCCATCAGCTAGTACGCATCCAGAATTTGATAGTGGTGAGCATGATATTGGTACTACAAAAGTTTTAGAATCTGTTTCATTTCATAGTACATTTAGTAGTACTCCAATAGTAGTTACAGGATATCAAGGTAATGACGAGACTTGGAAAGGTGGTAAAACATCAGCAGCAAATATAACCACAACAGGTTGTGATGTGGCAGGAGAAATACAGAATACAGTAGACTTGGTAAATTGGTTTGCTGTTTATACAAACGGTTTTTGGGAGGGTGCATAATGAGTACAGATTATTCAAGAAGTATAGAAGATGTTACAAAAGAAGAAGCACAAAATTGGCCTAATGGGTGTAGTAGGTCTACACATATTTTTATGGATTTGGAAACAAGTCCTATAGTAAATAGATCATATTATAGTAATGAAGAAGTACATGAGTATTATTCTGGAAAACGTGATGAATACCTTGAACAGGGTTACTCTTTAAACGATGCTGAAAAACAAGCAAAGATAGATGTTTTACCATCTATATATCCAAATGTGGATTTAGCTAATTTTAAAGAAGATAATTCTGATATGACAGCTAAATGCTGTAGACTTATATTTCATATAGCGTTAGAAAAAATAGGCAGTTATCATATAGTACATGGTGAATCTTTAAAGTTTATTAATAGTTCAATGTCCGGTGATGAAGATTTAGGTATTCCGGATGATCCTAGTTTCGGTTGGGATATGACTAATCCATCAGCAGGATTTCCTTGTATAAATTTAGATGTAGATGGTGATTGTACTTATCATGTAACAGAAAATAAACCATATAGATGCAAACAGTATCCAACAACTTCCAAAGAAATTGAAGAAATATCTACATGCTCGTATAGTTTTGATATAGACGGAAACAGAACTGGTAGCTGTAATGGTTGTAAATAAGGGGATAGCAAATGGCACTTAAACAATGGGATAGTGGTATACATGACCAACAGGTTGCAAAAGCTTTAGAAGCAGTTAGTTTTAATGGTACTTTTAATTCAGCACCAGATGTATTTGTAACTTCATATGATGCAGCCAATCCTGCCAAAGGAACTGGTACTGCTAATGTAACTACAACTGGTTTTGATATTTATAGTGAAAATACTGGTGATACTGGTTGGGTTGCACGTGAAACAGGTTTTGATGAAGCATCATCTTCATCTTCATCTTCAAGTGTGTCAAGCTCGAGTTCTTCTTCAAGTTCCAGTTTATCCTCGAGTTCGTCAAGTTCAAGTTTATCCTCGAGTTCGTCAAGTTCAAGTCTATCTAGTTCGAGTCTTAGTTCATCGAGTTCAAGTTCCAGTACTTCTTCAAGTTCTTCGAGTTCTAGCCTTAGCAGCTCTAGCTCTTCGAGCAGTACTTCTTCGAGCAGTAGTTCCTGCGCACCAGGAACTGTAGTATATGGGCATCATACAGCTGTTAGCGAGGATTATGATGAAGACTTTAATCTTAATTGGACCACAGGTAATGGATGGGCAGTTAGTGGATCAGGAGATACAGAAACTATTTATACTTCAGCCGGTTGCCCTGGATCAGATCAAACTATATCTGATAGGTGGTGTTTGGGTGCAATTACAGCAGTAATAAAGATAGATAAATATTTAACTGGTTCAGGCCCAACTCCTATTATTCATTATAAAACATCAGCAACAGGAGCTGGATTACCTGGTGCTACATGGACTCTATATGATGGAGTCAGTTTTGTGAGTTTAGGATGGATTCAGCTAAGATTAACGCATATAGGTTTTTAAGTAAAGGACGGGCATGGCTTATTGTATTTCAACTATAAAAATTGAGTATCCTCCATTAGAAGGAGGATTTTAATTATGTCTTCATCAAGTAGCTCAGTGTCAAGTAGTTCAATCAGTAGTTCTTCTACTAGTACATCTAGCTCAAGTACTTCCATTTCAACTTCATTAGGTTTCATTGAAGATTATTTCGATATTGATGGTCTTGATACTACTATTTGGAGAGAACAAGTAACTGGAACTGCTTCTGTAAATGTAACAGGTGGAGTTTTGATATTAACTTCAACTTTTGGAGTTTTAGGAGACCCTCCTACGGAAT
>Ga0255046_10000563_pt1 | contig 10055 bp, 9 predicted proteins | sample BC1_12_27_MG_FD_183632 | JGI IMG/M metagenome (GOLD analysis project Ga0255046, IMG submission 183632) | Seawater microbial communities from Strait of Georgia, British Columbia, Canada - BC1_12_27 | ecosystem: Environmental > Aquatic > Marine > Strait | place: Canada: British Columbia...
AGAATTCTCTAATTCCTGACATGAACCGGTATCCCCGGCAAGAAGAACACGGTCCTTGTAAGGTTCATTAACGGGTGTGAATATATATTGTGAAAATGCAAGTTGTTTTAACCACTTAGAATCTTTAAACCACTTTGAGAAAAAGGGATTTTCGCTCATAAAATAGTTAGCTACTTCATCGAGACCGACTCTAGGGTCAAGGGTAATGAAGGCAACGGTGAAATCATCCTCATAGACACGTGGCAGCATAAACATGTAACCGGGGGCAACCGGTTTGAATGTAAAGCTGGAGTACATAGTATCAGGTTCTGGTGGTGTAACATTGCGCAAGTACCCACCTTTAACCAGGAGATAACTGTAGAATGTTCTGTCCTTATTAAACCCCAGTATCCTGGCAATCCTTGAATTAGCCCCGTCTGCTGCAATTAGGTAGCTACCTTCAAATGTTTTATCTTTGCTACTCACTTTTACGCCGTTAGGGATAGTTGAGACCTCACGGACATCAACCCCTGGGAAAACTTCCACTCCTGCTTTTTTAACTTCTTCCACAAGACACTTGAAAAGAATTTCCTTGTCAAAGGCAATCCCTATGGCTCCATCATCTCCCTTCTTTCTGGTTTCTTCCGGTAGACCAAAGGGCAGGAGAGTGCCGTTGGGAGAATAGAGGTGCCAGGCGTAGCAATTTTTGACGGGGCCATCATAAGTGAAAGAAAACCCATTTTTCGAAAACCCCATCTTTTTTTCTTTAGGGTTATAAAAGGCAAGGTCATCGAAATAGTAATCATTCATAGAAACGATTGTTTGACCACACAACCTCTCAAGATGAGTAAGATCAGACTTCCTATCTATGAGTGCCACCTCAAGTCCGGCAGTACCTGCAGCTTTAGCAGCAAGCAGTCCGGAAGGGCCAGCCCCTACTACAATGAGATCATACTTTTTCATAGTCTACTCCTTTTAAGATTTGTCAAATAAAACCACAGAGACCACAGAGAGGATATTAAATATCAGGAAGTTAAAAGATATTTTATAACCTTCCTCTGTGTTCTCTAAACTTTACTAAAGCATGATTAATCAGAACCCTACTCTTTTTAGCTAACGCTTTTTTGAAAATCTCCATAAAGTTTTTTTAACTAATTTTACCCTCTGTGATCTCTGTGGTTAAAATCCTATTATGGTTTTTTAATCGGACTCATATCAAGGGATTCTCTCATGGAGTTGACTGCTTGATATACCTCATCCGGTAGGGCTCTCATCTCTTCCTCGGTATACACCTGCCTTCCAGGTGCACAAAGGCCATTTGGATCAAAGACCCTTCGTATCTTCCTGAAGAAGAGTTGGGCATTGGGACCTACTTCCGGATAAAATGAAACGAGGGGTTCGACAGTAGAAAGGGCCATAAGGGTGTTCCCTACCTTTTCCTTGATAAGACGGGTCATCCCGTATAAACCGCAGGCAGCCGCCTTTTGAATCATCTCAGGTTTTGTAGGATCGGGGTAGTTATCTGTTTCACTAAAACAGAATCGTCCCCTGTCGATGGCATAGATAAACGGGGTGTCTTTGCTTCCTCCCCGGTCGGTAATATGGGTTTCGCCGATAGTGTTAAGACAATCAGTCCAGAACTGCTGATGTTGAAGGGACATCTCAAAGGGGCCGACCGGCAGCCAGGCACTGGCGTACATCCTTCTGTTCATGCGAAAACCGCTGACATGTCTCACCCAGTCAAGGTTCCAGGGAGCAAGCGTCTGCAATACTTCAGGTTTATAGTGCTCTGATAGGATGATCCCTCCTGTCTCTTCTACAATCTGTCGGACAACCTTTTCTTCGTAATCAATCTGCTTGGGTGAAGTAATGCCGGCTATTATTACATAGCAGTTGAAAGGGGGGAAGTAGCCTTCTTCCGCCCGTTTATTGGTCATCTCCTGTGTTTGAGAGCAGTAGTAAGCTGAATAGACACCGGTTGCGTTAAGGCCTATGGCAGCCCCTGAATGAGAAATCTCGTGGAGGGTTTTAATTTCTGATTTCATATCGGGGAATTCGATCCAGATGAGTTTGTGATTATCGGGGGGAGGGGGGCTATCGTATTTAGGTTCATGAACATCGGGAAGGGAAGGTCTGCCCGCAGTAACTTCCGGCAGATAATTACCCCCTACCCAGGTATGAAGTTTCACGGTGATTTCGGTCACAATACCATTACTGCCTGCACCACCCCTCATCAAACCTAAAAGATCAGGTCCCGGTCCATACTCCCAGAAATCGCCTGCATGGGGAAGAGAGCGGGATCCTACATCCAGGATTTCACCATCTGGCAAAACAATACGAGCGCTTATGAGGTTACGGTTGAGTTGACCGTATTTGAGGTCGGTTTGCCAGAGACCGGCGAAAGAAAACTGGGAGGAAAGTTTGCAAAGGGAGGTCGCTAAAGGAGCGCCGCCATTCCATAATCCCTTCTTCATGGCTTCAGCCTGAAGTTGAGCGTAATCTACATAGGCCTGTAGGGTGGCAGCCATATTTTCTTCATCGATGTTTAGTACCTTATTCATTCTAGACATGTGTATGCAAAGGGTGGGTGCAGGGGTGGTAACGCTACAAAAGACCTGACCGTTGGTGAAGGGCAGGAAGGGAACCTTATACTTGTTGCAGATCTTAACTATTGCCTGAACTTCTTCTGTGGTTGAGGGGAGGATGATGCAAGCCGGTATGGCAAAAGGGTCTTTGGCATATTTTCTTAAAAAACTTTGTCCGTCTATAGAAAACTTACTGTAGGTTTCTATAACGGATCTTTGCTCAGAAATCCAGCGTTCTCCCACCACTTCTTTTAAAGCCTCGAAAACTTTTTTTTCTATCTTATTGGGAAGGACTTTCTTCTTTTCCTTTGCACCCATCAGTTTTTCGTGCTCCTTCGTGTGCCCCATTAGAATTATTAGGAGCATCTATATAATATTCACTATCTTTCTCAATTTGGATATAATCTACTCAGTATTACATTCCTTTTATTTCTAACGGGGTAAACTTCGTGTTGTTAAATGGCTTGCATCACTAGTTCAGTTAAATCATAGAGCTTTAAAGGGTTATTTAACTGGTTAAGGGCATCAGATATATTCTGCTCGCAGAAGGGACAGCAGGTCACAATACCTTCGGCCCTGGTTTTTACCGCTTCTCCCACCCTTTTTTTTCCCGTTTCTACTGCAAAGTCAATAAAGGCTGTCCTGGCTCCTCCACCACCACCACAGCACCAGGATTGATCCTTGATTCGCTCCATCTCAACCAACTTTATTCCTGGAATAGAGCGCAATACATTTCTAGGTGGTTCATAAATGCCACAGTGCCTTCCCAGATGACAGGGGTCGTGCCAGGTTAAGGTGAGTGGAATTTCTTTGGTGAACTTAAGCTTACCTTGCGTAAGGAGATGATCTATATATTCAACGGTGTGGTAAACCTTATAGTGTATTTCAGGAATATCCGGTACCTCAGGATAGTCAAACTTGAGTGCACGGTAACAGCCGGCACAAGAGGTGACAATCTCTTTTATCCCCCGTTTGTTGAACATCTCAACATTCCTTCTGGCAAGGTTGAGGAAAGTCTCGCGCTCACCAATTCTCGCAGCAGGACTACCACAACAAATTTCTTTATTGCCAAAGATACCCAAGTCTACCCCTGCCTTCATCATTATCTGAGCGGTATTCTGGGGAATTTTTCTTAAAGAGAGATCAAGAGCAGCGGTACAGCCAACAAAATAGAGGGTTTCTGCATCCTCCTTGTGTATATCTTTTAGCTTTAATCCTTTTGCCCAGCTGGCTTTCTTGGTTCTTGGCTGCATCCAGGGATTATCATACTGTTTGATGCTTTTGATGAGCCCTTGGTGTGCGGGCATGGGGCCGATTCCATCTTCAACCAGCTTAGCACGAAGACACTCGGTTACCTTAAGGGGTTCCTTGTCTTGTAGCCGTTGACAGTTCATCTCACAGGCACCACAGGTAGTACAGAGATAGGCAATCTCTAATAATTCCGGGGCATCTTCATAGTCAAAGTCACCCTCAAGCAGGGCGCGGGCAATGTGCATTTTACCCATCCCTGAGTAGGCAAAAAATCGATACTCACCAAAAGCAGGGCACACTTCTGAGTACTCCGCACTCTTTACATTCCATCCCCAGTGATTTTGACACCAGTTGCAGCGTGCGCAGCCCCATACCTGATCTTTATAGTCTTCTAAGGTTTTTTCAAAAAATTTCTTTTCCACAAAATTCTCCCTAGAAACAAAGCTTGCCTGGATTCATAATATGATGGGGATCTAGTTCATCTTTTAATTCTTTAAGCTTTTTAGTGTATGCACCTGTTCTCTTATAGATCATTTCTGCCCAGGCACCATAGGGCCTATCAAAAAGGGCACCTTTGTTGATCAAAGTCTCACTACACTTTAGCCACAGTTGTTTGACCTGTGCGAATTCTTCAGGGTTTGAGGGATCACAGTGAAGGTCAAATTCAAGGTGGACTGCCCTTCCTCTTTCTAAGGGAAGGAGATAACCTCCGATATGTTTTAAGGGGTAATTACTTTCTTTACATAGGTTATAGATGATGGATTCGAATTCAGGCACCCGTTTAAGGGGAGATTTGAAGGAGAGGTTGTGGACTGATCCTTTATGGTTGAATTTTTTCAGGATGTCCCAGGGTCTAAATAAAAATTTTGATAGGTATTCATCGGCATTTTTTAGAGAGGGGATGTTATTAGTAGCTGTGATACTTAATTGGGAACAGATGTTCATGAGGGCTTCTCTTTCATAGGCGATCTTTTCATCAGGGAGCCTGGGGGGACCGGGCAAACAGATGGTAAGTGTCCAGGGAGGTAAATTATCGAGGAGAGTTTCAAAATGGTCAGAGGGGGTTTTAACCGCAGGAAAGGATTCAGGAAGGATCCAATCCTTGCAAAAGAGTGCAGCAAGATTAAAGCTATTGAGGAGAAAACATTCCAATCCAATTTCTCTTCTCTGGATTTGCTTAATAGCCTCAAGGCTGTCAGCAAGAGAAGAAAAAGTGATAAATAATATCTCCTGCTTTTTAGGGAGATACTCTACTTGAACAGCCATTTTGGTCAGGATGCCAAATGTTCCCTGTGCTGCAGTCCAAAAGCGATAGAGCAGGGCTCTCACCGGCCCCAGATGAGAGCCTGGTCTTCCCCCCGATGCCCAAAGCCCCGTACGGAAGAGCTCTCCGTCAGGCAGGATGATTTCAGTGTCCAGCATCAGATCATTGCCATATTCGAAACTTGCTGCCGCCAGTGCAGGATCTCTTTCCAGGGTGCTTGAGAGGGCAGTCCTTTTAGGAGGAACCCCAAGAGGGATCATGGCTCGTAATCGTTTTTTGGCAAGTTCATCTTGAAGTTGTCCATAAGTGACTCCAGGCTCTATTACCGCTAACCAATTATTTTCATCGATAGTAAGAATCTTATCCATCTGAGAGAGATTAACAGTAATACCTCCCTTACCGGGAACTGCTGCTCCATGTAAATTCAATCCGGAACTAAAGGGAACAAGAGGTGTGTTAGTCTTATGGGCAAACCTTACGAGCTCTTGTACTTCTTCTGTTTTTTGAGGAAAAACGACGAACTCAGGCTTGCAGGGCGATACGAAACTCTGGTCTTTGGAATACTTTTCCAAGGTAGCATGATCGTCAAAAACATTCTTAGCCCCAACAATATTTTCGATAGAACTCTTTGGGTTCATCAGTGTCTCTATTCAATGAAAAATAGGATTATTTTAATTTGTTATGGTTACCATTGTTTACTAGAGTTTTCAAGCCAAAAAGCACTTTTTGAAAACTGATCATAAATTGTTAAATTATTGTTTGCTTTGAAAACCCCATGCTTCGCACGGGCTCGCAAAAGGAAACGATAGTCGCTTTCATGCCTAATTTGTTTCACCCGTACTGCTGAAACAAAGCCAACCCGTTTTGAGGGGTGGTCGTTTACTGAAAGATTTTCTTGAATACACACATAAAGTCATATATAATTATAAATCAGAACAAGTAGCATTGAAAAGCAAGACGGGTTTAAGCTTCATGTATAGGTCATTAAAACTGAGGGAGGAGTATGCTAGATTTTATTATTAAAGGTGGAGTTTTTATTTATCCCATTATTATTTGTTCGATAATTTCGCTCACTATATTTATGGAAAAAATATGGTCATTGAAAAGGAATAGGGTTATACCGGCAACCTTTTTGGATACTATCGAACGGTTGCTAAAAAAAGAGGATATTGCTGAAGCTCTAAAATTATGTGGGGAAAATAGCTCTTCCATATCACGTATTTTTTCTGCTGGGATAAAGAATTATGGTAAAAGAAGAGAAATTATTAAAGAGAGAATCGAAGAAGTTGGGAGAAGGGAGGCTATTGTTTTGGGAAGATATGTTGAAGCATTAGCCACTATAGCCAGTGTAAGTACACTTTTGGGTTTGCTAGGAACTATAGCAGGAATGATTAAAATTTTCTCAGTGATATCTCTACAAAGTGTGGTGAATCCCAGCACGTTAGCAGGTGGTATTTCGGAGGCATTGTATACAACCGCAGCGGGATTAACGGTCGCCATTCCTACCCTTATATTCTATCGATATTTATCAAGCAAATCGAATTCATTAATTGTTGAGATGGAAGAGTGTTCTGCCCAGATGGTTGAATTGATTAAAGAGAAAGAGTAATCAAAGGAGGATTTACATTCCAAATGCAATTTAAGGAAAAAACTGGCTCCGACGCTCATCTGGATATAACCCCCATTGTTGATACAGTATTTAATCTACTTATATTTTTTGCTCTTTCTTTAAACTTTATTGTTACCCCCGGAATAAAAGTTAATCTTCCTGAATCCTCAACAGAAGAGATTGTAAGAGAAAAGGAAGAGATTGTTATTGTGATCAAACAGGGCAATGAAATATTCATTAACAACAGCTCGGTATCTATTGAACAACTTTTTTTAATCCTTAGTGAATCAGCTCAAAGGAATAGAGAAACACTGATCATTATTCAAGCTGATCAAGAGGTTTCACATGGCAGGGTAGTAAAGGTAATGGATACAGCTAAGAGAGCCGGACTTACACGATTAGCAATAGCTACAATAGTGATGAAGAAAACAATAGCGAAAGGACGTTAACAAATGAGGTTTTTGAATAACATCTATAGTTCCCTTATAATTGTAGGGGTTATACTATTTATCCTGTTATACACATGTTTTGGGGAGAGGGGGTTAATCAGAGTACTTGATTTAAAAAAGGAGTTAAAAGAAATAGAGAGTTGTAACCAGAACATAAGAGCAGAAAGTGTTGCATTAAAAGAATCAATATACCGTTTAAAAAATGATAAAAGGTATGTTGAAAGGATCGCGAGAGAGGAACTGGGGCTAGTGAAAACAGAAGAATTGATCTACTTCTTCGAAAACAATTGAAATCCTTCCTAAAGTGAACTATCAATTTCCTCATTACTCATAATTAGGTGTTGCTTCATAAGATTCCCAAAGGTATTCCCAAAATAATTGATATTAGTACAATTGTAAAATAGCATTCATATTCAAATGGTTGTGATGTATTATTCGCTATAAATTATAATATTTTAATATAATTTATTATTATTATTTGACATATGTAAAAAAAAATATAAAATTTTATTCAAGTAATTTAAAGTTATTCCGATAAGAATCACTAATTGATTTTACATGAGATCCTATAGAGGAATGTGTGGGTAACCATAAGGTCATAAAAAAACATTATGGAAAAGAATCCCGTAAAAAAATTTAGAGAAAATCTTTTGTTGAGTAAAGCAGAATTAGCACGCAAGGCAGGATTATCACCACTTACAGTTGATCGTATAGAAAAGGGCAAAGAATGCAGGCCTGAGACAAAAAGAAAAGTGCTCCTCGCCTTGGGTTTAAAGTTGTCGGAAAAAGATAGAATATTTCGTTCTAAATAGTGCGTCTATACAAATAGATTTTAGCATAATTAAGGAGTATAGGATGGTATCTCTAAAATCACTATTCATGGGAACAAAAGATGTTGTTGGACTTGATATAGGAACCAATTATGTAAAATTACTTGAGGTAGAGGAGTCCAAAGGTGGATACCGAATGAAAAACTTTGGTATGGCAGCATTACCAAAAGATACCGTTGTCAACGGTTCTATCTTAAACCATGATGCGATGGTAAATACTATTTCGCAAATAATTTCTAATCTTAAAATTAAGAGCAAGAATACCGTTGTTTCTGTTTCGGGACATCCTGTGATAATTAAGAAAATAACCATGCCCTTAACAACAGACGATGAATTGGAATCGTCCATTAAGTTTGAAGCTGAACAGTACATTCCCTTTGATTTGGAGGAGGTAAATGTCGACTTTCAGGTTCTTAATGTTACAGAAGAAAAAGCTGATCAGATGAATGTTATGCTGGTTGCTGCTAAAAAGGTAATGATTGATGAATATACTAGAGTGCTAAGTGATGCTGGAATGAAACCTGTGATACTTGATGTAGATGTATTTGCATTGGAGAATGCTTTTGAGGTTAGTTACCAGCTAGAGGAAGATAAAAGTGCTGCGTTAGTCGATATAGGTGCCAGTACGATTAACATAAATATTATCAGAGGGGGTACTTCTGCATTTACCCGTGATATTTTTCTTGGAGGGAATTACATTACGGAAGAAATTCAAAAACAACTAGGTATTAGTTTTGAAGAAGCGGAAGCTTTAAAAACAGGAAGAAGCATCGAGGGTGCTGTTCAGGGAGAAAGTGAAGATATTATTAGAAAAGGGTGTGATAATATTGCCTCGGAAATTCATAAGACCTTGGATTTCTTCAGTTCAACTGCCTATGAAAATATCGATAAACTATATTTAAGTGGAGGGTGTGCAAAAATTACTATTCTCAAAGACATTATTGAGGAAAAAACAAACGTTTCCACAGAGCTTATCGACTGCTTTAAGAACATAAAATATGATGAGGGCGAGTTTGATGCGGAGTATATACAAGATATATCTCCCCATGCTTCGGTAGTTGTTGGACTGGCATTGAGGAGGCTGGGAGACTGATGATTAAAATAAATTTACTTCCCTATAGAGAGATAATCAGGAAAGAAAATATTATAACTCATGCTGTAATTGCAGGTTTTGTTGCAGGGGTAGTTCTTATCGTTATCGTTTCTGTTGATTACGCTATGAGGAATAAAATAAATGGTCATAAGAAGGAGATTGCCAGGATAGAGAAAGACATTAAGAAAAACCAAGTTAGTTTAGATGAAATAAAGAAGCTAAAACAAGAGAAAGAGACTTATCGCAAACAATTTCAAGTCATAGAGAATCTTAAAAAAGAAAAAGAAGGACCCGTGCGTATTCTGGATGAGATAGCTTCAAAAATTCCTAAGGAAATATGGCTGGTTACTTTGAAACAAAATGGTAATAATCTTCAGTTGATAGGAGTTGCGGTAGAAAATAAGTTGATATCCCAGTTTATGTCCCGTTTGAAGGCATCGTCTTATTTCCAAAAAGTTGATTTAATTACTTCTGAAATGAAAGTGCAGAAAGTAGGGAAAGGCACTTCTTTAAAATTGAAAAAGTTTACAATTACTTGTTTGATTACATCCCCCTCGCAAGTTTAGGATGAGCTTATGGCAGACATTAATATTGATACCATACTCAAGTTACCAAAAAGCCAGAGGATAGGTATTCTGTCAGGTGTTCTGGTGTTAATTATTGTACTGTATTATTTCTTATTTTACAGCGGACATGTTGATAATCTAGAAAAGAACAAGAATAAACTTACCAAGAAACAACATGAACTTGATGAACAGAGAGTTGTCCTGGCTGATCTCCCCAGATTTAGAAAGGAGACAGAGGCGATGAAAAAGAAACGACAGGGTGCTTTAAAACAGCTTCCTGATAAAAAAGATATTGATAAACTCCTCCAGGATATTTCTTTCCATGCAGTTGAGTCAGGTTTAGAGGTTGTTCTTTTCAAGCCGCAGCCAGAAATTGGGAAAAATTTTTACGCTGAGATTCCTGTTGATATAAAACTTTCAGGAACGTTT
>Ga0255046_10000564_pt1 | contig 10048 bp, 7 predicted proteins | sample BC1_12_27_MG_FD_183632 | JGI IMG/M metagenome (GOLD analysis project Ga0255046, IMG submission 183632) | Seawater microbial communities from Strait of Georgia, British Columbia, Canada - BC1_12_27 | ecosystem: Environmental > Aquatic > Marine > Strait | place: Canada: British Columbia...
TCGAGCCCCTCCATATGTTCGTCAATTAACGCATCGAGGCGCAGGTGGGCACCACGAAAGGGTTTACCGTGGGCAGGCAGGACCAAAACATCTTCCGGCAATGCTGCCTTCAGCATTCGCAATGACTCGAGCCAGTCTTTGAGTGGGTTCGCCTGCGGTTCCGTTGGATAAACTTGAGATTCGACGAGATGGTCGGTAGCAGTTGGTCGCCCGCAATAAACAAATTGCGTTCGGCATCAAAGAAGCACGCATGTTCCGGGGAGTGACCACGGCCAACCAGCACTTCCCAGGTATGCCCGGCGAACGTCAGCCTGTCTCCTTCCTTGAGGCGCTTAAAGGACTCGGGCAATGGGTGAATGTATTTGCCGAACATGCCAAACAGCTTCTTGTAGCTGTGGACGGACTCGGGCGGAAATCCTGCCCCCGCTACCAAAATAATAGCTGTTCATATACAGCCGACCAGAAAGCCTTGTTTCGACGAGGCATTTTGCGTTTGGGGCGGAGGTAGTACAGTCTTGGTCGACCTGCATGTGTAAAGGACCCAACGATGAATCGCACCTTCGTTACCTTTGTTTTTGCGGTGCTCACTACGAGCCCGGTACCCGCGGTCGCTCAATCCGACGATGCGGCGCAGTGGGACCACTATGGTGGAAGTCAGCACGGCGCGCAGTACTCCAGCTTGTCTCAAATATCCCGCGATAACGTTGATGCACTCGAGGAAGTTTGGCGCTTCCGCACCGGTGAACTTGGGCAAGATCACCGGGAACCGTTCGCTTTTCAGGCTAACCCGATACTGGTCGAGGGCCGGCTCTACCTGCCCACTGGCAGTGCGATCGTCATCGCACTGGATCCCGCAACGGGCGAGGAAATCTGGCGCCATGACCCCAAGATTGACCGCAGCAAACCACACGCAGAAATTGCCAACCGCGGAGTAAGCTCCTGGCTGGATGCGGAAGCCGCTTCTGATTCCCCGTGCCGTCACCGTATTTTCGTGGGCACACTGGACGCCAGGCTGATTGCGCTCGATGGTGCGACGGGCGAACGCTGCAAGGGCTTTGGTGAAAACGGCGAGATCTGGCTCAACAAGGACGTACGGGTAGAAGAGACGGACTGGGTCAACTACACCATCACGTCGCCTCCGGTAGTCGTTGATGACATCGTCATCGTTGGCTCGGCTATTGGTGATAACCGGGCCGTCGAGTCCGAACTGGGTATCGTGCGTGGCATCGACGCTCGTACTGGTGAGGAACGCTGGCGCTGGGATCCGATCCCGAGAGATGCCGGGGACCCGGCGCTTGCGACCTGGCAAAGCGAAGAAGCAGCTCGCAACGGTTCCGCCAATGCCTGGGCACCGCTAGCGGCCGATGCCGAATTGGGTCTGGTGTATGTTCCGACAGGGTCTGCAAGTCCGGACTTTTACGGGGGTGAGCGAGAGGGGGACAATCTGTATGCGAACTCGATCGTCGCCCTAAAAGCTGCAAGTGGCGAGATTGCCTGGTATCAGCAACTGATTCACCACGATGTCTGGGACTACGATCTCGCCGCACAACCGACGCTCGTCGATCTCGAGCACGATGGCGAGACAATACCAGCCGTTCTGCAGGGTACGAAGACCGGCCTGATCTTCAGCTTCAACCGCGAAACCGGTGAACCCGTTTTCGAAATCGAGGAACGGGCGGTCCCTCAGGGCGGAGTCGCCGGAGAGCACCTGTCGCCCACGCAGCCGTTTCCGGTTGCACCACCGTCGATAGCCCGACACGATGCGGTTACCAGGGATGATGCCTGGGGCATGATTTTTTTCGACAAGCGTTCCTGTCGTAAGAAAATTGCTCGCCTGAGATCCGAGGGAATATTCACACCGCCCAGTATCGAGGGAACACTGCAACTGCCCGGCTATGGCGGCGGCATCAACTGGGGCGGGCTGGCATTCGAGCCCGACGAGCAAACTGTCGTGGTCTTCTCTATGGACCTACCCATGGAGGTAGCACTGATTCCGCGCGAGGAGCTTCGTCGAACCTATGACTCGGGTGAGTTCGAGGGCTACGAATTCGCACGCATGACCGGCACACCTTATGGCATGCGTCGTGCGCTGCTTGGCTCGATGCTCGACGTACCGTGTACGACACCACCATGGGGCGTGCTTGCGGCGATCGACATGCGCAAGGGAACCATCAACTGGCAGAGGTCTGTTGGCTCCATTCAGGATGTAGCACCTGCAATCGTGCCGAACCTCGAACTGGGTATGGCTGGCCTGGGTGGCCCCATAGTCACCGCCGGTGGTGTGATATTCATGGCCGCCGTGATGGACGACTACTTACGAGCATTCGATTTGAAAGATGGAAAAATCTTATGGGAAGGACGCCTGCCAGCGGGCGGGCAGGCGACGCCGATGACTTACTTCCTGGAGGAAACCGGAAAACAATATGTCGTCATCGCCGCCGGAGGTCACGCGCGAATCGGAACAACACCAGGCGACTACGTCATCGCGTACGCGCTGCCCGATTGATGGCCCAACTCAGCCGCTATTTTTTCTCAGCGAACATGTCGCGTGCGAGCCTGACGGCCATGTAGCCGATGACCAGAACAGCGGCAATCAATACTAGCCAGAGATATACCGATCGCCAGGGAAACTCGGTAGCAATTTCGAGTGCTTTAGGGCCGCCGAGCACGGTTTTGGCACCCAGGCCCGCCTTAACGACATTGGCCTTATCGGGATCGAACGTATTCATGACGGCGGCGAACGTCGGATCCGGGCCAGCTTCATCCGACAAGGTGCCGCCGACGAGTTGATACGGCGGCTCACCATCGGCTGCAAAGCGCAAGTACTCCTCAGGGTACTCGAGCCTGAGCTGAACTCCATCGGTCCGGGACTTTGAATCAAATAGGATCTTCCAATAGCGGGCTTCGGCGCGATGCAGGCTTAATGCCTCACTGGTCAGCCGTTCGCCCTCAAAGTTGATATCGTAAAACAGGCGCCAATTACTTATCTGCCGCCACGGGCCATCGAGAGAATTACCCAGATAAACGCTCGCGTTGGCCCAATGGTTCTTGGCCGGGAAAACCAAATCGACACTCATCGTCGGCAGTGAACCACCGACATCGAAGTAAAGGGCGTTCTCTTGTGTGTCTTTCGACGGATTCGCGGCCGGCGAAAGTTCGATCCGGTCGAACGTCACGATATCAGTTAGTGCGGAAGTGATCAGTACAACACGTTCGATTTGCCAGTCGCTGACCCTTCGATTCCAGGTCAGTCGGTAGTAGCCACGCTCGCTGCCTGCGAGATCGATCTTGCCATGCGTGACCGAGGCGCCTTCTATCGCGAGCGACGCGACAGAGCCGCCGCCTACGCGGCGCCAACGCGTGAGGTCGTCGCTGTGTTCGATGGAGACCGTCATCAGGAACGGCTGATCCAGGGGACTCCATTCGAGTTCAATCGCCGTCGGTGTCCCGGAAACCTCACGAGCATCGACAACGAAAGCGACGACTTCGGAAACGGGCTCTTTGTTTGCCGGTCGCGTGACGACCACGTCGGTCTTGTCCCCTTGCGTCGTGATGCTCAAGTCGGCACTGGAGCCGTCCTCTTGCTGAACATAGATCGGCGAGACACCGAGTGTCGTAGTTTCCTCACTAACAATCGGAGATGGGGTCGTGACTCGATAGAATGGCATTGGGTTGCCGTTCCCGTCCAGAACCGCCAACTCGTGAAGTGAGCGACCATACCGGTAAACCTCATTCGTTAGCGGCACGTCGTAAAATGCCTCTTCCGATGGCAACTCGAGCCGCCAACCCGAAACGAACTGCTGTGGGTCGACTGCCGCGGACGCGATCCCGCCGCTGGTGATGACAGCAAGGCACCCTGCGATGATGTGAATTAATAGGCGTTGCGTTCTCATTGTTACCTGCTCCAAGTCATGTGGCTGCCGGCTGATCTCCGTTGCGCGGCGGCACTGGGGCAAGGTAGCCGACGATCAGCAGGAAAATGCCAACACCGAGGAATGAGATGATTCGTGTGACTGTGCCCGTATTGCCGAGCTCTATGAGGAACAGTTTGATCACAACGAGCGCCATAAGTGCGGCGCCCGCCACCCACACCAATCGACTGGCCTTACGAGCACCGACGACCATACCGGCCAGCGCAGTGCTGCCCCAGACGATCGACAACGACGCTTGCAGCACATTGGACTGACCGAGGCTTACCAGATCAAACGGCACTCCGGTCCAATGATGTACCGTGCGCGCGACCGTCATCGTGAGCAGGAACAGCCCGAGAATACTCGGCAACGTAATGTTCTGGCGCTGCTCCAGTGTCGGTACCTTGGCGTACTGCAGCGCAGCTGAATACCAGGAATAGGCGACGAGGACGACAAAAACGCTCGCCAGTTCAAGCGGGTTAATGAGCGGCAGGTAGGGTAGCGGGGTAGGGTCGCCCGGCGAAAAGAAGTTCAGCGTAACGGTTGCAAGTGCCAGTACTGCCAGAACCAAACCGGCGCCTACGCCGTGATAGGTCTGCCAGTTTTCGTCTACCGGCCACGGCAGGCGCGTTCGCGCTGACATCGTCGCGATAATCAGTGTGGCACCGATGGCGAGTGTTCCGGCTAACGCCCAGACGCCGGCTGTCCAAAGATCGAGCCACCAGTAGGCCTCCTGGGCCACGATCGCGATGAGCAACCAGTAACCCGCTGCGTGCAGCCCGACTTTCAGGAATTCAAAATCGGATTCACGCAGTCGCAAGAAGCCGTAGTGGGTGGCAAATGCGACCGGCCAGGCCAGCCAGCCATAGTCCGCCAGCGGGTGTGGCTGCGACCAGAAGCTCTGGATCGCCGCGACGCCCATTGCCGGGATCATTAGCAGACCGAGCGAGCATAGTCTTTGCCACTCAAGCTGTTTCGCAGCGACTACGGCGGCCCAGACCGTACCGGCGACAAACACTAGCGATGTACTCAGCATTGCGTCGTCCGGGAGGACGCGACCAATTTCCCTGAGTCCTGCGGTTAGCCACCAGTAGGTACCCCAGGCCAGGAATATCCAAGTGATGATCAGCTCATGATCCCGCTGGCGCTCGGCGACCACGCGCTCGAAGACCCAACTGGAGAACCAGCCGGCTACTGCGATCAGCAGTGCACCGAGGTACGGACCATTCACGATCGCGATCTGACTCCGATCAATGTCCGGCTGCAAAATATAGGCAGCCGCAGCGCCCATCTGCAGCAGGATACCGGCGCCAAGGGCCAGAATCCGGTCCTGGCGTATGCCGAGCCAGACCATGCCAGCGCCTTGTAATGCCCAGGCAACTGAAGTCCAACGCGCATCAAGGGCAAGCGGAATCGCGATTGCGAGGAATACAACGCTCAGGCCCCAGAACGACTCGGTGATAACGCGTAGCTCGTCGGTTTTGCGACGGAACAGGTAGGTTGCCAGGCCCAGATACAGACTCGCCAGCACAATCGCACTGATCGCGAGCCCGTACTCGGTGTTTGCGACAAGCTGTGACTGCAGCCCGAAGCCGATCAGTGGCGTGCCGAACACAAGGGTGCCGTCCACGTAACCTTGAAACGTGGTTGACTTCCGGCTGGCAAACAGCACGGGTATCAGCATGTACATCAGCACGAACAAGATCAGGAACGGCTCCGCGGTTGCAAAGTGCTCGGGTCGATAGCTGAAGTAGCCCCAGGCGGTGCCGACGACAAACGTGAACAGGAATCCGAGGACGTTCAGAACGCGCCACGCCTTGAACCAGGAGATGCCGAACACGGCGGCATTCAAAACGGCATAGTAGGTGAATAACACGACGTGGTTGCCTGCACCGGTGGATACCAGCACAGGTGCGGCGAAACCGCCGACAATGCCGGTCAACGCCAGCGTGCGCGAATCCTGCAGCACCGCAAGTGCGCCAGCTGCGACGGTCACGATGACTAGCATGACAAAGGCTGCTGCTGGCGGCAGCAGACTGTAGAGCTTGAACGCGGCAAACGTCGTCAGGTAGATGATGGCTATGCCGCCACCTTGCACGGTAAGTGCATAAACGCGGCGCTTTTCGCGAAGTCGCCAGCCAATAATAAGCAAGACAATCCCAAAAACGGCAACGAGAATCAGGCGCAGTTCGATAGGCAGGACCAGCCAACCCCGGTCGACGCCTTCCTTGATCAGAAACGCGACACCAAACAGAGACACGATCATGCCAACTTTGACCGGTATATTGCCGGTCGTAAACCAGCGTTTTGCGCGGTTCGCGACCACGGCGGTGATGTCCGGGCCGGGCAGTTTATAGACGGGTGTTTCGATCGCCTTGGCGGCGCGGCGTGGTGGAACGAAAGTTCCAGGTAGCTCGAAGTCGGGTGATGGTTCCGATGTTTTCGGCACTTCCACTAAGGGTTTTGCAGGAGGCGTGACAGGACGCGGCGCCACGAACTCAAGGTCGGCTTTCGACTCAATCTCAGCCGCCAATGGCTCAGTCTTAACTGGCTGCGGCGGAGCCCCGTGTTCAGCATGGACCGTTTTGTGAGGGCCTTTCTCGATACGCCGCTCGACACGTTCGAGATTTTCTGCCAACGACACGAGACTTTTCTTCAAGGCATTGAGCTGCTCATTTTGCTTCAATGCCCAGCCCGCCAATAGTCCGATCACCGCGCCGATAGCCGTGCCGCTGAAAGACCCACCAAGCGTTGTTGCCCCCAGAAATGCGCCGACAATAACCAGAACAATGATCACGCCAGTCTCCCATATTGACTAAGCCACACGGAGCATTTGCGAACCTGCGACAGGCAGCCCGGCTTTCTTGGGTCCTTCGGCGAGTCGATAACGGCTTCGCGGAGGAAGCGAGGACCCGTGGCTTTGCGTCCCTGGCTTTCGCCAGGTTTGCCTTTATCGGTTGCTATTAAATCATGCGACTGACGGTTGCGACCCGTCAATGCGTGTATTTACCTAAGGTTGCGCCTCGGCGGACGCGGAACCAGCCAATGCTTGCTCACTCAGAGTTCAATACAGTCGTTGAGCTTTATGTCTGATTGTAGCCGAGATCTCGACGCGCTATTTCAAGTGCAAAAAAAACCGGGGTCGGACCGAGGTTTACGAAAACCTCGGTCCGACCCCGGTTTTTTCCGGGAAAGCAGGTTCACTCGCACCCGCCGCGACGCGCGCGTCGCGATCAGCGGCAAGCGGGCCTTTAGTCGCTACTTAAGTTGGGAACATGATCTGCCTTTAAAACTGCGCCACCTTCACCCCAGTTTCCATCATCGAGCTCATTAATCACAACCCACGTTCCGGCTGCGAATTCATCTCCTCTCATCCGAGCAAAAATACTCGTTATTTCTTCAATTATTTGCGGCTTCTCTTCAGCTGAAAATACATCTCTGATTGTCTTGACTTCAATAAATGGCATTGTTCTCTCCTTGGTTTCTTACTCTATTCAAAAGGTGTAAATGTCGGTTAATGCGATGCGGGGTTTGTATGAGGTTTCAAACTCAGGCCTGCGCGACGTTGCTCGCTGGTGCTGGTTCAGACGGTGCTTGTTTCTCTTTCGAAACGTCCCTGCACAGCAGCATGTCGATAATCCTGGCGGACGCCCCGTCGTAGAAGCCGGTATCCATTTCATATCCCTTTGGGTTCCTGAACGTGCCAAAGATGATGTCGAAGACAGGCAGGTCCGAGTAGTTGTACTTGTGCAAGCCTTTTCCATGGTGAATCGTGTGGCTCTCGGGCCTCTGCACGAAGTAACCGAGCCACTGCGGCGTTTTGATGTTGGTATGCTGGAAAATTCCCAGGAACATCGTTGCAAACAGAAAGAGCGTAACAGCCTGCGCACTCAAGCCAACGATCAGCGACAGACTAAGGCTTCCGAGTAATGTGAACCCGGCCATATCCAGCGGGCTGAAGTAGAAGGCGCCATAAGTGTCCATGCGTTCGGCACTGTGATGCATCTGGTGAAAACTGCGGAACAAGAAGTCCGACTGATGCAACGCGCGATGCCAGGCGTATACCAGGCCTTCATAAACGAATACGCCGATGGCTGCGCCCGCCAACGTACCGATGCCGCTGAGATCGAACAGCTGGAACTCGGCAAGATAGCCGTCCCAGATGAGCGGCAGGTATGACGACAGGTAGAAGTAAATGGCGAACGAACCCAGTGCACGCGGTATCCAGCCCTTTACTTTGGCCAGCTTGCGTCCCGGTGTAATGGCCTCCCAAAGCATCAACGCTCCGTACAGCGCCAAGACGCCCAGCGATATAGGGTCCAGCAGAATCTCGATTGGTGTAGGCATTGTCTCTCTCCAGATCAAATGTTTGTAAAAGTCAGCGTATAACCGACTGGTCGGTACGAAATATGCTAAGGTTTATGCCTGTTTTGATCCAGTGGACGAGCGGTACTTTTTTCAAAGTTTTTCAATAACTATAGTATTATCAAATAGTTATTATCTCTTATCGGCCAATTTCAGGCGCTTGGAAAGGGGCTGAGAGAAAAAACCAGACGGTAGGTATAGTAAATAGCAAGAGGGAGAGCCCCAATGGGCGCAAAAGGCGAACAAACTCGCGAGCACATACTGGCCACAGCCGAGAGCATCATCCTGCAGCGCGGCTATTCGGGCACATCCATCGAGGACATTATTGGTGAAGCCGGTATCACGAAGGGCGGCTTCTTCTACCACTTCGACGGCAAGAGCGATCTCGCGAAGAACCTCATGCTGAGGTATCTCGATCAGGACGAGAAGTTCTTCGACGGACTCGCAGAGCGCGCGCGTGCGCTCACGGAAGACCCGCTGCAGCAGCTACTGATCTTCCTGAAGCTGATGGCAGAAGCTATGGCAGATCTGCCGGGCACGCATCCCGGTTGTCTTGTTGCTTCTTTCACCTATGAGTCGCAGCAGTTTGACGATGAGGTGCGGCAGCTGAATACGCAGGGGGTGCTTTCCTGGCGGCGCCTGTTTATGGATCTCCTCGAGAACGTATCGGAAAAGTATCCGATGAAAATCGAGAAGCCGCTCGAGGAACTTGCGGACATGCTGTCGTCCGTCATCGAAGGTGGCATCATCATGTCGAAAGTACTAGATGACAGACACATCCTGCCGAATCAACTTCTGCACTACAGGAGCTACATTCGGCTGGTGTTTGGAGATGCCTGATTCGTAGTGGAGGGGAGGAAATTCTTCGCCAAGCGTTACTTCAGGTGGCTACGTCTGAGCACTGTCAGAACAGCACATTCCGAGGCCGACGCGGTCGGCCGACAAACGCGAGCGCAGCGAGCGGTCAATCCTGCCCCCCGCTACCAGCATTAAAGGCAAAGGGCTTACCGAAGTAAGCCCTTTACCTTATCGAGGATGTCGTCGATAAGGCGGGCCGAATCATCAATATCCCAGCGGAAGCCAGGTCTGAAGAAGTCGCCTGAGTTTCGGCGCCGTTGCGTGGATTCAGAACTCGACGCGGAATAGCGACGCGGGCTTGGTCTGGTCGATCGGCAAGTCGTACATAAAGTCGTTTTCACGACGCATGCGCTGCTCGGCCTGCGGGCTGTAACCCCACTTGATACGTGACTCCGGGTTCTGCAGGTCGGGGTCAGCCTGCCGCCAGGCCAACTCTTCCTCACGACGCTCCCGCATGCGCATCTCGGCGTAGACGGCCTCTCTCATAAGTGCCTGGCGCTCCATCTCGAGGTCGAATGCAGTTCGGCCCTGGGGGCCGCCAATTACCTTGATTTCATCCATGACGCGGCTTTCGAACATCTCCTCCGGAATCTCGGTCGGCGCTTGGGCATCGGCTGCAGCAGGTGCGCCAGGTTCGTCGGACTCCGACTCGTTATGCGCGCCGCTCACCTGTGCATTCGCGAACGCAGCCCAGGACATGGCGGCCGCCACAGTCACACCGGCAACGACGCGGAAGAAGCGCATCAGCGCTTAACTTCCTGCATCCAGTCGCGCGATTCGAACCAGTACTCGCGCGTGGCATTGAGCCAACGGTCGGCCTTGTGCGCCGTTACCCAGGCGTTGAGGAAGTTCAGTAACTCCTGCTCGCCTTTCTGCACGGCCAATGCCTCGGCCCAACCGACAATCGGCTCGCT
>Ga0255046_10000565_pt1 | contig 10036 bp, 8 predicted proteins | sample BC1_12_27_MG_FD_183632 | JGI IMG/M metagenome (GOLD analysis project Ga0255046, IMG submission 183632) | Seawater microbial communities from Strait of Georgia, British Columbia, Canada - BC1_12_27 | ecosystem: Environmental > Aquatic > Marine > Strait | place: Canada: British Columbia...
ACCAGCTCGACCGAATCGATTTGGCCATCATGGGTGTTTTGCAAAAGAATGCTCGCGTTGCCAACAATCGTCTTGCGGAAACCGTAGGTGTCGCTCCCTCGACCTGTCTCGAACGGGTGAAACGTCTCAAACGAATCGGGGTGCTGCGTGGCTACCACGCCGACGTCGACCCGTCGGCGGTTGGTGTCGGGCTGGAGGCGATGATCGCGGTGCGCTTGCGCCAGCACTCGCGGGATCTGGTCGACTCTTTCCGCGACTACGTGGTCGAGCTCCCCGAGGTGCGGAGCGTTTTCCACGTGACTGGCGGCGACGATTTTCTCGTTCACGTCGCGGCGCGTGATTCGGACCACTTGAGGGACCTCGCCCTTGACAGCTTCACGACACGCCCGGAGGTCGACCACATTCAGACCCGGCTGATATTCAAGTACACGCCGACCTGGCGGCTGCCGATCCTGGTTTGAACCAATCCGATCACAACAATCTGAATTCGATGGAGGACGTTGAGGCCGGCGCCGTCGTAAACAACCTATACAGAGCGCTCGCAAGCGGTTACAATCCCGCGCTGCGTGTCTTTGTGCCGATTTCGAAGACAGAATTGCGTTAGGGAGCCGCTGCATTGGATCACCTCATCAGTCCGCACGGATCGCGTTTGAATGACCTCGTGGTCGATCAAGATCGGGCCGCCGAGATCCGCGAACAGTCCCGAGATTGGCCCTCGGTCAACCTCGGCCCGCGCCAGCTCTGCGACCTCGAGCTCCTGATCAACGGCGCCTACTCACCCCTCGACGGCTATCTTGGCGCCACCGACCATCATTCGGTATGCGCTGAGATGCGTCTCGCCAACGGTGTTTTCTGGCCGATTCCGGTGGTTCTCAACATTCCCGACGAACTCGCTGACAGTCTCGCGACAGGTGATTCTGTAGCACTCCGTGACGGTGAAGGTGTGATGATCGGCGCGTTGAATGTCGACGAGTGTTATCAGCGCGACCTCGATGCCGAGGTCGAGGCGATCTTTGGCACCGCCGACACGTCACACACGGGCGTCGCCCAGTATATTCACCGCACCAGGCGGTGGGCAGTGGCTGGTCGAGTCGAGGCCCTTCAGTTGCCCGTACACCATGACTTCACCGAGCTCCGTCGGACGCCAGCCGAAATCCGTGAGCAGTTCTCGAATCTTGGCTGGAGCCAGGTGCTCACCTTCCAGACCCACCGCACCATCCATCGCGCTCAACAGGCAATGATGGTGGAGGCGGCGCGGACCGCCGGCGCCAATATCCTCATCCATCCGGTTGTCGGTCTCGATCAACCTGGTGATGCCGACCATTACACCCGGATTCGCTGTTACCAGGCGGTGCTGCCAGAATTCCCCGAGTCGATGGTGCACCTCAACCTCTTGCCGCTGGCGATGCGCGGGGGAGGCGGCCGTGAGGCCCTGCTGCACGGGATCGTCAACAAAAACTACGGTTCCACCTACCTGATGGTCGATTTCGACGGCTCTGGTGCGGTCCTCGACACGGTCGGCGAGCCCGCCTATCAGCAGGAGGAAGCCGCCGAGATCATTACCGATCACGCCGCCGACCTCGGCGTCGAGATGGTGCCGACCCGCGAAATGGTCTATCTCGAAGACCGCAAGCAGTTCGTCGCTTCCACCGACGTACCTCCGGATGGCCATGTCCTTCGGTTGACTGCCGACGAGGTCCGCCAACGCCTCGATGACGGGCGTGAGATTCCGAGCTGGTACACCTTCGAGGAGGTTGCGGGTGAGCTCGAGCAGCGTCATCCGGCCCGCCGCGCACAGGGCTTTACCGTTTTCTTCTCCGGACTCTCCGGCTCGGGCAAGTCGACGGTAGCGAACGCCCTTCGAGTCAAGCTGCTCGAGCTCGGTGGCCGTGGAGTGACCTTGCTCGACGGTGACCTCGTGCGCGCCAATTTGTCGTCGGAGCTCGGTTTTTCGAAAGAGCACCGCGACCTCAATATCCGCCGCATCGGATTCGTCGCAGCGGAGATCACACGAGCGGGCGGTGTCGCCATCTGCGCCCCGATCGCGCCGTATGATGTTGTCCGGCGCGAGGTCCGGGAAATGGTCCAACCCTGCGGAGGCTTCGTGCTGGTTCACGTGGCGACGCCTCTCGGGGTGTGCGAGTCGCGGGATCGTAAGGGCATGTACGCCAAGGCGAGGGCCGGCATCATCAAGGAGTTCACCGGCATCTCCGATCCCTACGAGGCGCCGGATGACGCGGACGTGGTCATCGACACCTCCGACCTGACCCCGGCCCAGGCGACCCGCGAGGTCCTGCTCCACCTGGAACGTCAGGGCTATATCTCGGTGTCCGATGAAGGCTGAAGCTTACCGGGGGGCGAGGCGCTGATGCTCAAGCGATTGGTGATCGTCATGGTTGCGGCCGCATTGCTGACGGCCGGGGCGCTGCAGCTCAAGGCTCGCGCCGAGCATCGCAAGGTCGTGGCCCAAGTGGCCGCTGATGACGCCGCGGCTCTCGACGATCTCCATTTCGATCTCGACGGTATCGACACCACAGACTGGGTCCGTCAGTACCGACCCGAGGCATCGGCTGGTGGTTACACCCTCGTTCTCTACCGACGGCGGGTGCCGATGATCATCGACATGAACAGCCGAATCGTGCATGCCTGGCCGGAGGTGCGTGCGGTCGGGCGCGTTCGCCTCAACAGAGATGGCAGCCTGGCTGTGATCGGCACCGATAACCTGGTCAAGGAATACAGCTGGGACGGAAAACTACAATGGGTATTCCGCCTCGCTGCTGCGGAGGACTTTCCTCACCACGATCTGATCCGGCTCGAAGAAGGAAACTACCTGGTCCTGGCTTACGATGATCACAGCCACACAGACTCTCTGCTCGAGGTCGCCCGAAGGGGCCGGGTGGTGTGGCAGTGGCGCTCGCTCGAGCACATCGACTCCTTTCCGACCTGGGACCACGACCGCAACGAACCTACCCATATCAACTCGATTCACGAACTGCCTCCTAACCGGCACTTCGACGGTGGGGACAAGCGCTTTCGCCCGGGGAATATACTCGTCAGCGCCCGCCATCTCAACGCGGTCTTCATCATCGACAAGCGCTCCGGGGAGGTCGTCTGGCAATACACCGGCAATCTCGACTACCAACACGAGGCGACGATGGTGGCGCCGGGAGAGCCCGGCGAAGGGCGGATCCTGGTCTTCAACAACAATCGCCACGATCGCAACGGCTACCGGCGCAGTCTGATCCATTCCATCGAACCGTCGACGGGCGAAATTTCATGGGAGTACGGTTCGAAGTTCTTCTTTTCTTCGGTCGCAGGCACGGTTCAGAAGTTTGTTGGCCCCAACTTCGTGATTGCCTCGAGCCACGGTGGTCGGATTTTCGAAGTCGCACCCGATGGCAAGATCGTCTGGGAGTGGGTGCCACCCTACATGCCGATGCGACCCGAGCGGCTGCCGTACGACCACACCCCCCAACTCGCCGCTCTCGCCCGGCCCGAGGAGACAGAGGTGCATGTCGAGGGAGACACGCGCCCGTATGTAGACATCGATCTCTACCGCTTCGCCCTCACCGAGGAGTTCACGACCCGCAATCTGGGCGGTTTCTCCCGGCGTCTGCTGCGAAATCTCGACGAGTGTCGCGAGATTCTGGTGCCGCCGTCGGCATATATGTGGGTCGAGTTCGGAATCGACGAGGAGCGGCTCCAAGGGAGGAAGCTCGAGGCACACTTTCGACTCACAGTCCAGCGGCAGGGCGAAGCTCCCGTAACTATGCTCGACCGGACGTTGAATCCGGACTCCAAAAGTCCATGGCGGGGCCGCTGGATCGGTCTTGCCAGGTTTAGCTATCAGCGGGTGCAGATGTGCGTCGCGACCGAGGTTACCGGAGAAATGGAGAACCCCGAAGAGATCGTGGCCTGGGGGAATCCATTGATCCGGTCCCCCGTCCACCACCCTCATGACCAGCGGAAGGAAGGGCGGGTCAGCGAGCGGGAAAAGAAGCTCCGCGAACAGCAGCTCAAGGCCCTTGGCTATGTCAACTGAAATACAGACGTCCGACACGGAGGGCTCTGCTTCGCGAGCAACAACCAAGAGGATAGTGCTCGTGCTGGCAATCGTATTGACCTTGGCAGCCGCCGTCCCAATAAGAAAGTACGTGCGTTCGCTCCGTTGCCGGCCGCCGGCGCTGTCGGTGATCGACGATCCGGCACAGCTCGACGACAGGCACTTGGAGTTGCTCGAGCTCGAGCCGGAGAGCTGGGTCAGAAAGTACCATCCGCATCAAAGCAGCGCGGGCTACAACCTCGTCCTATATCGGAGACGGGTGCCGTTGATAGTCGACATGAATGGCCGCATCGTCCACATATGGCCTCGGATTCGCGCCACCGGGCGGGTCCGACTCAACCGGGACGGCAGCCTGGCGGTCATCGGAACCGACAACCTGATCAAGGAGTACGACTGGGAGGGCAACCTGACGTGGCAGCACCGGCTGCCGGGAAAGGATGATTTTCCGCACCACGACCTCATCCAGCTTGCCAATGAAAACTACCTGGTTGTGGCCCGCGATGTACGCGCCCGCGCAGACTACCTGCAAGAGGTAAAGCGCGACGGGTTCGTCGTCTGGGAGTGGCGATCGATCGACCACCGAGGTGTGTTCCCGGACTGGGATTCGAAGCATCGAGACCCGACCCATTTCAATTCGGTGTACGAACTGCCGCCCAACCGCTGGTACGACTCCGGTGACGAACGGTTCCATCCCGGAAATATTCTCGTGAGCGCGCGAACGCTCGACACGATCTTCATCATCGACAAGGCCGGCGGTGAGGTGGTGTGGCAGCACAAAGGCGATCTCGACTACCAGCACGAGGCCTCCATGATCGGCGTGGGAGAGACGGGAGAAGGCCTGATCCTGGTATTCAACAATGGTTTTAACAACCGCAACCGGTACCGGCGTTCGACTGTGCAGGCGATCGACCCGACCACCAACGAGGTGGTGTGGGATTTCGGATCCAAGCACTTCTTTTCGTCAGTGGGTGGGACCGCCCACCACCTCCCGGGTGGGAACACGCTGATCTGCTCGAGCCAGGGCGGACGCGCCTTTGAGATCAGTGTCGAAGGCAACATCGTTTGGGAGTGGATTCCCCCGTTCCTCCCGATGCGCGTCGAACGGTTGCCGTACGACCACTGCCCGCAGCTCGCGGACCTCGGCAGGACCATCGAGTCGGAGATCCGGCCCGGCGACCGCGGGCCCTACGTGGACAAGGATCTTTACACCTTCGTCCTTCCCGAAGAATTCGTGACCCGGGAGGTGGCGGGGAAGAAGCGCAGACTGGTGCCGTCGAACAGCGGATGCCGGGAGCTCGTGATACCGCCTGACGCCACCCTCAAGGTCGATTTTGGCATCGATGAGGCGCGGCTTCGCCACAAATTCGTGAGCGCCCGTTTTCGTCTCACTATCGCTTCGGAGGGGTCTCTGGAAACCCTGCTCGATGTGACGATGGACTCGGAGTCGGAGGAGTTATGGCGACGCCGCACCTTTTCCCTCGACGAACTGGCCTACCAGAGTGTCGAGATGTGCATCGCGACCGACACCGAAGGAGAGTCGGCGACCTCCGGGGAGCTCGTTGTATGGGGCGCCCCGGCCATCTCGTCGTCCACGCAACGCCCCACTCTGAAGGGTCGAAAAGAACGGATCACCGACCAGGAGCGTAAGCTTCGTGAGCAGCAGCTCAAGGCTTTGGGCTACGTCAACTGATCGGATTCTGAAGAGGACCAATCGTGACAGGAGCGAAAACGGTCATGGGGCGATGTTGAAAAAGACTGTAGTTGCGGTGGCGATGGTCGCCGCGGCGGCGGCGGCGTTTGTTCTTCTGAACAGCGGACCGGTCCAGTGGCGGACCTTGGTGCATTCCGCGATCGAAGGTCCGGCCGACCTCGACGACATGCATCTCGATCTGCCAAATCTCGACCCGACCACGTGGGTGAGACGCTTCCAGCCTGAACGGGCATCCTCCGGTTAGACCCTGGTGCTCTACCGCCGCCGGGTGCCGATGCTCATCGATATGAACGGGAACATTGTCCACGTGTGGCCCTTGGTGCGTGCGGTCGCCCGGGCGAGGCTCAACCGGCAGGGTCGGCTCGCGGTGATCGGAAGGGGCAACCTGGTCGAGGAGTACGACTGGGACGGGAACCTGACCTGGTCCTATCGGCCGCCCAGGGGCCATCGGTCCCACCACGACCTGATCCAGCTGTCGAACGGCAACTACCTGATGTTGGCGACGGAACACCGCACCGGCAGGAACTATCTCAGAGAGGTGGATGGTGACCGCGAAGTGGTTTGGCGGTGGTGGTCCGGCGACCACCAGGCGGCCTTTTCGGGATGGGATCCGGAGAGCCGCGACCCGACCCACATCAACTCGATCAACGAGCTGCCGCCCAATCGCTGGTACGATGCGGGTGACGAGCGATTTCGACCGGGAAATATCCTGGCCTGTGCGCGCAACCTCAACACGATCTTCATCATCGACAAGCGAAGCGGCGACGTGGTGTGGCAGTACTCGGATGGCCTCGACTACCAGCACGAGGCGATCATGGTCGAGGATGGCCTTGCCGGCGCCGGTTTGATAACTGTCTTCAACAACGGTTACAACAACCTATTCAGCTATCGTCGCAGCCGCGTGCAGGCCATCCATCCGACGCAGAGTGAGGTGGCGTGGGAATATGCACCGAAGTACCTTTTCTCGGCGACCGGGGGAACCGCGCGGAGGCTTGCGAGTGGAAATACTTTGATCACCTCGACCTATGGAGGACGTGTCTTCGAGATCGATGCCACAGGCGGGATCGCGTGGGAGTGGGTGCCGCCTCACCCGCCGGGGCGGGCCGAGCGCGTTGCGTACGATCATTGTCCGCAGCTCGCGGTTCTGCCGCTTCCGGCAGAGACCGAGGTCCGTCCGGAGCGCGATAGTCCCTACGTGGACAACGACCTCTTCAACTTCGTACCAGGAAATCGGTTCGAGCGGCGGGTCGTTGGCGGCAAGATGCGGAAGATCCTCCCCTGGGACGAGGCGTGCCGAGATCTGTTGATCCCGCCCGGGGCGTGGATTCGCGTCGAGTTCGGATTTGTCGAGGAGAACCTCCGCGGGGAATCGATGAGCGCCAGATTTCGACTCTCCATCGCCACCGGTGACGGTCCGCCCGAAACGTTAATCGATGAGTCGCTCGGTTCGAGCTCCGACATACCCTGGCGGCAGCACCGCGTTCAACTCCTCGATTATGCCTACCAGAACGTCACAATGTGCGTTGCCACCGAGGCGGAGGGAACGATAGAGGATCCGCTGCAGACGGTTGCGTAGGCCTATCCGAGGATCGAATCGTCTTGGCAGCGGCCGCCGAGCAAGGCGTCGATGAGCAAGATCAGCCCGCAGGAGCGTGCGCTCCGGCGGCAGCAGCTCGAGGCGCTGGGCTACGTCGACTGACGATCTCGAACACCCGACCGGTGCGCGGCCATGGGCCCGTTACTCGAGATAACCGAGAGTCCTCAGCATCTCCCGCTCCTCGTCGGGGAGATTTTCCATTCTGGCGAAGTGGTCGAGCCGGGGCGGTGCGGTCAGCTGCCGGGTGAGGAGCTGTCCGAGTCCGACATAGATGGGCAGATTGTCAAAGGCGGCGTTGCGGTGCTCGCCGGGATCGGCTACCAGATCATAGAGCTCGCCTTGCCCCGATGGTGTGAGGATGACCTTCCAGCGAGGCGTCCTCAGGCATCGTACAGGGAGACGATGTGTGCCAGGTCGGTGTCGGTCGCTGTGAGATTACCTTTGTCGATCGCCTGGAGCGTCTTTGGAACACCATTGAGGGCGCCGTCATATGCACCATCGGTGAACAGATCGAACTCCGTTGCCGGGTCGTATGGTGCGTGCGGTGGGACGAAATGAAGTTGCAGGTGAAGGGGCCGTGAGTCGTCGTGGGCGTCGATCCACCCAACGGCGCGGGCAGCCAGATAGTCGGGCGTCCTGGAGATGGCCCTCGGCACCTCGGTCCACAGCTCGTGGAACTCGTCGTATCCTTGCTCGGTACCGATCGAACGCGAGTTGTTCGGTGTGGCGGTGAAACAAGCTGTCCGATAACCCGCATCCCGGAGATACTCCGCGAGGGTGGTTGCCGACTGGCCGAGGACCGACTCTTCCTCGATCACCCCGTGATTGAGGAACGACAACCCGGTGACCATCGTCGGCACCGATCGATGGGTGTTCGGAACCAGGGCGAAGACGTTGGTGAACACCAGCGAACTCTCAGCCAGGCGGTCGATATTGGGGGTCGTGAGGCGCTCGTAGCCGTAACACGAGAAGTGGTCCGGTCGGGCGGCGTCGAGCGTGATGAGCACGATGTCGGGGCGCACGCTCGCACCGGCTCCGCGCCGGGATTTGAAACCATCGTCCGTCGGCGAGGGGCGCTCGATGAGCCTTGGCACCGAGATCTCGAACGGCCCATCCTCGGGAGTCAGGCGGAGTTCGAAGGACAGAACGGCCGGCTGACCAGCAAATCGGTCGACGGGAATCCGGTACCGGCGTGCGGAATCAACGCGATCGGCCGATTCCTCTGCGATTGCCAACTCTTGAGAGTACGACGCGCCGTCCGCAAGGCCGTGCACGCTGACGGCCAGTCGGCTCCGACCTCGATCCCGAGATTCGGGGCCTTCGACCGAAAATTCGACTCGATCCGCAGTCGTGGGCAGATCCATCGGCATCACCAACGTCCCCGCAGTGGGGACCACGAAGCGGCCGCTCTTTCGGTTGAAGACCTGGGGAGAACGTGGGGAGGACGGGTGGGGGGCCGATCTCGCGAATCGGCGCCGCACCTCCGCGAGGGGGCCTCGCGGTGGAGGCGCCATGGCCAACGCGATCTCACGGAGGCGGATCGCAAAACGATTATGTGTCCTCGACGATTGCGACGTTGTCGACGCTGCGCGGTAAGCGAATGAGAAGCTGAAAGTGTTGAGCCCGCGGCGCAGCTTTTCGGGAGGTATTTCGATGGCGACGGTCCGCCATCCGCGAGGAACCTCGACTGTGGAGATCCGTTGATCGTTGAGCCGCGTGCTGATCTTCTGGACCCGATCCTCCGTCGGATGGGAAACGGCCTTGACCCGCAGAAATACATAGGTCCAGTCGGTGTGGTCGACGAAGAACTCGACCTCAGCCCGCTTGGCATACGCCATGACACCTCGGGTCGTCGGCACGGACCAGCCGTGGCCCAATCTGCACGGTTGGAGGGGGAGGGACCAGACGTCGTGCAAGCGCCGGCGGTCGAGCCCGAGGGTGAAATCGCAGCGAAGCTCGTCGGGCGCGAACTGCCCCCGAGCTATGAAGTAGTGCAGCGGAGCCTGCGAGTCAACCGGCGGTACGCGTTCGTAGCGCCCGATGTACAGCACCGCGGCCGACAGGAGGGCCGCCGCACCCAGCGCGACCAGAGTCCACCGACGCCGCATGGTCAGTAATCCACCGGGAGGGGAGGGTGTTGTTCAGACACCCGACGAGGATACGTGATCCGGGACGCAGGTAACATCGAACCGGGGGACGCAAAGAGGATGGCATGGAACGGAGGCCGTGAATGAGGCAAACGATCGGACTCGCGATAGCTGTCGGGCTCGTGGCGACCCTTCCTGGCGAAGCTCAGCGCCATCAGCCGGAGGTAGTGGCAACCATCGGTGGTGACGACGTTTACCAGCTGCTGCCGATCGGCGCGATACCGGCCATTGACGACCCCGAATTCGTCAGCGGTGGTGATGCCGATCGACAGATGCGCCCTGAAGAGCCCGTCCTGGGTGTGGTCATTGGTGGCGAGGCCAGGGCCTACTCGCTGTGGCAACTCGATGCCCACGAGATCGTCAACGACCAGATCGCCGGGAGCGCGATCGCCGCTACGTGGTGACCACTGTGTCACACGGGCGTGGTCTACGCCCGCACGCTCGGACGCAACACCTACACCTTTCAGGTATCCGGCAGGTTGTGGAGGAACGGCCTGATCATGGTGGACCGAGAGACT
>Ga0255046_10000566_pt1 | contig 10020 bp, 2 predicted proteins | sample BC1_12_27_MG_FD_183632 | JGI IMG/M metagenome (GOLD analysis project Ga0255046, IMG submission 183632) | Seawater microbial communities from Strait of Georgia, British Columbia, Canada - BC1_12_27 | ecosystem: Environmental > Aquatic > Marine > Strait | place: Canada: British Columbia...
CTATGATAACATGGAAAACTTAATGAGTGATAGTAAAAACTATATGCTTAAGGATGGTAAAAAAGTTTTCGTACAAAGTCCTACTAGAGTGTTTAGTACAAGATATAATATAAATAAAAGTGTTGACAATTCTGTTGGTAAAAGAACTTTAGGTTTAGGTGCTATAGAAAACATATTTAATACTTTGTTAACTCAATTAGGTGGGTATATGCCTGATCAATTTTTTCATGGTAAAGAAACAACTTCAAGAAAATCACATTTATTTTTACGACATAATAAAGTTAAAATAAATTCTAAAGGAGACATGTTACAAAATAATACTAAAGGTGGTAAAGAAGTTATATCAATATCAAATTTATTTGATGTTGAGGGTCTATATAGAGTTGGAGCTAAAATATCACAAGCTATGAATGGTTGGGTTGATGTTGAAAAAAAGGCGTGGATTGCTAACATTCAAGGTAATTATGAAGTTGCTCCTATACTGTTATATTTATTTAATGCAGGAGTTTCTGCAGAAGAAGCTATTTACTTTGTGTCTAATCCTTTAGTACGAGAGTATGTAAAACGTCAACAGCTTGCTAAAAGTCCTGTAGGTGAACTTATTGGTACTAAACCTAAAGATCCTAAGTTTGGAGTAAAATATCCTTCTGCAAGTTTTATTATAGATCAATTAGGTGATGTTTTAGGAGATGCAACTAAAATAAGAAAAAACAGAGATAGATTTGACAAAGGTGTAAACACAGCTTTAGATTATTTTACTAGTAAAGGTAGATCTAAAAATGAATTTACTCTTGATGAAATGAAAGATTTAGTAAGAGCTGATAAAAACAATTTAAGTTTTAACCAAAAAAAGTTAGCTGGTATGATGTTCTTACATTTTTTAGCAATTGAACAACAAACGGATGCGCTTACTCAGCTTAAAATTTATTTAAATCCTGATACTAGAACTAGAACAGCAGGTTCTGAATTAGAACAGTCAGAATTAAATATTCAAAACTTAGAAAATAATACTAAGCTTATGCCTGGTCTTATTAAAAAGTTTAAAAATGATTCTGTAATTAGTTCATTCTTTAAAAATGATTTATCAACAGCAATACTGCAAACTGTTATGCCATTAAGGTATAATCAAACATTAATAAATTACATGCAATCAATTACTAAAACAGATTTAGAAAGATTTTCTATGGCTGTTTATGGTAAGAAAGATATAGAGGGTATTAGTACTCTTTTTAGAGATGAGTTTATAAATTATTTATATCAAAATACTGTTAGGAAATTAGATGTAGGAGATGGTTATGGTAATTATACTTTTGGAAGTAAAAGTTATAAACCTAAAAAAGCAATTGAATTAAAGTTTGGAGCTTTTGTTAAAGATGGTCAACTATATATTGATGAAAAAGCTCTAAGGAAAGAATTTAGAGAAGGTAAATGGAAAGATACAGATAGGTCTGATGGTAATTATGATTCTAGAGGTTTATTTTCTTTAGCACCAAGTACTTTTACTAACGGTGAAGTAAACTATGATCAATACTTATCTTTTGTTTTAGAAAGAGAAACGCTTAGATCTATAATGTCTAAAGAAGATATTGTTGATACAAAAGAGTTTAAAGATGAGTTAAAAATAACAAAAGAGATTAAACCAAGTCTTTCACAAGAAAAAGCTGTAAACTATACCTATGAAAAAATGCTAGCGCATAAAGCTTTATTTAATACATTAAATCCTTATCATTTATTTTTTGATCCTAAGTATTCTTATGCTGTTAAATTAACACAAATGCTTTTAAAGTATAAAAATGAATTAGCAAATTATGATGTGTTAAATATTTTATCAGCTGATAAAAGTATTTCTGATGAAGGAAATTATTTATTTACTACTGAGAAAGATTTTTCAAATGATTTATCTAATTTATATTTTGCACAATTAAGCGATTTAGCAGATCCTTCAGTAAAAAAGGTTCCTAATAGAGAAGATAATGCTTTACTTAGTACTATGTTTAGTCAATTTAGTAGTATTGGATTCCTTCAAACAGGTTTAACTGGAGGAAAATATAATCTTACTCAAATTATTAATCCTAGTGATTATATATTTACAATTCAAGCAAGAGCTTCTGAGTTTAATGATTTGTTGAATAAAGGAAATATTACTGAAATACTAAAGAGTCTAGATAGATTTAAAGATAAATTTGAAGAATTAAATATAAAGAACAAAAAGAAAAAAATATTTAAAGACTATGTAGTTAAGGATGATATTTTAAATGTATCTGAGAAAATTAAAAAAGATGAAGTAAAGACAATACCTTTCTCAGTTGGTAATGTACGTAAGATAGGTTTAGGAGAAAAAACTACAACAGTAAGATCAGAAGCTAATGAAATAAAAACAGGTACATATAGAATAGGAGGTAAATTATATACTTTAACTAATTTAGGAAATCTTAGTGTAGAAGAAGCAGGTGGTAAGGCAAGAATGATTGCAACTGAAGGATTGCCCACAAGAAAAACTAAAGCAAATAAGTTTCCTGTAGAAAGTGAAGACGTTACATACTATGCTCAGTTTGAAAGAACTGTAAAATGGCTTGAAGGTGGATCTGATCCTTTAAATGTAATTCAAATAGAACCTTTAGAAGGTGATACAAAAACTTTATACCTACAAGAAAGCCCTGTGCCTGGAGTAGAGTTTTATGATTCAACTAAAAAGGATGAAGAATATTATGATACATTAGCAGAACAGAATCCTGATAAAGTATTTGTTTATGGATATTTTTTATCTAATGTAAATAAAAACTTTAAGTACTATAATGAGGGTATTTTACATGACTCTGCTGAAGGAATGTCTATTGGTTTACCTATTGGTGAAATAGGATACACAGATATGTTTGATTCATTTCCTCCAAGAAGATATGATGAGTTAATTAAATATTGGGAAAATAAATTTAATGAAATTGATTCTTTATTATCTAAAGGTAATACAGTGGTTTTCCCTAAAGGTGGTTTAGCAACTGCTTCAATGCCATCTGAATTATTTGTATATTTAAGTAATAAGTTAGTAAAGTATGGATTGCTTAATCCAGGCTCAACACAATTTAAAGATGTGCAAGAAACTTTAGGTAATGTACAAGGAATAACTGACGCTGAAATAATAGAAGAATTAGGGCTGGATGAGGATCCGTTTGTATGCCCAACATAAAATAAAATATCATGGCTTGTATAGCAAGAGATAATGCTTTAAAATACCTTATTAAGAAAGGTGTAATAGATGTTACTAGAAAAATTCTAGATAAGTCTGCATTTAATGAACTTAATCAAAAACTTACTGAAGTAGCTAGAGTTAAGTATAATATGAATATAGCTAATAACTTATTTTCTATAACTCAAACATTTGTTCCGTATCAAAGAAATGTTACTACTGGAAGAGAACTAGGTTATAAAGCTGAAAGAGCTGTACCAAATACAAAGTTATTTGAAGAACTTGATACAAAAATTAAAATCTTTGAAGAAAGATCTGCTCAACCTGTTGTTTTATCTGATAATATAGATGAATCTCAAGAAAATGTAGGTGTAGAAAATATAGATGTAGAAAATGTAGGTGTAGAAAATATTTTAGAAATTAATGAAGTTTATTCAAAAAATTCTGTTTTTGAATATAAAGAAGTAAACATTAATGAAATAAATGATTTAGGTGTAAGAGAAGCTACTGAAGTTATGACAGAAATGTTATCTCAGAAGTTAGGAGTTAAGTATGAAAGAATTACATCTGATGAAGCTGTAAAAATATTAAATAACAGAACTGTTAATTATAATGGAGAAGGTTCATTTTACTTTGCTGGTACAGTGTATTTAGTAGGTGAAAATGTTAGCATGAATACAGTTCTTCATGAGTTTGGTCATCCTCTTATATTATCTATAAGACAATTAAATCCTGAATTATTTGAAAGTCTAACTAATAAATTTTTATCTACTGGTGAAGGACAACTTTTAAGATCAGAGTTGCTTAAAGAATATCCTGAGTTAGGTGAAAATACAGATTTGTTTAAAGAAGAGCTTCTTACTTATGCTTTACAAATGTCATCTGCTAATAAAATTAACAAGGATATTACATCTGATGGATTTCAAAAGTTTATAAAAAATTTACTTGCAAGTATTAAAAAGATTTTACGAACTATATTTGGTAATACTATAAAAGTTTCTAAAATTAATGAAGATACTAAATTAGATGAATTAACTGACTTAGTATTAGGTGATAAAAAAATAGATTTAGAGTTTACTAAACTTACTGAAGATGGTATAGCAAGATTTGGAAAAGAACTTGTTGAAAGAGCTAAATCAATTTCAAAAGATATTAATTATGAAAAGATATCAGAAATTATAGAAAGGGTAAATAAAGCTAATAATAAACTTTTTACCGAAGCTCGGAAATATAGAGGTTTAGATTCTAATGCTAGATCTATTGTTGAAAAAGCTTTTTTTGATGGCAATAAATTAATACCTGCTGTAAGAAAAACTTTAGCACCTTATTTACCTGATAATTTTAGCAAGTTAAATAAAGAAGATGCTTTACAAGCTGCTATAGATGCTGAAGAAAAAAGAGCTCAAGATCAAATGCAAACAGCCATTGGTCTAGTAAGCTCTTTAACAACATTAAATTCTATTCATAAGAATATTAATATACAGTTAAATAGACTTGCTAAAAAGAAAAATTATGGATCTAGATCTGACATAGCATTAACAGGTTTAATGCAAATATCATCACAGAATATGATATCTAGTGTTTCTGATATATTTGAAATTATAGAAAAGGAGGGTGGTAATATAGATACTGAAAATCCATTTATTCAGTTAGTTTCAGAATTAAGAACTAATGCTGAAATTGCACAACAAAAAGTTAATAGTTTATATAAACAACATACTGGGCAATTTATTGTAGGTATTACAGGATATTTAAATCAGTTTTTAAAGGATGAGCTAAAAACAGATTTAGGAAATGCTTTAAGTAATTTTTTATCTGATCAAGAATTTGAAACTCTTTATCATAAAATAATAAATCAAAAGCTCACAGAAGAAGATATTAAAGAGTTGGTAAACAAAGGTGTAAATATAAAGTTAGCAGCTCCTATTTGGAAGAAATATCAAAACTTTGTTATAGATATTCCAAAAGTTAATAAAGTGCTTTCAGGTAAAATGAAAGATATTAGTGTAGTAAATAGATTTTTAGAAGCTTATTCTACAAGTCAAAATCCTATTACAGGAGCATTATCTATTTGGATTCAAGATAAAAAAACAGAAGCAAATAATAGAGCTTGGGAAAAATCTATGAAACTTAGATCTAAACTTAAAGAACTTCTTCCAGCTATAGGTTATAGTAAAAATAATACTAGAGTTCTACTAGATAAATTATTTTTTGTAGATCAAGTTTTAAGTGTAGATGAAAATGGTAACCCAGTTCCTTTTGATGTATATAGTCTACGTCAAAAGTTTGGAGGTGGATGGAGATATGAATTTGATAAGTTTAATTTTCAAATTAAAAAAGCTAAAGAAGAAAATGACTTTGATAAGGTCAGAGAATTAGAATATGCAAAAAAACAGTTTGAAGATGACTATATGCATAGAGAATTTAAAGCTGAGTTCTATGAAAAAGATGCAATATGGGAAGAATCAGATCTGCATAAACAAGCATGGTTAGAAAGAAAACTAGCTCTTGATAAAATTAACTCTATTGAAAGTGTTACTAGAAATGAATTAGAAAGACTTGAAAACTTTACAGAATTGCAAGCTGCTAAATCTGAATATAATCAATTATTTTCTAAAAGAAATCCAGATGGAACAATGAAGATTGGGGATGAGTTAGAAAAAACTGAAATAAGAATAGAGCATAGAGAAGCTACAAAAGAATTTTATGAATTTGAAGAAATTCCTAATTCAATACAATTAACATTTAATGATTTTATTAATAACCTAGAAGCAAAAAAGATAACTCAATTTGATAAAAATGGAAATCTTAATACTGAATGGCAAATAAAAGTTAATGAATGGGTTAACCAAAATTTAAAAAGTGTTTTTGATGATAACTTTTATGAGATAAGAACACAACTAGTAAATAGAATGATTGAACTTCATGATAAACAAGGATTAGAATCTGAGTTTAATATAGGTGAAGCACAAGAAGAAATTTATAGCATAATAGGGTTATATAAAGATTCTAAAAATCAACCTGTTCCTGAGATGCTTGGTGCAGAAAATATGTTACGAATTAAAGAATTACAGCAGCAAATAAATGATGCTCGTGATAAAATGAAAGAAGAAACTAGTCTAACTGAAGATGAAGCAGTAGAATTACGTGGTTATCAATCTATGGTTCAAAACGGAGATGAGTTTAATGATATTCAAAAAGTTAGATTTAGTAAACTTACATTGAAAAAAACTAAAGGTTTAAATGCTAATGAAACAGAAGAGCTGTTTAATATATATGATCAATTAGCACAACTTTCAACAAAAATGCCTACTGAGTATTATTTAGATGAATTAAATTATCTATTATCATATTTTGAAAAGGCTCCTGTTAAAGCTGAAAATGCAACTGATTATGTTAATAGTGAAGAATTTAGAGAACTATTGTTAAGTGATAAAAAAAATGCAGTTTTATTAAAAAATTGGTTTCAAGATAATCATGTCAGTAAAAAGAAATCTGTAAAGGAAGGAAAAACTTGGGTTAAAAAAGATGTATTTGAAAGAATTCCTGCGCATCAAATTACTGTACCTAATGATGCAAGTTATATTTTAAAGACAGAATTAACAAATCCTTTAACTAATGAGACAGTAACTTTAAATGGTATACCTAACAATAGACATTCAAGAAGTAGAGTTAAAAATAAATATAGGACTATACCTTTTGGTATAACAGAAGAACAAAAAGAATCTTACATAGGTAAAGTTATAGATAATGCAAATAATTTTTTACCTAGAGATTATATTCCAGGAGATGTTAATAGTGCTAAAGATGACAAGTTTATTAATAAAGACTTTCAAGAAATTGAAAAGAATCCAAATAGTGCTGAAACTAAATTAGTTAAAGTTATTGGAGATTATCTACTTGATATTCAAAAAAGAAAATCAAGTTATAGTAAGCTTTATTTAGACTTACCAAGATTTTCTACAAATAATATAGTTGAAGCATTTCAATCAGGAAAATACGGTAGTCGAATAGGTCAAACAAAAGAAGCAATAACAGATTGGTATCAAAGAACAATAGGTATAGGTAAAAATTCAGAAGCACCTGATGATTATTCTAATTATGCATTTAATTATGATGAAGAACAAAATTTAGTAAATACTGCATTAAAAGGTGAGAATATAGGTTATGTTCCAGTTGACGGTCTTTATAAACTAAAATTAGATAGGATAGATCCTGATGTATTACAAAGTATTTTAAAGTATGGAATGTCTTTAGAAAATCAAAGTGTTTTATTTGAAAATTTACCTTTTGCACAATCTATACTTACCACAATGGATGAAGCATCTAAGCAAAAACAACTTAAAAATAAAGGTGCTACAGATCACGGATTAGAACAATTAAGATCTTTATTAAATAGAGAATTTTTTGGAATTATACAATCTGATTTTGCTCAAAGAAATAAAGAAATAGCAAAAGTAATTAGCTCTTTACAAAGATTATCTACAGTAACAGCATTAGCTGTAAATATCCCATCAGATCTTAAAAACAAATATGGTGCTATGGTTCAAGTAGCAATTGAAGCAGCTGGTGGAGAATTTTTTAATGCAAAAGACATGGCTAATGGTAGAGCATTTGCTTTTGAAGCAATGATGAATTGGTCCTCTTTTGGTGAAAAGGGTATCTATGCTATTGGACCTGCAGCTCTTACTACTCAACTTATAGAAATTTACGATCCTGTATTTAAAACTAAAGATGAATTTGGTAGAAGTGTACAAAGAAGTATGTGGAAAGATTTAGTTAATGGAGAATGGTTGTATATGCATAGAAGATTTGGAGAAATGGAAGTAGGTATTACTTTGTTTGGTTCATTTATGAATGCAACTAAAGTTGAGCAAAATATTGGCGATGAAAAAAGAATTATTAAGCTTAAAGATGCATATGAACAGGATGCTAAAGGAATAATTAAATTAAAGAAGGGTATAGATTTAGAATGGAGTCATGTTCCAATATATCATGAAATTGAAGAAGGTCAAACTTTAAAACAAATAGCAGATTTATATGGTTTAACTTTAGAAGATCTTAAATCTAAAAATAAAATTCAGGATACCTTAGAAGTAAAACCTGGAGATGAACTTACTATATCTTCATCACTTAAGTTTAAAGCTTTAAAAAATAGAATACAAGGTGTATCAAGAGATTTATTTGGAGCATATGATGAATTTGGTCAAGCAGAAGGTAATAAACTTATAATATATAGAATGTTTGCTTTCATGAGAAAATGGTTTGTACCATTATGGATGCATAGGTGGGGAATAGATTGGAAAAATAGAAAGGAAAATGGCGGTTATAGATATGATTTTGCCAAGGGAACTGTAGGAAAAGGTTTTTATTTAGAAAATTATAAGACCTTAAAAGATTTAATTAAAAGTAGAGGAGAGAAATTTAAGTATATGACCTTAAGAGAAAAGGTGGCCTTTAGAAAGGGTGCTTCTGAAGGTTTGTTTGTAATCGCTTCAGCTTTAATATCCTCTATGCTCTTTGGATTTGACGATGAGGATGATGAAAAATGGTCTAAAATTAGAGGTAGATCAGGAGCAATTAATGAAGATACATTTAATGCACCAGGATTTTTAATAAATCATTCTCTTCTTTTATTACAAGGTGTACAAGCTGAAACTACAACTTATATTCCTTTACCTACTATGTTTGGAATTGACTTTGGTTTAACTGATCAAATTAATTTGATAACAAACACAAGTGTTGCTTTCCAAAATACAATAGGTTTATATGCTAAAATATTGCAAGATACTTATAACTTCTTAGCTCAAAACGAATCAGCATACTATCAGAAAAAGTCTGGTCCTTATCCGTGGAAAGAAAAGGGTGATTTAAAATTAATATCTGATATATACAGACTATTTGGATTTACGGGTAATACTTTTGATACTGAAACAGCTCTTAAAAATATGCAAAGAGCAAAACAACAAAGATAATATGAATTGGCAACTTGATATAGCTTTACATTGGCCCCATGATAGATGTGCACTGGGATGGGAATTTATAGGAAGGTCAGAAAAAGAACCTTTAGATACATTTACACTGTATTTATTAATATGTACAATGTCTTTACACTTGTATAAGTAAAAAAAAAGGGAGACAGCCTAAGCCATCTCCCTTGTAGTTATTCATATTGGTTTTATGCGAAATCAAAATCAACATCTCCTGAATCAACATCTTCTTCATCATCTGCAACTGGTGCAAAATCTAAATCAAAATCTGGTTCTCCTTTGAGAGTATCATCTATGTTCTCATCAGATACTGAATTATCAGCTGCTGCTTCTTGAGCCATTTGCTGATTAATAGCTTCTTGGCCTTTGATTAGCTCTGCTGCTTCTGCATCTGTGACTTCATCACATACTTCAGATACTGCAGTTTCATCTTCAGCTATTCTTTCTTTAATAACTTCTTCAGTTTTTATCTCTTGCATTTCTTCATCAGCTTCAAACTCATCATCAGTATCAGATAACCTGTCACCATCAGGTATACCTGTAATTTCAGGACTATCATCTACTGGTTCTTCATCATCTTCTTCAGCTTCAACTTCTGCAATCATATCTTCTAGATCTACCTGCGCGGGGTCCTTGGTCTCTTCTTCTGAATTCTCAGGTATTGTATCTACAGTGGCTTTATTATCTACTGTAGCTTTATTAACCTCATTTTCTTCAGATGGTTCCTCCGCGTCACTGGTGGCCAAAGTTGTTGCATTTACTCTATTAAACTTAAAAGTTTCAGAAACAAACCAATGTAGAACTCTCTGATCCTCCATCCAAGTCTTTGGATGTGATTGCTGTAGA
>Ga0255046_10000569_pt1 | contig 10010 bp, 7 predicted proteins | sample BC1_12_27_MG_FD_183632 | JGI IMG/M metagenome (GOLD analysis project Ga0255046, IMG submission 183632) | Seawater microbial communities from Strait of Georgia, British Columbia, Canada - BC1_12_27 | ecosystem: Environmental > Aquatic > Marine > Strait | place: Canada: British Columbia...
CACTCCTGCTGTTGTGCATCGAGCGAATTCCAGATCCGGCTGCTCATCAGAAGCATGTCAGGCACCGACGTATGCTCGTTCAGGGCATAGTACTTGCAAACCTCGTAGTGACCCGACAGGTAGAAGCTCGGCGGATTGTTCTCGGCGCCATCCACCACACCCTGCTGCAGCGCCGTGTATAGCTCACCCCAGGAAATCGGTGTTGCACTGCCGCCCAGCGCCGCAACCATCTTGACCGCGGTCTGGCTTTTCATGACACGTATCTTCATCCCGTCGATATCGGCTGGCGTTTCAACAGGCGTGTCGACCATGTAGATACTCCGGCTGCCAGAGTCGTAATACCCCATGCCCCTGAGCCGTGCGACTTCGACCGATGCGAGTAGCTCTTTTCCAATCTCCGAATCGAGCGCCTTGAAGTAATGATCACGGTCGCGGAACACGTATGGAATGCTGAAGACCTGCATGGCCGGCACGAAAGCTTCCAGCGGGGCGGCGGAGACCTTGGTCATGGCAAGGGAACCGATTTGCACGAGTTCCACGGTATCGCGCTCGGCGCCAAGCTGGCCGCTCGGGTAGATGTCGATACGCATCGTGCCATCGGAATAGTGGTCGAGCTGCTCGGCCATATAGACCATGCCCTGGTGCACCGAGTGACCGGTATCCAAGACGTGGGCAAGTTTCAGGACAATGGTGTCGTCGTGCCGGGAACAGGAGCTGAGCATCGTGCCTGAGACGGCCAGGGCCAGGGCCAAAGCCGGAATTCTGCTGGAGATTTTTCTCATGAGTGTCTTTCTAGTCTTGTTTTCGGAACTCACTTTAGACGATAATGCTACCGGTAGCAATAACCAAGAACCCCGATGCCCAAGACCAGCATGAACCATCCCGACCGGTTGTTCTCCGCCGACAGCAATCTGCGTGGAATCGCGTCCGAGCTTTACCAGTCTGTTTGTGACCTGCCGATCGTCAGCCCGCATGGCCATACCGATCCGGCCTGGTTCGCGCTGGACGAGCGGTTCCCGGATGCCGTCGAATTGCTGATCAAGCCGGACCATTACCTGGTCCGAATGCTGTACAGCCGGGGCATTTCACTGGAGTCTCTCGGCATCGAGCCGCTGGATGGAGGCGAGGCGGAAACCGATTCACGCAAGATATGGCGGCTTTTCGCCCAGAATTACTACTTGTTTGCCGGTACGCCCTCCCGCATCTGGCTGGATCATGTGTTTAACGAGGTGTTCGGCCTGGACACTTTGCTGAGCAACTCGACGGCCGACGTCTACTTCGATCACATCAATGAATGCCTGGACCGCCACGAATTCCGGCCGCGGGCATTGTTTGACCGCTTCAATATCGAAGTCCTGGCAACCACCGAATCACCGCTGGATTCTCTGGAACACCACCAAATGATCAGGGACAGCGACTGGCCAGGCAGGGTGATCACGACCTATCGTCCCGATCCGGTGGTCGACCCGGAATTTGAAAACTTCCCCGCCAATGTCGAGCGCTTCGGCGAAATCGCGGGCGAGGACATTTCCAGCTATGCCGGTTACCTGGCGGCGCATAGCGCACAGCGACTCGTCTTCCGGTCAATGGGAGCTACAGCCACCGATCACGGCCACCCGACGGCGGCCACGGCTGATCTTGGTGCAGCGGAATGCGAGTCGCTCTACCGCAAGGCTCTGGAGGGTAGCTGCACCGAAGCAGAGGCTGAACGGTTTCGGGCACAGATGCTCACCGAATTTGCCAGGATGAGCCTCGATGACGGCCTGGTCATGCAACTTCACCCCGGCAGCTACCGTAATCACAACCCGCTGGTCTTCGATGGGTTCGGCCGTGACAAAGGTGCAGATATCCCTCAGCGTACGGAATACGTGCAGGCGCTGAAACCCTTGCTGGACCGATTTGGCAACGAGCCCGGATTTACGCTCATTCTTTTCACGCTGGACGAAACGAGTTACAGCAGGGAACTGGCTCCGCTGGCCGGCCATTACCCCTGCCTGCGTCTCGGTCCGCCCTGGTGGTTCCACGACAGCGCGCAGGGAATGTTGCGATTCCGCGAGCAGACCACGGAAACTGCCGGCTTCTACAACACCGTCGGATTCAACGACGATACCCGGGCGTTTCTCTCCATACCCGCGCGCCATGACGTGGCCCGACGGGTGGACTGCTCTTTCCTGGCAACGCTGGTTGCCGAACACCAGATTGGCAAGGCCGAGGCCGAAAGGATAGCCAGGGAACTGGCTTACGACCTGGTCAAGCAGGCCTATCGTTTATAAAGACCCGAAATCCTTATGACAACGCGAATATTACTCAGTACCACTTCCTACCAGGACACACCTGGCTCACACCATGACCTGCTCGAATCCCAGGGATGGGACATCGTGCGGCTCCGCGGTCCGCTCAATGAAGAACAGATGCTCGAGATTGCCGGCGAATTCGATGGATTCCTCTGCGGCGACGACGCCATCACGCCGGCCGTGATCGACAAGTCCCTGCCACGCCTTAAATGGATTTCCAAGTACGGCATCGGCCTCGACAAGATCGACAAGGATTACGTCACGTCCAAAGGCATCCCGCTCGGATTCACCCCGGGCGTAAACCACACAACTGTAGCCGAGCACATCTTCGGACTGATGATCGGCCTGACGAAGAAAATCTTCGAGGCCTATTCCCACACCAGCAAGGGAGAATGGAAACGTCCGACAGGCAATGAAATTATGGGCAAGCGCCTCGGCATCGTCGGCATGGGCCGTATCGGTAAGGCCGTCGTCGAGCGCGCCAATGCGTTCGGCATGGAATGCCAGGCTTACGACATTTTCTGGGATGACGATTTTTCTGCTGCTCATTCTGTGCACAAGTGCGCGGACGTGGACGAACTGTTTGCCAGCAGTGACATCATTTCGCTCAACTGCTTCCTTGATGAAAACACCACGAACCTCGTGAATACAAAGTCGATCTCCACGATGAAGGACGGTGTGGTTATCATCAACTGCGCACGAGGCGAAGTGGTCAACACGAGCGAGATCGCCGATGCGCTGCGGTCCGGCAAGGTCGGCGGTTACGGCGCCGACGTACTCGAAGTCGAACCACCCCCGGTCGACCACCCGTTGTTCTCGACGCCGAACACGGCCATCACCACGCATATCGGCTCGCGAACCTACGAGTCGGTGGTACGCCAGGCCACCAAAGCAACGCAGAACCTGATCAACTTCGTCAACGGCGAAGCACCGCTGGCGCAGGCCAACGTACTCCCGGAATAGACCATGACTGAGACCTGGTACGTCGTAGACCCCGCCGAACACCATGCATTGGTCGAGACCGCCTATCGCCATCGCGGTTACACGGCGGAAGAATCCAGTGCCGCGGCGCGCTTTTGCGACATGGCCTCCACCTACGGCATCCGCACGCACAATGCCATCAAGGCCTTGCACCTGGATCACCTGTTCGGCAGCGGTTCCGGCGGTTGCCTCCCTGGCGCGGAAATGGACAAACAGCCTTCCCGCTTCAAGGCATCCGAGATCTGGGACGCCGGGCACAAGCTCGGCCAGCCCGTGGCTTTCGAGGCCATGCAGCGTTGCATGGAACTGGCCGACGAATACGGCATCGGCCAGGTCAGCGTGGACAACTGCTTCCATTACCTGTGGGGTGGCGGCTACGTCATCGACGTGGCGCTCAAAGGATATATCGCCTACACCAACTGCACCTCGGCGCTGGCCGAGGTCGTACCGTTCGGCGGGAAATTCCCGACGCTGGGCACCAATCCCCACAGTTGGGCTTTTCCGACTCAGGATGCGATCGGCTTCCCTGTCGTCGTCGACTGGGCTACCTCGATGGTCGCGATGGGCCGGGTGCAACAATTCAAACGCGAAGGCAGGGCCCTGCCCGAAGGCGCAGCCGTCGACGCAGAAGGCATGCCCACGACGAATCCGGACGAGGCGGTCTCCCTGTTGCCCTTTGGCGCACACAAGGGCTACGGCCTGATGCTGATCAATGAGCTGGTCGCCGCCTTCATCGGCGGCTCGCTGCCGACCCTGCGCGGGCGCCCCGTGCCCGAAGGTGAGAAATCCTCGGCCAATTTTTATTTCCAGGTCATCCATCCGGAGGCCATGGATGCCGGCCTGTTCGCCGGCGGGCGTTCGCAGAAAGAGAACATCAACGTGGTGATGAGCGACATCATGGGCCACGGAAATGAAACAGCCCTTTGGCCGGGCCAAATAGAAGCTGAAGCAGCCGATCTGTCCCGCAAGGCGGGCGGCCTGTTGTTCACGGCAGCCGAGATCGAATCCTTCGCCGAGATTGCCGCGGAATGCGGCCACGCTCCGTGGGATACCGGCTCGCTGAATCAATTCGTGGTATAGGAAAAGTACATGTCTTACCTGGAATCATTATTTTCACTTGAAGGAAAAACCGCCGTCGTGATTGGCGGCACCGGCGTGCTCTGCGGCGCAATGGCCATGGCAATGGCACGGGCCGGTGCGGAGATCGTCCTGGTCGGGCGCAGCGAAGAGAAGGCCGCAGCCAGGCTGAGCGAGATTGAAAACGCGGGCGGCAAAGGCTATTTTGTCGCCACCGACGTGGCCTCTGGAGAAGGCCTCGAAGGCCTGCTGGCCGAGGTAGTTGCCAGGTCGGGGAAATGTGAAATCCTGGTCAACGGTGCGGGCGTGAACTCACCGACGCCGTTCCTGGAAATCCCCGAAGATGAATACGATCGCATTTTCGAGGTGAATACAAAGTCCGTGTTCATGGCATGCCAGATCTTCGGCAAGCATTTCCTCGAGAATGGCATCCGTGCTTCCGTCATCAATGTCGGCTCCATGTCGGGCATCCTGCCACTGTCCAGGGTCTTCACCTACTCCATGAGCAAGGCGGCAGTGCACAACCTCTCCAAGAATCTCGCGCGCGAATGGGGCACGCAGAACATCCGCGTCAACACGCTGGTGCCCGGCTTCTTCCCCGCGGAGCAGAATCGCAAAGTGCTGACCCCCGACAGAGTCGAACAAATCATGGAGCACACGCCGATGCAGCGTTTTGGTGAGGCGCAAGAACTGTGCGGCGCCACCCTACTGCTGGCTTCCGATGCCGGAGCATTCGTAACCGGCGCAGAAATCCTCGTCGACGGCGGCTATGCCGCGATGACAATTTGAATGGGAAAGACACGATGAATATCAAACCAGCCGAATCCTGTGATTACGACATCGTCTCGCTCGGCGAGATCATGCTGCGGCTCGACCCGGGCGACGGCCGGGTGCGCACCGCGCGCAACTTCCGGGTCTGGGAAGGCGGTGGCGAGTACAACGTGGCCCGCGGCATGCGCAAATGTTTTGGCCTGCGTGCTGCGGTAGTCACGGCCTTCGTGGACAACGAGGTCGGGCACCTGCTGGAAGACTTCGTCATGCAGGGCGGTGTCGATACCAACCACATCAAGTGGTACCCGCACGATGGTCTAGGGCGGACGATTCGAAATGGCCTCAACTTTACCGAGCGCGGCTTCGGCGTGCGCGGCGCGGTAGGCTGCGTCGACCGCGGCAACACGGCCGCCTCCAAACTCGAGCCCGGCGATATCGACTGGGAACACATTTTCGGTGAGCACGGCGCACGCTGGTTTCACACGGGCGGCATCTTCGCCGCTCTCTCCGCTACCGCGCCGGACGTGATTATCGAAGCGCTCACCTGCGCCAAGAAGCACGGCACGATGACCTCGTATGACCTGAACTACCGCCCCTCGTTGTGGCAGGAGTTCGGCGGCAAGGAGCGTTGCCAGGAGGTTAACCGCGAGGTCGCCACCATGGTCGACGTGATGATCGGCAACGAGGAAGATTTCACGGCGTGCCTGGGTCTGCACGTCGAAGGCCTGGACGACCAGCTCAAGGAACTGCCGATGGAGGGCTACAAGAAGATGATCGAGCAGGCGACGCGAGAGTTTCCGAACTTCCAGGCTATTGCAACCACGCTACGTGGGGTCAAGACCGCCTCGGTTAACGACTGGGGCGCCATCTGCTGGAAAGACGGCGAGCTTCACGAAGCGATACACCGACCCGAACTGGCTATCTTCGATCGCGTCGGCGGTGGCGACAGCTTCGCCTCCGGCCTGGTTTACGGCTTGATGACCACGGATGATGCCGAGATCGCGGTCAATTACGGCGCCGCGCACGGCGCGCTGGCCATGACCACGCCGGGCGACACAACCATGGCCACCAAAGCCGAGGTCGAGGCCCTGATGAAAGGCAAGTCCGCACGAGTTAAACGATAAGGGAATTCAACTATGTCCAAAGCAGACATCGGCCTGATCGGCCTCGCCGTCATGGGCGAAAACCTCGTTCTGAACATGGCAAGCCATGGCTTCACGGTAGCGGTATTCAACCGCACGACCAGCAAGGTCGACGAGTTCGTCGGCGGCCGGGGCGCAGGTAAATCCATTATCGGCACCCATTCCGTCGAGGAACTGTGCGCCAGCCTGGAGCGCCCCCGCCGGGTGATGATCATGGTCAAGGCCGGTGCAGTGGTCGACGACGTCATCGAATCCCTGTTGCCCTGCCTCGAAGAAGGCGACATCGTCATCGACGGTGGTAACAGCCATTTCCGCGCCAGCATTCGCCGTATCAAAGAACTGGAGGCAAAAGGCCTGTTGTTCATTGGCACCGGTGTGTCCGGTGGCGAGGAAGGCGCCCTGCTCGGCCCGAGCATCATGCCCGGCGGCAATCCGGCGGCCTGGCCACACGTGAAACCCATCTTCCAGGCCATCGCGGCCAAGACGGATGAGGGCGAACCCTGCTGCGACTGGGTCGGCCGCGGCGGCGCCGGCCACTTCGTCAAGATGGTGCACAACGGCATCGAGTACGGTGACATGCAGATGATCTGCGAGACCTACCAGATGATGAAAGAAGGCCTCGGCATGTCGAACGACGAGATGCACGGAGCTTTTACGCGCTGGAACGAAGGCGTGCTGGACAGCTACCTGGTGGAAATTACGCGCGACATCCTCGGCTACCGTGACGAAGACGGCGAAGCAACACTGGACTACATCCTGGACACCGCCGGCCAGAAAGGAACCGGCAAGTGGACCGGCATCACCGCCCTCAACGCGGGTCAACCTCTGACGGCGATCGGTGAGGCCGTATTCGCACGCTGCCTGTCCGCACTCAAGGACGAGCGCGTAACGGCTTCCGGAGTGTTACCCGGCCCCGATACGACTTTTGACGGCGACCGTGCGGCAATGATCGACGACCTCGAACAGGCGCTGTACGCCTCCAAGATCGTCTCCTACGCACAGGGATACCAGTTGATGCGCGCGGTTTCCGACGAAGAGGACTGGGGGCTCGACTTCGGCGCCGTGGCCCTCATGTGGCGCGGCGGCTGCATCATTCGCTCGCGATTCCTCGGCAACATCCGTGATGCCTTCGAGAAGAACCCTCAGCTTTCCAATTTGCTGCTGGACGAGTTCTTCGAAGCAGCCGTTCGCGAAGCCCAGGGCGCGTGGCGACGAGTCGTATCAACCGCGACGCAGCTTGGCATTCCGATGCCTGCTATCGGTTCGGCCCTGGCCTACTACGATGGCTACCGCTCCGGCCGCCTGCCGGCCAACCTGCTGCAGGCCCAGCGCGACTACTTCGGCGCACACACCTACGAGCGCATCGACAGACCGCGCGGCGAGTTTTTCCACACCAACTGGACCGGGCGCGGAGGAACTACAGCTTCGTCAACTTATAGCGTATAGCCGAATGATCTTTCGCAGGAGCATTAGCCGGGGTCAAGGACAATGATACGTTTCGGACTGATGCGAGTGAATTCACCGTCTGAAAAACACCGGATAGTTATGTCGCTCTTGATTCTTTTGGGCTGGGGCATCCTTGGGCATGCGGCCGCGCAGGACGCCACCGAGTCAAACCGCGCGGCGGCGATCCAGATCACAATGCTGGACAACGCACCGACGATCGACGGAAATATTGATGCGTCTGAATGGAGCGGCGCGGCTCTGGTCGACCAGCCTTTCGTGCAGTTCGAACCCGAGTTCGGAGTGCCATCGCCCTTCCGTACCGTTGTCCGCATCGGCCAGACTGAAACGGCGTTGTATGTGGCCTTCGAGGCCTTCGATCCGGATATCTCGCGCCTGGCTGCCGCAAAGACCCAGCGCGATAGCGATCTGGCCGACGATGACGCGGTGGCCGTGCTTCTCGATACCTTTGCGGACCAGCGTACTGGCTACCTATTTGCCACAAACGTACTGGCGACGCAGCTGGATATCCGGATTGCTGACAATGGCAGGACGGAAGATAAGCGATGGGACACTGCGTGGCGCTCTGCAGCGACACGCCAGGCCGAACGCTGGACGGCCGAATTCGAAATTCCGTTTTCGAGTCTCAAGTTTGCCACGGGCAGTAATCGCACTTGGGGCGTCAACTTTGTTCGGACAACACCTCGTCGCCTGGAGGAATCCGTTTGGTCCGGGCCCGGTGAGTCCGTGCTCAGGGTCTCGAGTTTTGGTGAATTGCGCGGCCTCGAGGTGCAGAAGCAGGACGACTCGTGGCAGTTTATTCCGTATGTGCTTGGCGCGATCGAAAAGGGAGAAAGCACAGATTTCGAAGCCGGGGCCGATATACGTTGGCGGCCGTCGAGCCAGCTCGGTGTTGATCTCACTATCAACCCGGACTTCGCACTTGTCGAGGCCGATGTGGAAACGATAAACCTCTCGCGCTTCGAGCAAAGCATCCCGGAGAAGCGCCCCTTTTTTCTCGAAGGCAATGAAATGTTTAGCCAGCGGATTCGCCAGTTTTACAGCCGGCGGATCGGCGCAATCAATTGGGGCGCCAAGGCGAACGGCAAACTCGGGCGCACCGACTTCTCAACCATCGCTACGTCAGAGGATATTGAAATTCAGGGCGGTGGCGGCGAGGAGACAGCAAGCTATGGCACCATCCGTCTGCAGCACGGCCTCGCCCGTGGTTCCACCATTGGATTGCTCGCCGCGAACCGCGATTTCCAGGATGAGGACACCGGGTCCGTCGGAATCGATGCGTCCCTGTTCTTCTCCGATACACTTGGCATGACCGCACAACTTTTACGCGTGCATGGTCCGACTGCCGATGGTGGTCTGGCGTGGTTTCTGCGTCCCGCCTGGGATACCGCCACGAGTCATTTCCACATTCGCTACACGAATCTCGATACGGGCATCCTGGAGGACATTAACGCTGTGGGATTCCTGAGAGACGACGATCGCAAGGAATTTGACACGAATGCACGGCATACCTTCTGGATGGATAGTGGGCCGATTGAAAAAGTGGAGCCATCGATTAACTACAATCGTTACTGGAGCCAGGAGGGTGTGCTGCGAAGCTGGAGGGTCAACGCGCAAGTGGACGTCGAATTCCGCAATGGCTGGGAATTCGAGATTCGGCACACTGACGAGTTCAAACTGTTCGAGAAGGAGTTTCGCAACGACCGTACGACCGTTGAGGTCGGTTGGGACAGTCGTGATGGCCGCTCCGTTAATGCGTTCGCAGGTAGCGGCGTCAACTTCGACGCAGACCTTACATTGTACGGTGCATGGGTAGAGTGGCCTGTTGGCGACAGCTGGCGTTTTTCGTATGAGCTGACGCGCCTTGAGCTAAAGCCGGATCTTGACAATGACTCGACCACGATCCACGTGTTCGAGGTCTTGTACGCGTTCCACCCGGACTTGTTCGCCAAGGTGTTTATACAGACCAACTCTGAGATCGACAAAGAGAACATTCAAGCACTTTGGGTATGGCGATTTCAGCCGCCTTTCGGCTCACTTCAGCTTGCCTACCAACAGGGCACGTCTGAGCGAGGTCAGGAGTCGCAACAGGACGACACATTTTTTACCAAGCTTGCCTGGGTTTTTTGACCCGGCAACGGTCAGTTCGAGAATATTGTGCCCTTGCACCTTTCCGGATCAAACTGCGGCGCCACCAATTCAGGCAAAAATGCAGATTCCGCTTCGTCCTGGTTTCACCTGGTCAGTTCCGCCAGCAGCTCGGGCAACGATACAAGGGCAA
>Ga0255046_10000570_pt1 | contig 10004 bp, 16 predicted proteins | sample BC1_12_27_MG_FD_183632 | JGI IMG/M metagenome (GOLD analysis project Ga0255046, IMG submission 183632) | Seawater microbial communities from Strait of Georgia, British Columbia, Canada - BC1_12_27 | ecosystem: Environmental > Aquatic > Marine > Strait | place: Canada: British Columbia...
TCAGCGTTCCTGCCCTTTTTTGCGATTGTAGACAAACCCGAAGAAGTTATAGTCACCGAGACAGAAGGTGATAAAACCTCTATTATCAACTCTAAGCTTGATAATAGAGGTTTTATCACCTTCTGTCTCGGTGACTATAACTTCTTCGGGTTTGTCTACAATCGCTTTAGCCAGGTATTTCACCAATTCTTTCATCTCATCCCTCCAAGCAGTTCACATTTAACCCCCAAAAACTATCTACCCACCTGAGTAGCTAGAATAGCAGACAGAGCTTAGAACAGATATCTCGCTAAATCAGCACATCAACCGCCTTGCCTCGATCACCCTTTTCCCCATCTTTCTCCCCTTCCTTCCTTTGCTGCTTCTTTGGCGCCCTTCCCCTTTTTCTTTTTTTATCGGGGGGCTCTATCTGGGCCCTGAAGGGGGAAAAAGGAGGAACAATCTTATTTGTGGAATCAGGAGCATCCGGCACAGCTACCCTCCCTTATAGTTTGTTTTGGTACCTGGACGTATAGATACAAAAAATGGGGAGCAACGCTAAAACAAGACTTTTCCAAAAAGCCCAATAAGATTCCACGACTATATATTATATTAAATATGCTACAATTTTTATTTTCCCATGTCAATAGAAAATAATACTATAGTAAGGGGGATAAGCGAGAAGGGGGGGTAAGGTATGGCTAATAAGGAAATCCTCTTTTAGGGGCATCTTGTTTTGGGTGATTGGACAAGAAATGTTTTAGGGGGAAGATTCTTTTTGTTTTTTGTCGAGTGGTCCCTTTGCCGGTTTTGCTTCTTTTTTTCTTCGAGTTTCCGTCTTTGCTTCTTCCTGGGCGACTAATTCGATAATTGATAGAGGGGCATTGTCCCCTTTTCTCCTGCCGGCCTTGATGATTCTGCTATACCCGCCCCTTCTTTCCCTAAAGCGGGGTGCTATATCGTCAAACAATTTCTGCACAGTTTTTTTATTGTTAATAACTTTTAGGGCTTGACGTCGGGCGTGTAGATCTCCCCTTTTCCCCCAGGCAATCATCTTGTCGGCCACCTTTCGCAATTCCTTAGCCTTGGCATCGGTGGTTTCGATTTTTTCGAACTCAAAGAGGGAGGTGACCATGTTTCTCAAGAGAGCCTTTCTATGGCTCGAGGTTCTCCCAAGCTTCCTTCCTTCTTTTAGGTGCCTCATAGTTTTGTTCCCCTTAGCTTACTTCTTTTTTGCTTTTTTCTTTTTTTCTGCTTCTTTTTCCTTTTCCATGGCAGGAAGGAAGTTCTCAAGCTTCATGCCCAGGCTGAGCCCCATTTCATTTAATATTTCTTTGATTTCGTTAAGTGATTTTCTGCCGAAGTTTTTGGTTTTTAGCATCTCGGCTTCCGTCTTTTGGACTAATTCCCAGATGTGTTTGATGTTTGTATTTTTCAAACAATTGGAAGAACGAACAGAGAGCTCTAGCTCCTCAATGCTTCGATAGAGGTTTTCGTTGAACTTGGCTTTCTCCTCAACCACCTCGGGTCCCATGGCGATAGGCCCTTCTTCGAAATTAATGAAAATGGTTAATTGATCCTGGAAAATGCGGGATGCATAGGCGACGGCATCGTCTGGCCGCATACTTCCATCGGTCCAGACGGCTAAGGATAGTTTGTCATAATCTGTGATTTGGCCCACACGGGCATGGGTTACGTTATAGCTTACCTTTTCGACGGGAGAAAAAACAGCATCGATAGGGATGGTCCCTACCGGTTGATTTTCTTCCTTATTCCTCTCGGCAGGTACATATCCCTTGCCCCGCTTGACTACCATTTCCATGTCAAGCTCAGCATCTTTTGACAAGGTAGCAATATGCAAGTCAGGGTTCAGAATTTCGACGTTATTGTTAGTAATAATATCCCCAGCCCTTACTGTCCCCGCTTCCTTTCTTTTTATTTTGATTGTCTCGGGACCCTCCGAAAAGAGTTTCAACCTCACCTCTTTTAGGGTCAAGACGATGCCCGTAACGTCTTCTTTCACACCAGGAATGGTTGAGAATTCATGCAGTATGCCGTTGATTCTTACTGAGGTGATGGCGGCGCCTTGAATCGAGGACAGCAAGATTCTGCGCAGTGAATTTCCTATGGTAATTCCGAATCCCCGCTCAAGGGGTTCTGCAGAAAACTTACCATAAGAGTCGGTCAGTGTTTCTACTTCGGGCTCTAACCTTTTTGGTTTGATTAAGCTTTGCCAGTTTCTATGCATGGTGATGCCCCTTAAAAAATGAGTAAAAGACAGATTAAATTTGTCTACTTAAAAGCTCAACAATCAATTGATCTTGAATGGGCGTGGTAATTTCTTCTCTGGTGGGGAGGTCGGCCAATTTTCCCGTGAAGTGGTCCTTGTCTAACTCTAGCCAGCGCGGAGTGCCTCGCCTTTCAACGGATTCAATGGCCTCCGTGATTCGAGCAACCTTCCGACTCTTTTCTCTTAATTCAACGATGTCTCCTGGCTTGAGCACGCAGGAAGGGATGTTTGTCGGTTTGCCGTTGACCAGGAAATGCCTGTGGCCTACCAGCTGCCGCGCTTCGTTGCGAGTGCTGGCAAAGCCTAAGCGGAAAACCACATTATCCAATCTTCTTTCAAGCAAAACCAAGAAATTCTCCCCCGTTATTCCTCTTTGCCGGGAGGCCTTCCGAAAACTTTTCCGACACTGCTTTTCCAGGATACCATAGATTCTTTTAACTTTCTGCTTCTCTCTCAATTGATTGCCGTAGTCAGAAAATTTGCTGCGTGTGCGACCATGCTGGCCAGGAGCGTAGTTCCTCCTTTCAACTGCACATTTGTCTGTGTAGCAACGCTCTCCCTTAAGAAAGAGCTTTATGCCTTCTCTGCGGCAGTGCCGACACACAGGACCTCGATACCGTGCCAATTCGTCCTCCTTATGCTGATTTTTGAAAAGGGGATTTTTCTACACCCTTCTCCTTTTAGATTGCCTGCATCCATTGTGTGGGATTGGTGTGACGTCGCGGATCAATTTTATGCTAAGTCCCATCGATTGAAGAGAACGCAACGCGGCCTCTCTTCCCGATCCAGGCCCCTTGATGTACACTTCGATATTCTTAAGACCATGTGCCATAGCCTTTTTAGCCGCATCCTCTGCCGCCTGTTGTGCAGCATAAGGAGTGCTTTTTCTAGACCCCTTAAACCCCTTGACTCCTGCGCTAGACCAGGAAACCACATTGCCGCTCATGTCGGTAATAGTAATAATAGTGTTGTTAAAAGTGGATTGGATGTGGGCAATGCCGCTTTGAATGTTTTTTTTCTCTTTCTTTTTTTTTAAAAACTTTTTCTTTCCCTCGGCCATTTCCTCTCCTAATAGCTACAGTTTATGAAGACTTAACCTTTCTTCCTACCAGTTTTCGTCTGGGCCCCTTTCTTGTCCTCGCGTTGGTGTGGGTTCTCTGGCCCCTGGCCGGCAGAGACTTCCGGTGGCGAAGGCCTCTATAAGAACTCAAATCCCTCAACCGCTTGATGTTCATAGATACTTCTCTTCGCAGATCACCCTCAACCTTATAAGTGTTGTCAATAACCTCCCTTATTCGAGCGACCTCTTGCTCATCCAGCTGATCGGACTTCCTGCAAGGGTCAATCTCCAGCTGGTGTAGGATTTTTTTTGAGCTTGACCTTCCAATGCCAAAAATGTAGGTTAATGCAACATCAATATTTTTATTTTTCGGCAGATCAACGCCTGCAATACGTGCCATTATTAAACCCCTCTTTTTTATTTCCTATCCTTGTCGTTGCTTGTGCTTTGGCCTTTCACAAATAACACGCACAACCCCTTTGCGCTTAATGATTTTGCACTTGCTACATATCTTTTTTACAGAAGACCTGACCTTCAAAACTCCTCCTCTTGCCTTAGTGGATGGCGGAGCTAGTGTTCACCTTACTTCTTTTCGCGATGTACGATTCTCCCCCGATTTAGATCGTAAGGAGAAAACAGCATGGTAACCCTGTCTCCAGGAAGGATTTTGATAAAGTACATGCGCATCTTACCGGATATATGGGCAAGTACCTTATGCCCGTTGTCAAGCTCTACCCGGAACATGGCATTGGGCAATGATTCAAAAACGGTACCCTCAAGCTCTATCGGTTCTTCCTTAGCCATTTTTCATGCAATGCCGTGATGAGTTGTAATTAGGCGTTAATAGTAGTGGTAATCCTCTCTTGTATATCCTCTATGCTTCCAACCCCATCAATTACGCGTAAAATGTCCTTATTTTGGTAAAAGGTAATAAGTGGGGCAGTTTGAGTGTGGTACACCTTAAGCCTATTTCTGATGGTTTCTTCTCTGTCATCATCCCTCTGGTAGAGCGCTCCCTGACAGGTGTCGCAGACACCCTCCTTCTTAGGGGGATTAAAGGCCATGTGGTAGCCCTCTCCGCATTGCCTGCAGATTCTTCTTCCGATAAGCCTTTTTATAAGCTCTTCATCGCCAACCTCTATGCTGAACACGTGTTCAAGCGCTAAATCAAGATTGGACAAGGTAGTATCCAATGCCTCTGCCTGAGCCGTAGTACGTGGGAATCCATCTAGAATAAAGCCGTCCCTACAGTCTGTGTGTCGCAAGCGTTCCTCGATGATTTTTATCACTAAAGAGTCCGGGACCAACAGGCCTTTATCCATGTAGGATTTTGCCTCAAGACCTAAAGAGGAGCTCTTTTTAACCGCCTCCCTCAAGATGTCGCCGGTAGATATCTGGGGAATAGTATAAGTACCCATCAGGATCTTTGCCTGGGTTCCCTTCCCACAACCGGGGGGACCAAGGAGAATCGTCTTCACGGCAACTATTTTCCCTTCGAGATGTTTTGGTTTACACCGGCCTAAACTTTAACGACGCCCCTTTATCGGCCCCTTTTTTAAGAACCCTTCATAGTGACGGGTGAGCATGTGAGATTCCATTTGAGACACCGTGTCTAGGGCAACACCCACCACGATCAACAAAGCGGTACCCCCAAAGTAGAAGGGCACATTAAGTTTATACATGAGCACGGAGGGCAAAACGCATACAGCAGATAGATAGAGTGCGCCCCCCAAAGTGAGTCGGGTAAGCACCCTGTCAATGTAATCAGAAGTCCTTTTCCCGGGCCTGATGCCGGGGATATAGCCACCATATTTCTTCATGTTGTCAGCAACATCAACCGGATTGAAAATTACCGCGGTGTAAAAGTAGCAAAAGAAGATAATAAGAACCACGTAGATGAAATTGTACAAAAAAGTAGCTGGCCCCAAACTATTCAGCAGGGCATTAATAAAAGGATAAGCCTCTTTGATGTTCTGGGGCATGAAATTGGTAATAGTTAAGGGGAACATCAGCATAGAAGAGGCAAAGATGGGAGGTATTACCCCGGACATATTAATTTTCAATGGAAGGTGAGTGCTCTGACCCCCATACATCTTCCTGCCTATGACCCTCTTCGCATACTGGACCGGAATGCGTCGCTGTCCCTGTTCGAAGAAGATGATAACCCCCACCACCAGAACCATAAAGGCGAAAATGAACAAGACGAAAAGCGGAGTCATTTCACCGGTTCTGTAAAGGCGAATGGTATTGCCAAAGGCCGAAGGAACGCCGGCAACAATACCGGCACAGATGATAAGCGAGATTCCATTTCCTATTCCTCGTTCGGTTATCTGTTCACCCAGCCACATGATAAAGGCCGTTCCCGCAGTGAGCGTGATAATGGTCATTAATCTAAAATACCAACCAGGGTTTAACACTATGTCTTCACCACCAGGAGAAGCCATCTTTTCAAGTGCGACACTTATGCCAAAACCCTGAATGATGCTTATGACAACCGTTCCATAACGGGCGTACTGGGTAATTTTTTTGCGCCCGGCCTCTCCTTCTTTGCTGAGCTTCTCCAGATAAGGGATTACCACCGTGAGGAGCTGAAGGATAATAGTGGCACTGATGTAGGGCATAATGCCTAGGGCAAATACCGACACTCGTTGAAATGCCCCCCCTGAAAACATATCAAAAAGACCGAAAAGGGTTCCCTTTGCCTGTTCAAAAAATGAGGCAAGTGCTTGGGCATCTATGCCTGGAGTAGGGACGTGAACACCAATACGAAAGACAGCCAGCAGTAAAAAGGTAATGATGATACGTTTTCTCAGTTCTGGAATTTTAGGTATGTTCTGAAAACCGCCGATCATAGCTTAAATAATCTCCACTTTCCCGCCTGCCGCCTCGATCTTTTCCTTTGCAGCTTTGCTTAAAGAGTGAATCTTTAAGGTAAGGGGATAGCTGATTTTGCCTTCGCCCAGCACCTTTATCCTTGCGGAGGACTTTTTGGCCAAGCCAGAATGGACTAATGCCTCCATGTCAATCACGCTGTCTTTTTCAAATCGTGCCAGGTCTCTTATATTAATAGTGGCAACCCTTTTTTTAAAGATATTGTAAAAACCTACTTTGGGAAGTCTGCGCTTTAAGGGCATCTGCCCACCCTCATAACCTGGAGGAACGCCTCCACCAGACCTGGAGTTTGCGCCCTTGTGCCCGCGACATGAAGTCTTGCCGTGTCCAGAACCGGGCCCCCGGCCTATCCGTTTCCTCCTTTTTATAGCCCCCTTAGGAGGTTTTAATTGATTAAGTTTCATTTTATTCACGCAAGTTAACTATTTGTCGCTAGAGAGTGCCCCACCGGAGCACTTTGTGCCTATTCAACAACACTTACCAGATGGGATACTTGATTTATCATCCCTCTCACCTGGGGGGTATCTTTTAAGACCACGGTCTTGTGGAGCCTGTTTAATCCTAGGGTCTTAAGGGTCAGTCTGTGTTTTTTTGGTCGACCAATTCCGCTTTTTTTGAGGGTAACCTTCAACTCTTTGTTCATAATAATACCAAGTTTTACTTTTTAACCCAAGAAAAGAGCGTTTTATGTACTTCCTTCAGCGGTGCCAAGTTTTTTATGAGTATCCTCTATCTTCTTGAGCTGCTCAAATGCGTCGAATGTTGCCTTGATTGTATTATGGGGATTATTTGACCCCAAACATTTTGTCAGAATGTTTTTAATACCGGCAGATTCAATAACCGCCTTAATCGCTCCACCGGCGATGACTCCCGTTCCCTCAGAGGCAGGCTTTAAAAATACCCTGCTGGCCCCAAAGCGCCCGATTACTTCACAAGAGATGGTTCCATTCACGATAGGGGCCTGGATTAAACTTCTTTTGGCCTGCTCTACGCCCTTTCGTATTGCCTCGGGAACCTCTTTAGCCTTTCCCAGGCCGTGTCCCACCCGGCCGTTTCCATCGCCCACTACCACAATAGCGCTAAAACTGAATCTGCGACCGCCTTTAACCACTTTGGCAACCCGGTTGATATTAACAACCCTGTCTGTCATATCTAGTTCGTTACCGTTTGCTGTAGTCAACCACTCACCTCCTTGAGGAAATAGAACACTATTAAAACTTTAGACCGGCTTCTCGGGCAGATTGGGCCAGGGCCTTAATCCTCCCATGGTATAAAAATCCGTTACGATCGAACACCACCCGGTCTATCTTCTTCTCTAAACATTTCTTGGCGATGAGGCCTCCCACTTTTTTTGCAGCCTCCACGTTGCCAGTGTATTTGGAGGCCCCCTTGAGCTCTGGGCTCAAGGTGGAAGCACACACAGAGGTGTGACCGGAGGTATCATCTATGATCTGGACATAGATGTGCTTATTGCTTTTGTATACATTGAGCCTGGGGAGATCATGGCCACCCGTAACCTTTTTCCGTACCCTTCTCTTTCGCCTACACCAGGCGTCCTTTTTTGTCAATTTAGGAGACATTTTTATTCCTTAGTCGTATGCCTAAAAAGTCGCTTATTTGATTCCCTTTTTACCTATCTTTTTCTTAATCGTTTCGTTAGTGTATTTGATTCCCTTGCCTTTGTAAGGCTCTGGTTTTTTAAAGCCTCTGATGATGGCCGCACTTTCTCCCACCAGCTGTTTATCTGCGCCCTCAAGGGTTATTTGTGTCTGCTTGTCGACCCTCGCCGTAATGCCCTCTGGAAGCTCAAAAAGAATAGGATGAGAGTATCCCAGGGCAAGGTGAAGGCTCTTGCCCTTAAGCTCAGCACGATACCCAATACCGGCCAATTCCAGGTGCATCTCGAAGCCTTTGCTTACCCCAGCAATCATGTTAGCAATCAGGCTTCTGTTTAAGCCATGTAGGGCCGCAGACTTTTTATGCGTAGCGTTCACAGAGACAACCACCTTGTTTTCTACTAGGGACACATCAATCCCCGGTGGTACCTGGCGGGTTAAACATCCCTTGGGACCCTCTATCTTTACTGAAGAAACGGCTATAGTAACCTTTACCCCATCGGGGACAGGAATGGGTGTTCTTCCAACCCGGGACATCCTCTACTCCTTAAATAAAAAGATTAGAACGCGTTGTGCTCTATATAATCGGTGACACACGTTACCAGACAAAACAAAGAACCTCACCGCCCACATTGAGACTGCGAGCCTCTTTATCGGTTACGACCCCATTTGAAGTCGATATAATGGCCAAGCCAAAACCGCTCATTACCGAGGGAATGGTGCCTTTGCGGGCATAGACCCTTAACCCGGGCCTGCTTGCCCTTTTAAGGCCGGTGAGGATAGGCTTATTATGTTCGTCGTAGCGGAGAGATACCTGCAGGGTTTTTTTGTTATGATCGTTTAGCACCGTAAAATCTTTTATATACCCCTCTCTCTTTAGTAACTTTATTACGCTTACTTTCAAGCGAGAAGAAGGAATGTCAACCCTCTCAAATTTCGCCTTGTTGGCATTTCTAATTCTCGTCAGCATATCGGCAATAGGATCAGTGAGCATGATGAAACTCCCAAAGGGGGTTTAACTACCAAGAAGATTTGATGATGCCAGGAATATCGCCGTTTAAGGCCAGCTTCCTGAAGCAGATACGACACATGTTGAATTTCCTATAATAAGCCCTGGGTCTCCCGCAAAGGGGACATCGATTATAGTCCCTTACAGGAAATTTCTTCGGGCGTTTTGCTTTTGCTATTAAAGACTTTTTTGCCACTCTTCTACCTCAATCTTTAGTTAGCTGTTAAGTATTTAGTAGAAAGCCTAATCTTTAAAGGGCATGCCGAGCAGCCCTAAAAGGGCCTTCCCCTCTTCATCCGTTTTTGCGGAAGTGACAATCGTTATATTTAACCCCTTTATTTTATCAATCTTGTCGTAGTCAATTTCCGGAAAGATGATCTGTTCCTTAATGCCCAGCGAGTAATTTCCCCTCCCATCAAAGGATCTGCCAGAGATTCCCCGGAAATCTCTCACCCTAGGCAGTGCAATGTTCACCAGCCGGTCAAAAAACCCGTACATTCTCTCTTTTCTCAGGGTAACGAAACACCCAATGGGCATTCCCTTGCGGAGTTTGAAATTGGCAATAGACTTTTTAGCCTTGGAAGGTACTGGCTTCTGGCCCGTGATTACCATGAGCTCATTGGCAGCAGAATCTAAAACCTTGATGTTTTGAATGGCCTCCCCCAATCCCATATTGACTACTACTTTTTGCAGTCTGGGAACCTGCATACGATTCTTATAATTAAATTCCTTCATTAACTTGGGGACCAATTCCTTTTGGTAACGTTCTTTCAGTCGATCCATAGGGGGTTCCTTAAAGAAAAATCCTTACTAATTAAAGATCGAGGAGCTCACCACACTTTTTGCAATACCGAGCCTTCTTCCCATCCTCCAGTGTTTTTTGTCCTACCTTCACGGGTGAATTGCATTTGTTGCAGACGACCATCACGTTTGAAATGTGGATAGGGGCCTCTTTTTCAAGAATCCCCCCCTGCCTGGCTTGCCCGCTTGGCCGGGTATGCCTTTTGACAAAATTGACCTTTTCAATAATGACACACCCTTTTTTAGGCATCACAGTTAGTATTTTTCCTGTTTTCCCCTTTTCTTTTCCTGCGATGACCTTTACCTGGTCATTCTTCTTAATGTGAAGCTTCGCTGGCATAGCCAAATCCTTTTTTT
>Ga0255046_10000572_pt1 | contig 9984 bp, 8 predicted proteins | sample BC1_12_27_MG_FD_183632 | JGI IMG/M metagenome (GOLD analysis project Ga0255046, IMG submission 183632) | Seawater microbial communities from Strait of Georgia, British Columbia, Canada - BC1_12_27 | ecosystem: Environmental > Aquatic > Marine > Strait | place: Canada: British Columbia | collected...
TAAACAAGATTATAATAAATAATATAAATATAATTGTTTCTTCCATTATAATTTACCAATATTATAAATTTGATAATTTATATTTAAAAAAAATAAACAATATAATACTATATTTGAATGGTTGAAAATAATATAGATATAAATATCATTGATATTCTATGTGATGATATACCAGAACCAGAAGATCCAGATAGTTCGAACAAATTCAGAAAGAATGTTTTTACAATTACAATATATGGGAAAGATAAGAATGGAGATAGTATTATATGCAATGTGACTGATTTTAAACCGTATTTCTATGTTAAAATCCCAGATAATTGGTCAAAATCATATTGTCAAAGTAGTTTCTTGAGTAAAATGAATGTTAATAGATATTATTCAGCAACTGTTAAAAGTGTTTCTTATTCTTACGATTTTTATGGATATCATCATGATTATGATAATAATATTGAGAAGAAATTTAAATTTATGAAAATTGAATTTGATAATTATAGATCTTTTAATAAATATCGATCAGAAATTAAGAACTTTTATAATACAAATAAAACGAATAATGATAATAAAATTTCAGAGTGGATTAAAATGTGTAATGAAGAATGCGAATCTAATTTATATGAAGCAAATGTTCACCCGATTATTAAATTTATTCATGAAAATAAAATTAAACCAACGGGTTGGATTACAATTATAAACAATAAAAAGTTAAAAATTATAGACGATGATATGAAAAATTTTAATTGTAGGTATCAACTAGAATGTAACCAGAAAAATATTAAATATTTAGAAGAAGATGAAATTTGTAATTTATTAATTGCCTCTTTTGATATTGAATGTGATAGTTTAACTGGAGATTTTCCTTTGGCCTTCAAAGATTTCAAACAATTAGCAGTTGATATTTATGATACATATGCATTATGTTTTAATAATTATTTTAAAGATTTTGATATTCATATAAATCTACGAATTAATTATATTAAAGAAATTATTAAAACCGCATTTAGTGGAGAAAACTTAATAGGAGAATATGGATCAAATGTTAATATTATTAAAACAGAAAATGGCATACCAAATGATAAAAACATTGATAAATTAAGTATATTTAATGAAAAATATATGAATGATATGGAAGAAATAATAATTCAAGAATCCAAAAATGGTCGTAATGATACTATTAGCGATATTCAAAAGAAATTAAATATAGAATTAAAAAATGAAAAATCATATAAAATCATAGTCGCCGGCGATCCAATTATTCAAATTGGGACTGTGTTTTATAATACAAACAAACATACATATGAGAGATATATCCAAATAATCAAACCAGATGATTGTATCGAGGAAGATATATGTGATGATATAGATAATATAATTGTTGAGAGATGTAAAAATGAAAAAGAATTATTACTCAAATGGAAAGATATGATAAATAGAGTTGATCCCGATTTAATTACAGGATACAATATTTTTGGATTTGATTTCAACTATATTGAAAAAAGAGTTGAAAAATTTAAAATTATGAAAGAGTTTTATAATCTAGGTAAATTAGATTCCAATTGCGATGATTTTGATAATCATTATTTTAAAAAATGCAAACTTCAAAAAATTTTTGGTAGTGGTCAAGGTGAAAATGAATTGAATTATATATCAATGGATGGTAGGGTAATTTTCGATGTTCAGAGTGAAATTAAAGATAATCATAATTTAGATTCATATAAACTAGATAATGTTGCTTCTTATTTTATGAGAGGAAATATATTAAAATCGAATAAAGCAAATATCAAAGATGAATTAATTAATATCTGGAAATTTGATGATATTAAGTATTGGGTATTCAAGACAAATAACATTGGACACTTGAAAAATGGAGATTATATTACGATAAATATTCATAGTAATATTGGTGAAACCCTACTATTTAATAATAAAAAATTCATGATTAAAAGTATCGTTGATAACCATATTAAATTAATTATACCAATCGAATTAAATATTAAAAAAGAAATTAAAAAATTCAACTATTCAAAACTAGAATGGTGTATGAATAAAGATGATGTCCCACCCCATGAGATTTTCAGATTACATAAAGACGGGGGACCCTCAGGGAGAGCTAGAGTGGCTAAATATTGTATTCAAGATTGTGAATTATGTATTAATTTGGTTAATTTATTAGATATTATTCCAAATAATATTGGTATGTCAAATGTATGTTATGTTCCATTTTCGTATATTTTCCTTAGGGGACAAGGAGTAAAAGTAACATCAATTGTCTCTCAAGAATGCACGAATAAAAATACAAGAATGCCTACATTAAAGAATTATTCCAATGATGATAGTGGGTTTGAAGGAGCTGTTGTATTAGATCCAATTACAGGTATTTATGAAACAGATCCAATTGTTGTTCTGGATTATGCCTCTCTATATCCATCTAGTATTATTGAAAATAATTGTTCGCAAGATAAATATGTAACCGATCAAAAATATATGGACTTGTTGAAAAGTCAAGAACCAGAAATTAAATCCGATTTAATTAAGACAAAATACGATGAATTAATTGAAGAAATAAGTTATGATGATTATAGAATTACAAAAAAAGGAGCAACTATTAAAAAAGAAAAAACTGGTGATAAAATCACTTGTCATTTTATTAAAAATAAAAAAGATATAGATGGTAATATCATTCCATCTTCTCAGGGTATTATTGCTCGAGTATTACAAAGTGTATTAGATGCGAGAAAAGCTACTAGAAAACGCATGAAAGAACCAGGGACTACGGAATTTCAAAAAAAAGTATTGGATGGACTACAATTGGCATACAAAATTACAGCTAATTCTGTATATGGTCAATTGGGTGCCAGAACTAGTAGTATTTATATGAAGAAAATTGCTGCTTGCACCACTAGTATTGGTAGGCAACGAATTGATGATGCAGATATTGGTGTAAAAGATTGGGCAAAACATGAAGGATATGAAGAACCTGTAATTATTTACGGAGATACGGATTCTGTATTTATTAAATTTTCAAATAAAGATTTGAATGGGAACATATTAACTGGTAACATTTTATTAAAACATTGTATTAGATGTGGTATTGCAGCAGGTGAATTTGTAGATGCTAGATTAAGAAAACCTCAAAATCTAGAATATGAAAAAACATTTTATCCATTTATTCTGATATCTAAAAAAAGATATATTGGAGATAAATATGAATGGGAATCAGATGTTGATAATAATAAATTTAAAAGAACATCAATGGGAATTGTTATGAAAAGACGAGATAATTGTCCGATTGTAAAATATGTATATGGTAATATTATTGAAAAAATTATGGTTGATAAAGATTTTGAGGGTGCATTATTATGGTTGGAAAATACATTAACAGATATTATTAATGGTAAATTTCCTGAAAATTATTTCATTATAAGTAAATCATTAAATTCATATTATAAAACTCCAAAAAGTATCGCACATAAAGTATTGGCCGATCGCATTGGTGAAAGAGATCCAGGGAATAGACCAAAAGCAAATGACCGTATTCCATTTATGTATAAAGAAATTGTAGAAGTTGAACCAAATGGATTTGAAACTATAATTGAAGAAGAACAAATTGGTTATTATAAAAGTGGAAATCGTGTCGGAGAACCTAAATTTAAAAAAGTTAAAAGAGAAGGAAAACAGAAATTTAAAAAAAAGAAAATAGTTCCGGGTGATAGAATTGAAACTCCAGAATATATCAAAGCGAATAATATTAAGATTGATTATAAATACTATATTAGCAATCAAATTATGAATCCAGTAAAACAAGTATTAGATTTAAATATCAAATATTTAGATAAAACCAGTGAGATTTTTAAAAATAAAATATAAATATTATATAAAATGATGACAAATCTTATGTGGGACTATTACTAAGACAAAGGCGAATAGCGCGAATTTATTTTTAAAAAATAAATTATTTAAATAAGTTTATTTTAGTCAAAATTTTTTTCTAAGGTATAGTATAAAAATATGGGAGGAGGATTAATGCAACTAGTAGCTTATGGCGCACAAGATATTTACCTAACGGGCAATCCCCAAATTACTTTCTTCAAAGTAGTCTACCGCAGACACACTAACTTTTCCATGGAGTCTATTGAACAGACCTGGAATGGTGACCCGACCACTGGTCGCGCCACTGCTACTATTTCCCGCAATGGTGATTTAGTATACAGACTATACCTACAGCAGACTGTCACCGTATGCACCCCACCTCCGCAGGTCGCCAACAAATCATTCGATGGTGATGGTAGTGGCTGTGGTTCGTCCGGTAGCCAAGGTTGCTGCAACTCAGACTATGGTCCTGTCGTCTACAATCCGGGCCACTTAGTTATCAGACATGTTGAAGTCGAAATCGGTGGTCAGAGAATTGACCACCAGACTGGGGCTTGGATGGAAGTATGGGCTCAGCTCACCCAGGAAAACAGTGCTGCTGTTCTAGGTGTTGTCGGGGACAACAGTGGGACTAAGTTCCAGAATATGGCTCGCGGTGGTGGGTGTGTTGTTCTTTCTTCGCAGAACGGCAAACACTCCGTAAGTGAACCTGTTTCTTGGGCTGGGCGCAAGAGCAAGCCCAATGGAGTATCTAATACCAACGCAGCTAACGCGCGACGACTGAAGCCCCGATTCACTAAATATGATGCTTACGTTCCTCTTCAATTTTGGTTCTGCCGTAATCCTGGTCTCGCTTTACCTCTAATTGCCCTTCAGTATCACGAAGTCCGCGTCATCTTACAGATCAATACCGACTTTGTATGTGGTCCCCAATACAATGGATCTAACTGCCAACCATCGGCTTGCATTCAGGATAACTCCCTATATGCCGATTACATTTACCTTGACACCGACGAGCGCCGCCGTTTCGCCCAGGTCAGCCACGAATATCTGATCGAACAGGTCCAGCACCAGAACTTCCGCAGTAATGGTGGTTCCCTTGACCTAAACTTCAACCACCCTGTCAAAGAGTTAATCTGGACCGGCGGTCAGAGTTCGGTTACTGGTCTATTCGGTATCCTACCGGGTGCCTCTGCTGATTACCTTATGCCTGACTTCTATGCTGACTGCGAAACGCCTGGTTTCAATGCCACTTACCAACTCAAACTCAATGGACACGACCGCATGTCTCTAAGACCACTTGAATACTTCACCAAACAGCAAGTATACGATTATCACACCGGAACTCCAGTTGGATGTGGGGACTCTTACACGACCGCGTGTGGCCAGTGCTGCATGGGCAACCTTGACTTCTTAACTGACCTTAGAGCCGTAAATGGTGGGGTTCAACAGGGCGCGCCTGGCGGAGACGGAGCCGGCAACTGGTCGAATAATCCGATGGCCCAAGATCAGGAGGCTAAAGGCGACTTTTGGGAAACCCAGAGGTCACTGGAGCAGGTGCCTGGTGTTAGTGGCTCATTCCCCCAGGCATACTATGCCGTCGGTCCGGGTCAGGCTGCCACTGCCGCCATCGCTGTTTACTCGTTTGCCCTCAAACCCGAGGAACACCAGCCAAGTGGCACCTGCAATTTCTCTAGAATTGATAATGCTCAACTCGTCGTTAATGGTTACCCTTCGCAGGGCAAGAGTGGATCTGGGTGCTGCTGCGATAACTACGATGTCTATGCTGTTAACTACAATGTCCTTCGCATCATGAGTGGTATGGGTGGCCTTGCTTACAGTAACTAAGGATATTGGTTATTAACTAAGTAAATTTTTCTTTTTATTTAAAAATATATAAATATAATTATATACTATAATATAATTATATGGGGGGAGGACTATTACAGTTAGTTGCGAGCACGGATTCGCCACAAGATGTATACTTAACGGGGAACCCTGAGATTACTTTTTTTAAAACAGTATTTAGAAGACATACAAATTTTGCAATGGAATCGATACAATTGAGTTGGCAGGGGTCTAATTCATTAAATGGGCGTGTATCATGTATAATTCCACAATTAGGTGACCTTCTTGATAAGTTATATTTAAATATGACAATGGAAGTAACATCATCTAAAACGAATGGAAATGAAATTGCATGTATTTATAATCCAACACATACTGTAATTGATACCATTACATTAAATATTGGTGGAACTCAAATAGATAGACATACTGGTAATTGGTTGGAAATTTGGAGTCAATTAACACAAAAAAATAATATTGGAGCAATGGGTAATATAACGACAAATCAAGGGACAAAATACCAAATATTAACAAAAAGTGGAGCTAATGTTTATTATTTTGATGAAAGTATAAATCCAACAATTATAAATGAGAATACTGTTTCGTCTACAGTTAAATTTGATGCATATGTCCCATTACAATTTTGGTTTTGTAGAAATACGGGATTGGCACTACCACTAATAGCTTTAAGAGTTCACGAAGTCGAATTAGTTTTACAGATTAATACTAATTGTTTAATTGAAAATTCAATCGATAATAGTGGGATTAATTTATTAGATAATACATTATGGGGAGAATATATTTTCTTGGATAGCGATGAAAGGAATAGATTTGCTACATCTGCTCATGAATATTTAATAGAACAGTTAACATATCGTGAATTTAGAATAATGGGGCAATCACTGAATTTAAATTATTTAAATCATCCTGTTAAAGAAATAATATGGACGGGTGGAATTAATACTATTAATGGGTTTTTTACCCCATTACCCGGTGGATATTATGATAAGTTATCTATAAATAAATATAAACCAAATAATGATATAAATTATAATATTCTGTTAAATAATACAAATCGTTTTTCATCTAGACCCCTTGAATATTTTACACAACAACAAATATATGAATATCATACCGGAACACCCATTCAAATTTCAGGTGATAGTATAGTAAACGGGTTCAGTATTGGTAAATCATATCAAAATAATATAGCTGTATATTCCTTTGCTCTGAAACCGGAAGATATCCAACCAACCGGTTCATGTAATTTTACAAGAATTGATGATTGTGAATTAATTATTCATAATTTATCAGATACAACTGAAAGAATAATCAACGTATTTGCTACAAATTATAATGTTATGCGTATATGCAATGGAATGGCTGGTATTTTGTATGCTAACTAATTCCATATATTTAAACCAATATTTCTCTCAATTATGCGTTCTTTTAATCTTTCATTTATATTTTCTAAATTTTTTAATCTTAATAATATTTCTAATAAAATCTCATCTTTGTAATTATTTTCAGGTTCAGGTTCAGGTTCAGGTTCAGGTTCAGGTTCAGGTTCAGGTTCAAAGTTCGAATCATCCAATACTACATTATTCAATAATTGCTCATATAAGTTATAGTCTAAAATATTATTAATAGGTTTTATGTCATTCATAGATAATATTGTTTTCTCTATTAATATTTCATCTTCAGTTAAATCTATATTTATTTTAGGCATATCAAATGTATAATTATCCATAATAATAATTAATATATATTATTATTATTATATATACTTAAAAAAATAAAGTCAATATATAATAATTATTATTATTATGAATAATGGATTATTAAATTTAGGCAATACATGTTATATGAACTCTATACTTCAATGTATATCTCACTTAAACTTTTTAGATACAGATAATATTCCACTAATAAAGGAATGTTCTTTAGTTAAAGGAATAAATGATTTTGATTTATTAGAATCATGGTTTAAATTAAATAAATTATTAAAGGTTAAAGGTGAAAAAGGATATGTTAATCCCCGAGAATTCTATGATATGTTTTCGGAGAAAGTAAATGATAGTGAATATTATTTTGAAAATTTCGAGCAACAAGATGCAGCCGAATTTATAACTATATTATTTGATTTATTGCATAAATGTTTAGAACACAAAATATGTTTTGATGTTTCTGGTAAAATAAAAAATAACTATGATAAAATTGCAGTAGATAGTATAAATTATTGGAAACAATTCTTCGAAAAGGGATATTCTATTATAATTAAACAAACTTATTCGCAATTATTAAGTGTTACGAATTGCCCAAATTGTGAATATAATACAACAAATCATGATCCAATTCAATATATATCATTACCAATTAAACAGAATAATACGAGTATATATACATTATTGAATAATTATACAATAATAGAACAACTAGATAATAATAATAAATGGATATGTGACAAATGCAATCAGAAAGTTAATCCTCGTAAAAGGATAATGTATTGGAAATTATCAGATATTTTAATTATTCAATTGAAATTATATAATAATGATATGAATAAAGTAAATCATATAATACAATATCCCGAAATACTAGATATGAATGAATATTGTATTAATTATTATAATGATAACTTGAATTATCAATTATATGGAATTAGTATTCAGGGAGGCTCAATGAATGGTGGTCATTATTATTCTATATGTAAAAGTGGAGATTCATGGTATAGATATAATGATGAAAGTGTAAATGAAATAAGAAAAGAAGATGCATTTAACAAAATACCATATTGTTTATTTTATAAAAGAATTTAATTTTTAAATTTTCTCTTTTTCTTCTTAGATTTATCCTTACTATTATTTTTCTTCTTAGATTTCTTCTTAATAATCTTAATAGATTTCTTCTTACTATTCTTAATCTTAATAGATTTATTCTTACTATTCTTACTCTTAATAGATTTATTCTTACTCTTCTTAATAGATTTATTCTTACTCTTCTTAATAGATTTATTCTTACTCTTCTTAATAGATTTATGCTTACTCCTATTAAATAGATCAGAAAATTTATAGCGACCACCAACTTGCAAATTATTGGGCAATGCCATTATATATATATATATAATATTTTATTTTCTATATACCAAATCATCGTCTAATTCATAATTACTATCACCTTCATTTATATTACCATTATATGGGTCTTTATAATCGCATATAGAAAATATAAATTCAACTAATGGGTAACTATTATCATTTTTATTATCAAATAAAAAAATACAAAAACTTTTTACAATTTCTTTATAATTTAAAAAGATATCTATTATTTCTTCATTATATGTAGATGAATAATGTTCATAATGATATATTAAATCATTATCAAAATTATAATTATAGATTGAAGTGGGCGTAACATACTCGCTAAATATAAAAATATTAAATTGATTATAAAATGTTTCATCATCAATAAATCTATCTAAATCTTTATTATTATCAATCCAGTTTAATAATTTTTCACCTAAATATTTGAATACTTCGCGATAAGTTTCATATTCATTATTGCGATGACTTATTTTTTTTAATAAATATTTCTCTAATGTGATTTTAGAATTATGTGTAATTAATATTTCATCCATTAATAATACTTTAAATGATATAAATTTGATAATATATAAACTTATTATAATAATTATATATATATATATATGAAAATAGCAATTACTGGAAAAATGTGTTCTGGTAAATCATTTATGGCAAATATGATAATGCAATTAGATAATTCATATAATATATATTCATATGGACAAAAAATAAAAGATATAGCGGTTGATTTATTTAATATGAAAAATAAAAATAGATCACTTATTATTAGTATTGCGGATGATATGAAAAAAAAAGACCCCGATGTATGGGCAAATTATATTATGAAACAAATACAATACAAAAACAATATTATTATTGATGATTTGCGTTTTCAGAATGAACTAGACTTATTATCAAATGAATGGATTATTATTAGACTTAATATAAGTAATATAGAACAAAGGAGAAGATTAAAAAAATTATATTCAGATAATATAGATGATCATATAAATAATATAGAACATCTATCTGAAAAGAATGAATTAACTTTTGGAGGAAAATATAGAATTGTAGATATAGATACAGAAAAAGAAACATATGAACAAATCAGGTTAAAATTATTTTTACTTTTAACAAAAAGATAAAATTATTTGATAAAATTATATAAAGTTTATTCAAATATATA
>Ga0255046_10000573_pt1 | contig 9982 bp, 11 predicted proteins | sample BC1_12_27_MG_FD_183632 | JGI IMG/M metagenome (GOLD analysis project Ga0255046, IMG submission 183632) | Seawater microbial communities from Strait of Georgia, British Columbia, Canada - BC1_12_27 | ecosystem: Environmental > Aquatic > Marine > Strait | place: Canada: British Columbia...
ACGAATTCAGGAGTCGATATGCAGTCTGAAGTCAGGACGCTGATGAAGGAGTTGCGGGAAGATCATCGGAATATGTCAGTCGTTCTCGATCTGCTCGATGATGTCGTAAGGCTGGCTGCTTCCGGGGGGGACCCCGACTTCGAACTTGTTGACGAGATCATGCGATACATGACTGTTTATCCTGATGCCGTGCATCACCCAAAAGAAGATTTGGTTTATGAGCAGCTGCGCGACAGGCGGCCGGATCTTGCCGAAGACCTTGACGACGTTCCGGCAGACCACCGCGACATCGCGGCCCTGGGTGCGGCCCTTCGAGATGACGTAGAGGCCATCAACGCCGGCGCCGCCGTGAGACGCAGGAAATTCATCGAAGACACGTCAGGCTACGTTAATCGCCTGCGTGAACACATGGGCTGGGAAGAGCGCGACTTGTTCAAGCGTATCGATACAATGCTTGATGCCGAACCTCACGAAATCGATGTCTCTGAATTCGAGCACATCAAGGACCCGGTTTTCGAACTCGAAATAGAGGCCGGTTTTCGGCGCATGCTATCGAGCCTCAAATCGGCCGACCAATCAGCGGGCTAGAAGTACCAGGCAATCTGGGCAAACAGTCCGGCACCCCCCGATAAGTAGCGATCCGGCTGGCCGGAATCGATGCCGCCGAACTCACTGCCTTTTGGACCCAACGGCACGTTGATACTCGCCAGAAACGTCATGTTGTCGGAAAGGCTGTAATTCGTTACCAGCTGAAACAGGCCGCTCGGATCTGAGACATTTGCCAGCACTGTCGGCGTAAGCCCCCAGAGCGGCGTCATTTCGATCATTACACTACCTGCCAGGTAATGGCGTCCGATCGAAAAAAGTTCGCCGCGTGTCACCCGGTTGATGAGGTCAGGATTATTACCGAGGCTGACCGGGTCGTAAGCGTCAGAGCTCTGACCAAATCCATTGTAGAAATATTCGATTGCCCCGCTCATGTTTCTGTCGAACCAGTTCCAGGAGTAGGTAAGGTTGGTTACCAGCTGTACATAGGTATCATCGTCGGTGCGCGTTACAACGACATCGCCGCGCCAGACAGCTCCGCCAATGCTCTTGCCACCACCCAACCCCACGACGGTATCGCCGTAGTTGTGCGCCAGCAGCAAGTCATATTCGAAGTCTTCGACGAAACCATGGTATTTGATGGCAGCCGTCGACTGATCGCTCTCTACGTCGCCACTCATAAGATCGCGACGCACGACGTACGCGCCCTGGACGTCGTTGCCGCTGTCCTGCAGATACTGCGCGTACAGCATGTCGTCGCCGCCCTTGTATTCCGTATCGACAGCGGCCGGGTCGAACGGGTTCACCAGGTCCATCGGGACGTAAAACAGGCCATTGCCCCAGGACAGGGCCTGTCGACCAACTCGTATGACCGCCTTTTCGCTCGTATACCCCAGGGTCAGTCGATCCATGCGGTGCAAGATGACGGTCTCCCCGTCGTCTTCGATCACGTCGGTCAGGTTAAGTAGGCGACGATCGTCATTCGGCAGCCCTGGAAAAAAGATATCTGTGCCGCCCGGAACCGAACGGCCGAGTTCAACGCTATCGCCATTCAACACAAGCAGTTGATAAGCAGCATCGAAAGACCAGCGATTTGCATCGGCCTTGAAATTAAGACGCAGACCCCCGCTAACGTCCAGGGCGTTGGCACCGACAATATCCCTGAACAAACTTTGATCAGGGTAGGACTGACTCGTCAGGGCGAACTTTGTGTGACCGCCAAACTCGGTCTTGCTTTCATCTGCCAATACGGTGGCTGACAGAAAGACGAAGACAATGCAGAAGCTACGCCGCATCTTGCTCGATGTCATCGACGATGCGTCCATCCAGCATGCGAACCAGCCTTTTCGCGTACCGCATCACACGCTGGTCATGCGTAGCAATCACGAAGGTCGTTTTGTGATGCTCGTTGAGCTCGGTGAAGAGCTTCATGAGTTCGTCCGACGTTTTGGAATCGAGATTAGCCGTTGGCTCATCGGCAAGTACCAGCGCGGGTCGCGAGACGATTGCGCGCGCGACGGCGACGCGCTGTTGCTGACCTCCCGACATTTCGGCCGGGCGCCGATTCTCGAGGCCTTTCAGCCCGACCTCGTCCAATATTGCCAATGACTTGTCGCGTCTTTCTGCCGCCGGAAGTCCCTGAACCTGCATAACGAACTCGACGTTCTCTTGTGCCGTCAGTACCGGAATCAGGTTGTAAGCCTGGAATACGAAACCGATGCTGGAGAGCCGCAGGTCAGCGAGCTCGCCCTTACTCATCTCGTCAATGCGTTGGCCAGCGATCCAGACCTCGCCGCTGTCAGGAATATCCAGCCCGCCGATCGCGTTAAGCAGCGTTGTCTTACCGCCGCCAGAGGGCGCGGACAGACAAACGAATCCGCCTTGCTCGATTTCGATACTCACATGGTCAAGCGCCTTGATGTCCTGATCGCCTTGCCGATAGGTTTTGCAGAGATCCACGCAACGTACAGCTGTCATCATCCCACCTTTGTTATTGCTTCAACCGGCTCATAACGCGACGCGCGCCAGGCCGGGGACAGGCTCGCGAGAAATCCGAGCATCAACACGACAACATTCGCGAGAATCATGTCGCTCCAATATAACTTCGGGTACAAGACGCTGGAGGCCCCCATCATCTCCATGCCCTCGGCGACAGCCGAAATATCGATGCCGCCCTGCAACGGCTGAATCGTCGCCCAGGCAAGCACGTCGCCGATCGCGAGACCCACGGCAAGCAACAGCATTGACTCGATAATGATTTGTCCAAGAATGCTTGCCGGCTTCATACCCAGCGCGAGCATCAGCCCGATTTCGCGTATCCGTTCGAACACCGCCATGACGAGCGTGTTGACCAAGCCGAAAGACAGGGCCAGGAAAATCACAACTACCCAAATCAGCACGAAACCATCCATCACTTTGAGCATGGTGCCGAGATAGGTGTCGACCTCATACCATCGGCTGATGTCGAGCGAGCCGTCTACTCTCTGCTTGACGAGTTCATAGGTCGGCTCAATATTTCGGTAATCATCACCAAGGAAAACAATCTCAGTCGTCGAATCACCGATACGTAACATCTTCTGTGCCGCTTTCTTGCCAACGAAAACGAACGACTCTTCAAAGGCCGGCATGTTCGCCGTAAACAACCCGACAACGCGAAAACCGCGGTCCGCGATCTCATTATCCGGGTCCTGGCTCATCAGGACGATGCGTTTGCCGACCTCGGTATCCAGCGTATTCGCAAGCTTCTTGCCAATCACAACACCGTTGTCATCAACATTCTCGAGGAAGCGCCCTTCCACGTCATCGTAGGACACAAACGAGAACTCGCGCTCGGCCGCCGGATCGATCCCGAGCAACGTCACGCCCCGCGACTCGTACTCGCTGGCAATCACGGCGGGCACCTTGACGCGACTCGCCCAGGCCTTGAAACCAGCCGACTCGAACGCATCGTCAAGCTCCGCGTCATCAAGTGCGATGCGATTGGAGACACTTGGATCATCGAGGAACGCCGGGTTATGAACCTGGACGTGCCCGGGCAAGACGCTAATGCCGTCCTTGATCATTTGATCGACCATGCCGCGCGTCAGCGCGGTCATGAAAATCATTGCCCAAACACCGACGGTTATGGCGCTCAACATGATGATGGTGCGCCGATGGTTGCGCCACAGGTAACGCCAGGCGAGTCTCGTGAGAACCGGGAGCATGCGCATCAGTTCGCCCTCATTGCTTCAACCGGATGCAATCGATGCAGACGCAGGGCAGGATAAGCAGCTGCCAATAGCGTGAAAAGGAATACGACCAACGGCCCGGCCACGGCTGTCCATGGCGTAACCTCCGGGTATACCCGCGCCGGCAGGTTGAAATTCGCCGCCATTTCTTCCATGCCGGGAATGGACAGGCCATTGACGGTGAACCATGTTGTAAGAATCGTGCCGGCGATCGCACCAAGAATCAGACCGATCACACCCATCATCGCCGTCTCGAGCATCACCAGCCGACCGAGCTGGCCCGGCCTCAAACCCAGCGACATCACGATACCGAATTCGTGAGTACGTTCCAGGACAGACATCAACTGCGTGTTGAGGACGCTAAACGCGACGAGAATAACCAGGATCCCATACATGAAGAACGCGCTGCTCATGTCCGCCTGGATCGCCTGCTTCAGCCCCGGTTGCAACGCATCCCAGTTATGCACAACGAGGTTGCTCTCCGCCGGCAAAGCCGCCGCAATTTCTGGCCGCAAGAGTTCGACGTCGTCCAGCGTGGCCGCACTGATGACTACCTGGTGTCCCGCCCCGTCCATATAAAAAATATCCTGGAAGGCCTTCAGCGGCAGCTCCGCAAAGTTGCGATCGATATCGACGACGCCGCTCTCGAATACACCAACAATAACGACGACAGCCGCGGCGAATGAACCGTCGCGACCGCTGCCCAGCAGTGTTAGTTCATCGCCGATTGCGACGCGCAGGTTGCGAGCGAGCACGGAACCGATAACGATCTCCATGGCGTCGTTATCGCGCAGGTACCGACCGTCCTTGATTAACCCCGGGATGCTCGAGATATGCGGTTCAAACTCGGGTTCAACGCCGAAAACGCCGACGCCGTAGCTACGCTCCTCGCTCGAGGCCAGGCCAAACGCCCACCCTCGCGCCGCAATAGTCTCCTCCGGGAATTGTGCTCTCAGTTTGGTTGCGAGTGGCGCGATATCAGGCACCGTCTGCCGCATTTTCTGATCATCTTTGTAGCCGGGCGCCTGAACCTGCATGTGTCCGGTAAACACCTGCAGCGTGTTATCGATCATCAGGCCATACATGCCGAACTGCATCGAAATCATGAATACGAGCAGGGTGTTGGAAAACACCATCGCCCCAATGGTCAACCATGTTCGCCGTGTTTGTCGCCAGAGGTTGCGCCACGCCAGGCGTAGAACGATGTTCATCGAGTCAACCTCTGATCAGTCTCGCGGGTTACGCAAGTTCGACAACGTGAACAGGCTGTCTTTTAGATCGATCTCGTATTCGACGTCATTAACACTGATCTCGGTCCATTCATCCGGCTCTTCCGCCTTTACCATGCGCTGTCGTTTCGCGATCGTACGCCCCCCCATTTCGCCCACTTCCAGGGACACCAGTTTCTTTACAAGCTCGCCGTCCTGATCAAAAAAGGCGTGCTCAAGCACGACATGGTCGTCACGAATCTTCAGTACTTCCCTGCCCCACACAACCGCAGCTTCTTCGTGCGGGATCGACTCGATGTCGTACACAAGGATGCCGTCTACCTCTTCATGATTAAGTATCGAGTGGTCGTACTGGTCGATAATGTCATCAGCGCGCGCGATATCCTTGTTCGAAAAATCGGATCCCATCCAACTTTGCCCCATCATCGATGAGGGCACTTTGATCACTCGATTCACCTTGGGAGAGAACGACCACATGCTGTTCTCGTCGGTCAGCGTACCGTTGCCACGATCTTTCTTGGGCTCAACGACTCGAACCAGCGATTGATCCTGCCCTTTCGTCCAGGCGCGCATGGTCATGGACCGCTCCCAGTCGGGACGGTGAATCACCATCATCATTTCGGTGTAGGAAGACAAACCGCGCCAGTGATCCACCGCGTCGCGCACGATCTGGGTCGCATCCCGCTCCTGGCCCTCGGCGGCGAACGACGAGACGAGCAGCAACAGGGGCAAAACATATGACTTGTTCATACTGAGTCAGACCAGCTCGACAAGGGGCTGTTCAGTCTAGATCAACACCCTGTATTTGCAACTCCTCGAGCATGGCGATGGCGCATGCCTATAGCAACCCTAATGCGCCGCTTGCAGTCTCCCAATACGTGTTTCTAGCAATAGCGCTCCCGGCCGTGATGGCTACACTGAGTCTTAGGTAGAAGAAGAAGGATGGGGCCATGTTCAGCATCGAAGCCATCATGAGTACCAACTTGATTACGGTGTCGCCGACAGCAACGCTGGCCGAGGCTCGCACGCTGATGCACGATCATCGAATCCATCATATCCCGGTTATTGACGATGACAAACTGATCGGCCTGGTGACGTTGACCAACGTGTTGGCTGCGACGGATAGCTTCTTGCGAGATCCCAAGAACCGTATTCATGCGAATGAAATTCGCATTGAAGACGCGATGGTCCCGGACGTCGCGACAGTCGACATCCATGCGAGCTTACGTCATGCAGCGTTGTTTATCGAAAAACACAAAATCGGATGCTTGCCTGTAATGGACAGCGACAAACTGGTCGGGATCATTACGGACACGGACTTCGTGGCCGTTGCCATCAACCTGCTCGAAACTATCGAAGAAACGGAACCGGTTGTAGAAGGCTACGAAGACGAAGACGTCGCCTGATCTGTCTCTGTTGCGACTTCTGAAGCCAAGCTACGCAGTTCGTGCTCAGCGTCGCGCTCTGAACCGATCAATACAGCAACCCAGCGAGTGCGTTCATCACTCTCCAGTGCAAGCTTGAGTGTCATCGTCAGTGGCACGGACAACAACATACCGACCGGCCCAAAAACCCAACCCCAGAAAACCAGGCCAACGAAGACAATAAGCGGCGAGATACCGACGCCATAGCCCATTAGTCGCGGCTCGATAAAGTTACCGAAGACTACGTTGATCGCGGCGAAACCGATGGCCGTAGCGCCGGCCTCACCTGGCCCGAGCTGCACCAGCGCCAGCAAGACCGCAGGGACGGCCGCAATAATGGATCCGATGGTCGGAATGTAGTTAAGCAGAAACGCGAGCATCGCCCACAGCAGGGGGAAGTCCACCCCGAGCGACCAGGTCAAAACGCCGGCGCACAACCCGGTGGCCACGCTAACGATGGTTTTTATTCCCAGGTAGCGGCCCAGGTTCTGTAAAAACATCCGCGGGCGCTCGAGAGAGCTTTCTCTGCGACCAAACGCCGCCTCGAACTTGGTTTGCCCGCTCGATGCTTCGAGCAAGATAAAGATCATCGTAAAGAAAATCAGAAACGTATTCGTCAACACGTCTTTCAGGCTGTTCAATATGGTCGCGGCCAATCCCATGGCCCAACCGGGGTCAATCATGTCGCCGAGATTCTCGATGGACGCGTCACCTTTGATGTTCTTTGCGATGAACTTGACCGCGCCGTCCACGATCGTGTCGAGCCTGGCCTGGTAGCCGGGAATCGATGCGGTAAAATCGGCGATGGAGGTACCCAGTATCGTGCCGACGACGGCCAGGATGAGCATGATCATCGACACGATCAGGAGCGCCGCCAGAATCGACGGCACGCGCTTTTGCTGCAACCAAAGCATCGGCCGCACGGTAATGAGCGCGAGAAATACGGCGATCAGGAACGGGACGAGAATGACCTTGGCCATCTGCATGCCGTAAATCACGATGACAATAGCCGCGGAAACCATGATGGCACTGCCTTTTTGTCGTACTGTGTCGTTCACCGTGGCCTCAGAGTCAATCTGCCCGCCGATGATCGCACAACAATCGCTGGTTCGCATGCCAACGCACCATGACCTTTGGTAGTCTTCGCGGATAACTCACCGGACTGGTTAAGAAAATGGTTGCCGTCGAATCGCAAATGCTGCCCCTGGGAACAGAGGCTCCCACGTTTTCGTTGCCGGACCCCGACGGCGCGCTTCACTCGCTCGCGGATGGCGCAAGTGCTTACCTGGTCATGTTCATCTGCAATCACTGCCCTTTCGTCAAGCACGTCCGCGAGGAACTGGCAAGCATAGGGAGAGACTACACGGCGCGCGGCGTTTCAATCTGCGCGATCAATAGCAACGACATTAGCAAGCACCCGGGCGACGACCCGCAACATATGAAGGCCGAAGCCGAGGCCTGGGGATACACGTTTCCGTATTTGTTGGACGAAAGCCAGGATGTAGCCAAAGCCTATCGGGCAGCATGCACGCCCGACTTTTTCGTGTTCGATGCCGGCAAGCGGCTCGTGTATCGCGGTCAACTGGACGGCAGCCGGCCGTCGAACAACCTGCCGGTCGATGGGCACGATCTACGCGCGGCGCTGGATGCAGCTCTCGACTCAAGACCGCCACTAGCGCAGCAAAAACCGAGCATCGGCTGCAGTATCAAATGGCGCCCGGGTAACGAGCCCGAATACTTTTAGCCAGTTTGATATTCAGGTCGCGGAGTTCGCCGTCTTGCTACTACTTGGGCACATACAACTCGGCTTCTTCCGGTGTCAGCTGGTCGATCTTTATCGTCCATCGTGCCAGCGACGAGCTGATTCGTAGCTGATAACGACCACCGGAATTGAACAACCTGACGCCGTTGCCCTTGCGCTTGGTATGAAGAACGCGACCAATATGCCTGCCTGAGTTTGCCTCGACAAGTGTAATGTCCAGGGCAACCAGCTCATCGAAATCGCCATCGAGCCGCCAATCGAGCAGCCAAGGTGATTCCACCCTGAAAATAGCGGTCGTGGTGTTGCCGGTTCCGCGAAATTCTCGCACACGATCGGTCGCACTTGCCGCTGTAATCGTTGTCAACAAGATCGCTGTCGAAAACAAAAAGATAAGTAATCTATGCATATTTGGCTCCATCACCATATTAGCAGCCGCACGTCGTTCTGTAGTGCGCAAAAGATTTGGCTCATTGACTTGAAAGGTAGCTGAGACTTTCAACCGTAAACGCCTTTGGGTCCCGGCCGATGAGCTGCTTCAGAATTACGGGGTCCGCGGTATTGCCTTCTTCGAGCATCGTTAACTGGCCTCGTGTGATGGGGAAGAACGGCAACCAGTCGAAAAGCGTCGCGCCGACGCGCATTAGGTAGGTCGGCATCGGCAAGATCCATTTTTTCTTGCCAGTCGATTCACTGATACGAAACAGCATTTCTTTCCAGGTCAGTACTTCGGGTCCGCCGAGAGAAAATGTCTTTCCAATGGTTTCGTCGTCTTCGAGCGCGGCGACAAACGCACTGGCAACGTCGCCAATGTGTACGGGCGACATGACGATGGCACCTTTCTCAGGACTCCGGCCCGAGAAAAAACCCACCGCGGGAATTGGCGGCCGAACCATATCCTGAAACAACTGTGTGGCGAACTCCATTTTTCCTTCCGGGTCGCCGAAAATGACCGACGGGCGCAGCACGGTAACGTCCAGGCCGCTTTGCAATGCAAATTCTTCCGCCCTGTGTTTGGTTTCCTGGTACGGTGTGCCCGGTCGCTTGACCCCGTTCGCGCTCATTAACAGGAGCCGTTTTACGCCGGTTTCTCGAGCCGCCTCAATCGTGCGTACAACACCCTCGTATTGAGATTCTTCAAACGTTATTCCGCGAGACCGAAATTCGCGCAGAATTCCAACGTTGTAGATGACAGCGGAGCACCCCTCCAGTAGCGACCGCAACGCATCTGGCGACGATATATCGCCCGCCGTTGTTAACACCTCGCCGGAGCGGCTTATTTTTGATTCGCTGCCGGTGCGCACCAGCAGCGCGGGTTCATGGCCGGCATCAAGCAACGCCTTGGTCAGATAGCTGCCGACGAAACCCGTGCCACCAATGATTGCAACTCTCATGTTTTGCGACTCCTTGTCCGCCAAGGCCTGTTACAGATGATTACGCCTTCTAAGGCTCACCAATCCTATATTCACCAGTCTTCTTCGACCCCGTAGGATTCAAAAAATTCGATGGATAATCGTGCTCCTGCACCGGTCAGGACGCTAGAATGCCAGCATGAAATTCGTCTCGACCAGAAACCTCCTTGCGCTGGTCACAGTTGCCTGCATCTTACTCGTTGCGCTGTTATTGATCGGGAGAGACTTCCCCGCCGCTGTTGCCAAACTCGTCGCATCAAGTGGTTTCATCGTATTGGCGATTCATGTCGGTGGCTTGCGTTCCAACTACGGGCGTATCATTTTGCTTGGCCTCACATTTTCCTGGTTGGGCGACGTCGCCCTTATCGGAGAAACCCAATCCCTG
>Ga0255046_10000574_pt1 | contig 9969 bp, 6 predicted proteins | sample BC1_12_27_MG_FD_183632 | JGI IMG/M metagenome (GOLD analysis project Ga0255046, IMG submission 183632) | Seawater microbial communities from Strait of Georgia, British Columbia, Canada - BC1_12_27 | ecosystem: Environmental > Aquatic > Marine > Strait | place: Canada: British Columbia | collected...
TCTTTATTCAATAAAGGATTCAAATGGGGAGATCCTTCAGGTAGTAAACATATATGTGGATATAACTGAACTGAAATATGCCGAAATGGAAGCCCAAAAACAAAAGGAGATGCTTGCTCTTGTAGGACGGGCTTCCAGAATGGGACAGTTAACCGGATCGATAGCACATGAACTCAATCAACCGCTTACAGGCATTCTGAGCAACGCCCAGGCAGCAGAGCTTATGATGAAGAGAAATCTTTGGGAAAAGGAGGGATTTAGAGATATCATTGTAGATATCATCAGCGACACAAAACGTGCCGGGGAAGTGATTCGTAACCTTAGAGATCTTTACCGTGAACAGAAGATTGAGTTCCATCCCATTGATATTAATTCCGTCCTCGATGATGCACTTCGTTTGCTCCACAGCGAGTTTATCATGCAACAAGTAAAGCTTACTCAGGAATTAGGTTCATCCCTTCCTCTGGTAAACGGGAACAGGGTCCAGATTCAGCAGGTCCTGGTGAATCTCTTCATGAACAGTTTCCAGGCTCTGAGTGGTATGGCAAATGAAAATCGACAGATCCACATCAAATCAGCGTTCCATAAAAACAAGATTGATGTCTGGATCGAGGACAATGGTACGGGCATCAAACTTGAAACGATTGGTCTGATCTTCGAGCCGCTGGCAACCTGGAAACCCGACGGAACCGGAATGGGACTGGCAATCAGCAAGTCAATAATCGAATCACACGGGGGTAAAATGAGGGCGGAAAACAGGGACCAGGGAGGTGCCCGCGTTGGATTTACACTCCCCGCGCTAAAAGAGAATAAGCAAAAATGAGCGATGCATCCGTTTATATCATTGATGACGATCCATCTGTCCGTACAGGACTAACTCGTATTGTCAAAGCCGCCGGGATCAACGCCGAATCATTCGAATCTGGCGGGGACTTCCTGAATTCCGATAAATGCAAAGAGCATGGCTGTATTATACTTGATGTCCATATGCCGGAAATGACCGGGCCTGAGCTTCAGGAAAAGTTGATTGAAGCCGGATGCAGCATGCCCATCATTTTCCTTTCTGCCCATAGCGATGTACCCACGACGGCAAAGACCATGAAAAAAGGGGCGGTTGACTTTCTTGAAAAACCCGTGGACCAGGAAGACCTGATGGCTGCCATACAGATTTCATTGGAACATGACCTGGAGACCCGGTCTAAAAGAACAGAGTATAACTCAATCCAAGAGCAAATCAGGACACTGACCCCCCGTGAACACGAAGTCATGACCTTTGTGATCACCGGTATGCTGAATAAGCAGATTGCCGCGGAGATGGATATCTCAGAGGAAACGGTCAAAATCCACCGAGGCAGGGTAATGCAGAAACTGGGGATTGTTTCCGTTGCCGAACTCGTCCGCATTTGTGAAAAGGTAGGCATCTCTCCGAACCAGCCCCAGAGCTAATAATCTTAATTCAGGCAACTAACTACATTTTCAATTTCCCATGTAACCATAAGATGTTATTGAACCAGGCTTTTCAAGATTGTAAGTTTACTTTAAGATATTACTAAAGCATTATAATCCTTAATATTAAAATCTGTTTCAGTATAATGAAATATTTATCTATTTTCGAATTCCATCAACACACGCTCAAACATGGAAAATAATTATGTTACCATCGGGGCTTTCCCATACAACCAGGCAAATTACATAAGGAAACAACTTCAAATCAAGGGGGTTTTTTCTTTTACTGATTCTGGTACTGGAGCCATTGCAGATTATGGTAGTACCTATGTCCTGGTACAGGTATATGAAAAAGATCTTCCTGCCGTAGTATCCGCTTTGGTACAAAAAAGCCTGGAGCTTAAAAAAAATGTATGCTCTGAGACCTTTGAGGCAACATATGCAGATGCCAAACTTGTACTTGTACCGGTTGACCTCTCAAACAGGGCATTTGAACTGGGACGGAGTGCAATCCGATTTGCAAAGATGTCAAATGCAGAAATCAATTTCCACCACGTATACTTTGAATCAGAAGGTGTGTCAAGCTCAGCGGCATATGAGAATTTCCAGCATATGGTACATATGCAGGAATCGGGGAAGGCGAAAACAAAAATGAAGGATTTTGCGGAGGCTATGAAAGAATTTGCTGAATCAATAACTTATTCTACCAGTTTATTGCACTTCGGTCTTTCAGGAGGGGTGGTAAGCGAACAGATCGCTGAGATCTCCTCGAATATGAATCCTGATGTGGTATTTCTGGGGCCCGAAGACCGGGAAGCGGAGGATCATGTACCCGGTATAACCCGAAAAACAGTTAAAGCTGTTAACATGCCGGTATTATCACTGCCGCTGAAATGGGATTATGGAAGCTTTAATCCTGAGAAACTCATTTACATTGCTGAATCTGATGAGATAAGTGATAGCCGCTTGTCAATGATCGATAAACTTCTGGCGGAAGGTTCAAAGTGTTCTGTCCTGATCTCAAAAAAATCAGGTTTCTCCAAACCTGTTACGACACCATCGGGAAGAACGTTTGATCTAGTGTCCATCGACAAGATCGATACCCATATCATGGATTACCTGTTGAAGGAAGCTTACTCTGGGGTGGTGGTTGAAAAGCCTACATCCGGCGTTATCGCCCGATTGTTCGGAAAGGATGTCTCAGATGCCATGATGAAACAGGAAGAGTTACCTGTATTGTTTTTACCCTAGATGCAGGGGTGAATCAGACCAGGCATTCTTAAATATAGGGACGCCACGTTACAACAAGGCCAGGCACAACCAGAGGATCACTGTTGGCACGAGGGCGCCCAGCAACAGTCCTTTCGGTGAAACGGCACCATCAAAATGCTTCTTGAGCAAGGACTGACCCGCAGGGTTCGGTGCGTTGGCAATGACGGTCAGCCCTCCGCCGGCGATTGCCCCGGCCACCACTGCGTATTTGAGACTATCTGTGAAACCGGGAACCAGCGTGCTCAGGTAGGTGATGGCGGCATTGTCGTTGAACGCGGTTAGTACCGTTGCACCGACCATGAGCATTCCTTCTTTCAGATTGCCCAGCACAGGCGCGATCCACCAGGCTTGCAAACCGGCGTGAATAACCAGGCTTGCAAGGAAAAAGCCCACGAGCATGGCCGGACGCAGGTTGATCCGATTCTGATATTGGGTGGTGACCTGTGCAAATCCGAGAAAGAACAGAAAGCCGATAATGAACAACTCTGGATAATGGGCATTGACGATGGTCCACCCCATAAACAGGAGGTGTACTAGGGTAATCCAGGCGGGAACCGGGTCGTCACGATTGTCCCAATCCGGATCCAGAAACTCCGCTCGATCTTTTTCAGGCAGTAATAGAGGCAGGAACCGGCGGATCCGGTACAGGCTGGCTTCCTCGAAACGCTCATCGGCCGCTTCTTTAATCAACTCCTTATCATAGCCCAGCTCTTCCAGCTCCGGTACTTCACCACTTTTCATTCTCTCTCGGATGGTCTCCAGAAAGTTCTCTGTCGTATTGCGCATGGTATCCAACAGATTTTCCCTCTCCTGCCCCTGCTGTGCAGCATCCTTCCACGCCGCTTCGGTTGCCGTCTGCGTCAGGTATTTCCGTACGATCTGGTCTTTCAGGTCGCGGATGGTGTAAGCCCGCTCCATGGTGGCAAATTCCTTGCGAAACATCCAGAAGTAAAGAGTGGTACTGATCAGGATCCCGATGATCACTTTCCATCCGAAATGGGAGAGCATGAAAATGGTGCTCCATTGCCAGGTCCCTGCAACCATCAGGACCGGCGGGGCTGCGAAATTGGTTAACACCCCTCCCACTGAAACATTTACGAAAAGAAGCGCGAGCGTAGCATACTTGAACTTGGCGCTAGGCCCGAGGGCATAGAACTTATGAGAAAGGAGCAGGGCGCAGATGGTCATCGCGGCAGGCTCGGTGATGAAGGACCCAAGCAAAGGGCCAAGTGTCATAATGGTGAACCAGAGCGCTTTAAGTGATCCGCCGAACAGCTTTGCTACACCAGACATCATCGCTTCGGCGAGCCGGAGAATGGGGCGTGTAGAAGCTAGCACCATAATTACAACAACGAATGCTGCCTCAGTGAGGTTGACGCCATCATGGATATAATGAACATTAGAGGACCATCCATGAAATGATGTTATGGCCACTATTAAAGGTATGAGCCAGATACCGAACACGACCTCGACTTCACCAAAGAAGTGAAGCACTTCGGCGCCCAGATCAACGGAGCGTTCGTCCGCTTCACCGCTGCTGATTCTTTCGGCATGCCGCTGCTGTCTCCGGTGGCTGATTGTCATCAGTTTGCTCGCCATAAAGGTATGAATAACAGCGAGGAGGAAAATTATCGTGGCGATCAGATTGAAGGGCTCTTTTCGGATTCGGTGCTGCAGGATCTGCGGGATGCTCTCCAAATGGGCATCGTCGTAACTTGCCAGGCTTGGTGGAAATTCATGTGCTACACCATGAGTAACTTCTTCACCTTGTTCGTTTGTGGCAAGTGCTTCGCTGAGATCGTTATTGGTTGGCGCTTTGCAACACACGCTTCCGGCCGGCAGCAGAAACATCAGTACTACAGCCAGGACTAGGATTTTAGCTTTCATATGAATTTATGATGGATTCCGATAATCATTTAAGATGCTTTATGACAAAACGGTAGTTTGCTGATAGAAGCCAGGAAAAGCGTTCCCCTAAAATACCAAATTCTGTTCGTACCATAAAATTATATTTTATGCACTTGTTATGCATTTTTGTATTGAACTGCGATCATCCTAATTCAAAATTAGGTACAAAGCATAAAGATCCAAATAACACCTTGGTGTTACAATAGTTCATATATACCAATGTGCTCGAAATCATTCAATATTTGTAACTGTTTACCAGGGTATACTATGCTGTAATGAAGTTGTGTCCTTGAAGGTAGTGTATAATTCGGAGAAAATATTCCGGTCGTGTTTCCGGGTCGTTGAAACAAAGCTTGCTATACGGGCATAGATCTCTGCTCCTTCAAAAGTACGGAAGCAATTGGATACTTTCAGTTTGACCTTTGCTGTCTGACATCTCTTTCAGCCAGGTTGTTGGTGAAGGGCACTTCTTCGAAATTGAAATAACTGCCCCTCCTATCCTTTGCCTTATACAACTAAGATGGTATTGAACCCCGTCACCGTGGTGTTTATTTTTGTAGTTGGCAAACATTAATATTAAATAAAATGAAAACAATGAAATCAATGTTGATTCATTCAGCCCTGGCCTTGCTAGCCTCTGCCTTTATGGTTGCCTGCAGTGGGCCGACAGAAAAGGTAGAACGGTTTGTCTATGACGAAAAAGGCTATCCAGATCAAAATACCGTCGAAAACCTATTCGAAGAATTGGACTACCAGCGTGCAGTGCAAGCCTACTTATGGGGTATTGCTCCAATGACAACAGCAGGACAACATAAAATGGCTGAATATTATGGTGCTGACGGAAACTTTGATTTTCTTAGTATTTACCAAGATGCAGGTAATAAAGGACAACTAACTCCGAACACAATAGTTAAATACCTTTTTAGTTTCATAAACTTGAAAGAAACAGGCCCTGCAGTCTTTGACTGGCCGGGTGGATTTCAGGTTGGAATTATCCTGGATTATGATCACAGATATATAGTAGATTTTGGTCTTGCAAGTCCAGCAGGTCCAAACCCGGAAAAACTATTATTGCTTGGTCCAGATCACGAAGTTCCAGAAGATACAGAAGGATACAGAGTAGTAAAAATTGATACTTATGTTCCAATAATAGGTTGGAGAGTACTCAGACCTACAGTCGATACAGATATAGAAACAAAAGTCGCATTGTATCCACTTGCTGAACGTGAGAATCCTAAGCCAAATAAAATTATTACAATTGATAAAGATGCTGAAATATATTATATGGCTCATCCGAAAGGAATGGCTTACTGGGAACAGTTAAACGAATATATACAAAGAGAACCTGTTAAAGAAGTCGATCGTTATTTTATGGCTTTTCTTGAGCCTTTGGGTATAAAGAAGGGGGAGCCGTTTGAACCAAGTCCTGAACAGATAAAAATCCTTGAAAAAGCTGCATTCACTGGAGAGAAGATGGCCATTGCTACTTCTTTTGCAACAAGAAATAAGAATGCTGTATACAGAGATGATTCTGAATGGGTTCACCCTTTCATGTTAAATCCTAGCCATAAAACCGAATTTACTGAACAAATTGATGAACGAGTAGATTGGCTCTTTGAAGCTTATGGGGTATCTCCAGCAATGCGAACAACCCGTGTTGGCATAGGTTCAATTTATCTTTCTTCTTATAGAGATAATAATAAGAATTGGTTTGATGGTGGGAAGTCTTACAAAATGAAAGTTGCACCAGATGCACCAATGAAAGATTTCTGGGCAGTAACAATATACGACTTAGACACCAGAGCACTTATTCCAAATGAAACAGGTAGATCTGAAATTAGTTCAAGGACAGAAGGTTTAGCCGTAAATGAAGATGGATCGATTGATCTTTATTTTGGTCCAACAGCACCAGAAGGTTATGAAAACAACTGGGTTCAAACGGTCCCTGATGAGTATTGGTTTACATATTTCAGACTATACGCACCAACCGAAGCCTATTTTGATAGATCATGGCCGATGTACGATATTGAATTAATAAAGGAGTAAAAATGAAATTAATTAATAAAAAGAGAACAATGAAATCATTCAAATATACGATGTATGGATGCATGTTGCTTATTGTTTCCATCTTGATGGCTTCCTGTACAACGGAGACACAAAAGGAAGATGACATCACTATAAAATCAGGTTATCCCTTACAGAAGGATGCTGCAACATTAAAGGAGAATCTTAAGCTCAATCGCGGCATCGAGCTTTTTCTGTGGTCTTTACCCATCAATCAATCATACACCGGTCGCGACGGTATGTTTAAAGCATCTGGTGGCAGCCTTTTCGATGTAACCTATATCGGGGGATTTTCCGATCATACGGTGACCATGTCCACGTTTAATAACGAGGTTGTGTACGCCATGGTTCACATGGAGCTTTATGACGGCCCAGTAGTTTACGAGCAGCCCGTGATGGATAAGAAGGGCTACCTGTTCGGGTCGATCATCGACGTCTGGCAGGTCGCGCTGACAGATCTGGGCGTCCCTGGTGGAACACCCGATCAGGGCAAGGGCGGCAAATACCTGATTCTGCCTCCAGGTTACGATGGAGATATACCAGAAGGTTACTTTCCTATTCATTCCACATCCTACCAGGTGCGTTTAGCTCTGCGCTCTGTGATGCTTGGAGAAGGAGGCGTCGACGATGCGATCGCCCGGGTAAAAAGCCTCAAAGTGTATCCTCTATCCAATCCTCAGCGAGAGCAGGTCTATATCGACATATACGGTAAGCCCGTAAACGGTGAAGTAGATAAAGGCGTAGGTGCTTTCCGACGAATACATGACTATATCAACAAAGAACCTATTCAGGAGAAAGACAAGTACCTTGTCGGCATGTTGCGGACATTGGGAATCGAAAAAGGACAACCATTCCCCACAGACAAGGCAACGCTTGACCTCCTACAGCGTGCGGCGGATCTTGGCTGGATGACTGCCAAGCAGAACATGACAGAATCCTGGCCTGACGGATACCTGGAAAATTGGCTTGCATTTGTTGGAAAAACGGAACCATGGGATCCAGATTTCACAAAGGACGATTATATTGAGGTCAACAGACGCGCCGCATATTTTGCCTTGGCGATTTGGCCGCCAAAGAACATGGGAACCTCAAGTATCTACTACCTTTCATTTAAAGATGCTGACGATAATCCCTTGCTGTCTGGTGTGAACTACAAGCTGCACCTGCCGGCCGATGTACCTGCGAAGAGCTTCTGGTCGGTGATTCTTTATAACGCTGAAACCGCTGCCATGATGGCCAATTCCCAAAAAAAATATGCGATTAGCTCACTCAATAAAGAGCTGAAGTACAACGAAGACGGTTCATTGGATGTGTTCTTTGGCCCTGATGCTCCTAAGGGCTTTGAAGCCAACTGGATACAGACGACCGAAAGCGAGTTTTGGCTAGGCTTCAGGTTCTATGGACCGGACTTTGATCGTCTGGGGAAGTCCTGGACAGCAAAACGTCCTGAGAAGATAAGATAGCAAATGAAAGGGAGAGAACAATGAAATCAATGTTGATTCATTCCGCTAAATAAATATTTGATAGAATCTGAGTTATAAATTATTAATATGAAAAACATGAAAAAAATAAGTATTCTATTAGTACTAAGCATTTTATTTGCAACGAGCGGATTTGCGCAAGAGATAAGCTCACCAATGGTGAAACACCTCTACAATGGTAATTGGCCAAGTGAAGAAGAAGGACAACAATTGCGTGATGAATTATATTATAGCCAAGCAATTCAAGCCTACACAACAATGCTACCTGCCTTGAATACTATCGGTATGCGTGATGGATCTCATACAGCGTTTGGCTCTGGTTATAATGTATTACCTATTTGGAAAGAGAGAATGGATTCTCGTGCTTTGGTACCAACACCAAATGCAGATATTGTTTATGCAATGGGCTTTTATGATTTAAAAGAAACAGGTCCATTGGTAGTAGCTGTACCAGCAGGTATTATCGGAATGTATACAGATTTCTTCCAGCGAACACTCGTTGATGTGGGTGCAGCAGGACCAGACAAAGCAAAAGGTGGACTATACCTGCTATTGCCTCCTGGTTACCAAGGACATGTGCCTCCAGGGTACTATGCTTTCGAATCTTCTACGTATAATATATTCCTTTTCTTCCGTGCCTTAATGGGTAAAGGACCAAACGGGGTAAATCCTTCTCCTGGAGTTGCCGTTGCTGAAAAAACGCGTATTTACCCACTTTGGGATGAAGAAAAGAATATTAAGCCAATGGATTTTCAAGATGGATCTGGCAAAAATATTAATATGATGTACCCTACAGATTATGCTTATTGGGTTAAATTAAAAGAATTTGTAGACCACGAACCCATAGAATGTATTACACCTGAATTAAGAGGCGTACTTGCTGCCATAGGAATTATTAAAGGGCAAGCATTTGAACCAACTGCAAGACAAAAAGAATTATTGATAAAGGCTGTAGATAGAGCTCCAAAAATGATTTTAGCGACGAGAATGATAGACAGACAAGACAATAAAAACTTATATTATAACGATCGTAATTGGCAAAGAATTTGGGGAGGAGCAACAGCTGAGTGGATGCAGGAAAGTTACTTAGACGTAACTATGCGCAGCGGATTCTTCCAGATAGGATACTCTAGTGCACCCGCTATGGTAATGCGTTATATCAATAATGGTTCAAAATATCCATATGCCATAAAAGACAGTAATGGCGAATTCATAAATGGAAGCAACACATACAAAATACATCTACCAGCAGGTATTCCTGCAAAAGCATTTTGGGCTATAACACTTTACAACATTTCTGATGGAACAATGCATGCAACCGACGTGTCAATTCCAGGGGTAAATGGTTATGAGGATATTGCAAAGAATGCAGATGGTTCGATTGATATATATTTTGGTCCTACAAAACCAAAAGACGTTAAAGAATCAAACTATATAAAAAGTGTTGAAGATAGAGCTGTTTTAGTAGGCCTCCGTCTCTACGGAAGTAGTGTTGAGTTTTTTGACCAGACTTGGAGACCTGATAATGTAGTTAAAATAAAATAAGGAAAGAAAATGAATAATCTAATTAAAAAGGACCTTGAGTATCGAATGATTTCGAGAAGGTCGAATAACAAGGAGAAAACAATGAATTCAATGTTGATTCATTCAGCCCTGGCCTTGCTAGCCTCAGCCTTTATGGTTGCCTGCAGTGGGCCGACAGAAAAGGTAGAACGGTTTGTCTATGACGAAAAAGGCTATCCAGATCAAAATACCGTCGAAAACCTATTCGAAGAATTGGACTACCAGCGTGCAGTGC
>Ga0255046_10000575_pt1 | contig 9969 bp, 6 predicted proteins | sample BC1_12_27_MG_FD_183632 | JGI IMG/M metagenome (GOLD analysis project Ga0255046, IMG submission 183632) | Seawater microbial communities from Strait of Georgia, British Columbia, Canada - BC1_12_27 | ecosystem: Environmental > Aquatic > Marine > Strait | place: Canada: British Columbia | collected...
TAGCCGTCCCGTGGCGGCACGGACGGGTTGGGCTAGAGTGAGCGCCATGACCTCGTTTGTGGAAGTGACGCACGACGGCCACGTCGGCACCTTGACCATCAACCGTCCCGACAAGCTCAACGCACTCAGCCAGGAAGTGCTCTCGGATTTGAGCTCTGCGATCGAAGCGCTTGCCGCGAACGACGGTGTGTGGGCTGCGGTCCTCACCGGGACCGGAAAGGCCTTCGTCGCCGGCGCCGACATCGCCGCCATGAAGGATATGACCGAGGGGGAAGGGCTCGAATTCGGCGCGCTCGGACACCGGGTGTTCGCCGCGATCGAGAACCTTCGCTGTCCCGTCATCGCTGCGGTCAACGGCTTTGCGCTCGGTGGCGGCTGCGAGCTCGCGTTAGCTTGCGACTTCATCTACGCATCGAGCAAAGCCAAGTTCGGTCAGCCCGAGGTCAACCTCGGGATCATTCCCGGCTTCGGCGGAACGCAGCGGCTCCCGCGACGCGTTGGGCCTGCGGCCGCTCGCGAGCTCATCTACACCGGGAAGATGATCAACGCGGAAGAAGCGCTTCGGCTCGGCTTGGCGAATGCGGTCTTCGAGCCCGGCGAGCTGCTCGCTGCCGCGATGAAAACCGCTGCGGAGATCGCAAGCAAGGGGCCGCTGGCCGTGGCCGCGGCAAAGCGCTTGATTCGGGACGGTGTGGACCTGCCACTTCCAGAAGCCAATCGACTGGAACGGGCCGCCTTCGGCGAGGCGTTCGGGACGGAAGATCAGTCAGAGGGCATGGAGGCGTTTCTCGAAAAGAGGGCGCCCACGTTCAAGGGTGCCTAGGCGCGATCGCTAGCGCGACGCGAATGCTCGCTCCACGCCCGGCCTGTAGATGCGAGCCCTTTCGGCGCACAAGGAAATCGCCTCGACGGCGCCCGCGAGGTTGCGCGGCCCGCCTGTCAGCTTCGCCACCCTCGGCTCGAAGAAGTGTTGCACCTCGGCGGCCGCTTCCTCGCTGCAGAACGACGCCGTATGCCACGGGATCCCCCCAACTTGGGAGGCGCCAAATCGGGCGCTCAGCTCATCGAAGTGGTCGGTGAACCACGCCCACGCGGGTTCGCGCGTTCGCGGGTTCTGGAACTGAGCCCGCAGCAGGTGCCCGATTTCATTGACCCGAAGTCGCGGGTCGAGCGTCAGGTCGAGGGCGCGCGCGGAGAGCACGGGGTCTTCCGCGTGTCCGAGCGCCGAAAGAATGCGGCCGCGCGCCGTCGCGTCGGTGCTCGATTCGAGCAGGCCAAGCAAATGCTCGAAGAGCCCTTCGCCGCTTTCTTGAACCGCGGTTGCAAGCACGAGCCCAGCGAGTTGCGGATCGACGACAGTCAGCTTCGCCTTGGTTCGATACCCCACGTACGCCTTACCGAGCCTCGATGCTCGCGCGCGCGCGTCCTCGTTGCGGACATCCATGACCATGAAGCGGATCACCGCTTCTCGGAGGAGCTTCGTGTCACTCGAGTCGCCCGATCGAGCCTGCCAGCCGAGCTGCTTGTAAGGTTTGCGGTAGAGCCGCGTTGCGTACGAGGTGATGGCGCCTCGAAGCTCCGGCGGCGCGGCGTTGTGGATCATGAAGCGAAGGGGCCCCATCGGCGCTCCGGCCACCTGCCTCAATGGACTGCGGACGAAACTCGGGAACCAAGGGAGCAGACTCTCCACGCCCATCACCCCACGATCGAACGCAGCCTCCACGCTGTCAGCGACGGCCATCCGGCCGCGGTCCGAGAGTGCGGCGAACCCCTGCGTTCTTAGGTTTGTCCAATCCGCCGGGGACATCGAGAAACGGAAGTAGCCGGCACCGTTCTCGTTGGGCATCCACCAGCCGGGGCAACCCGGGAGGTCGATATGCTCCTCGGCGCCGTCCAGGGAGCCGCACGTGGTTCCCGTCTCGTGCCGAACACAAAGAGGGATTTGCCAGACCTGTTCTGTCTCGCCGGTCGACCCGATCGGAAAGTACCGTTCTTGGGTGAGCTGCACTCTGCGCGCGTCGCCTGCACAGGGCTCTGCGACTCCTGATACCAGCGGGACACCGGGTTGGGTGAGAAAGGTGAGGAAGGGAGGGGTCACGTCGTCATCACTGACCTCGTCGAGCGCCGCGAGGAGATCGCCGGACGTGGCAGTGCGGCCTTGGTGGCGGCGGAGGTAGAGGCGGATGGCGTTACGGAATGTGTCGGCGCCCATCCACCGCTCGAACATCGTGAGGACGGCGCCGCCTTTCTCGTAGGTGATCGGACTGAAGGCGTTCTTGATGTCGTGGTTGCTTTCGACCGGCTGTTGGATGCTGCGTGCGCTGGTGAGGCTGTCGAGCCCCATCGCGCGATGCGCAGACGCGAGGCTCCCGAGGTCGGAGCGGTATTCGGGGTGTAAGGTCTGCACGACCTTGTTGCCCATCCAAGTCGCAAATGCCTCGTTGAGCCAGATGTCGTCCCACCACGGCATCGTCACCAGATTCCCGAACCACTGATGGGCAAGCTCGTGTGCCAACACGTAGGCGAACACGCGGCGTTGGGTTTCCGTCGCGCGCTCTTCGTCGATCAACAGGAGCCACTCGCGGAACGTGATCAGGCCGGCGTTCTCCATTGCGCCCGCGGAAAAGTCGGGGACGGCGACCAGATCGAGCTTGCGGTACGGGTAGGGGATGCCGAAGTAGTCTTCGAGCACCTTGACGAACGCCCCAGTGCGATCGAGCGCGTAGCTCAGCTGCTCACCCTGGCCTCTAGCTGCGATGCCGCGGAGCGGGATCGGGAACGGGCGCCCTTCGCTCGGAGGAATGGTCGGCCCGCTAACGACCTCGAGGGGGCCCACGGTCCAGGCGATGAGATACGTGGGGAGAGGGGGGGTTGGCCTGAAGTTGATGCGCTGAAGCCCATCGGGGAGCCTGATCGCCCGATCGACCGGGGTATTCGCAGCGGCGATTTGATCGGCTGGAATGGTGAGGGTCACGTCGAACGGCGTCTTGAAGCGCGGCTCGTCAAAGCACGGAAACGCCAGCCGCGCGCTGATCGATTCGAACTGCGTGAAGGCATAGGCCTGCCCACCAGACTCGACGCGGTAGAGCCCTCGTAGCGGCGTATCGAAGGCGGCGGTGTACTCGATGTGGAGGCTGCTTCTACCGGCGGGGAGCGCTTCCTCTAGCTCGACGCGCGCAACGCCGTCCGTGGTGTGCTGTTCCCAGGTCGCCGGGATACGACTCGTCGCGTGTGACGCGGTGATCGCGGTGACGGTCAGGCCCTGCCCGTGCATCCAGATAGTGGTGGAAGGCTCGTCCAGCTCGATGCCGACGATTGCCGTTCCAGAGAAGGTTTTCTGTTCCGGGATGATGGTGAGGCTCAACCGATAGGCCGTGGGGCGAACCCCCTCGGGAAGCCTGCCCTCGGGAGGCTCCGACACCGTGGGCGTCGTCCTGGCTGGCTCCTTCGCACCCCCGCATGCGGCCGAGGTCAGGCAGAACGCAGCGACGCAGAGGGCGGCTCTCGTGGTGATCAGCTTCAAGGGTGCGGCCTTCGTCCGGGGTCGTGGCCGAGCGCGAACAAGCGATCGTAGAGAGTCGCCCCGAGGGGCTTGTGTGAGGTGCGGGGTAGCGCTTGCCCAAGGCAAGGCGGCAGGCTGCGAAGGGTTTGAGCCAGCTCTTGCATCGATGGGCCCTCCGCACTGAAGGGGGCGGTAGACACCGGTTGCCGATTGGCGAACCAGCTCGCGGCCGCCGTGAAGAACACCGCCAAGGCCATCGCCGCGACGAGCTTGCGCGGATCGTCGGCGCCGACGGCGCCCGCAGCGACGAAGACAATGACCGACAATGGAATCGCGACCGCCCATTGAGCCGCACGCTCGGGCCGAGAGCTCAACGCGCCACCCACCTCGAACCGGACCAAGGTCTGCCAGTGCCGTTCGGGGGCCCGGTTGAACAGGCCGTCGCTCACCAACACCGTCCGTAGCCACGGCAACGCGGCAGTGTGAGTGAGAAAGGGGGTCGGCGCCGGAAGGTGAGCGAGTCGCCAGGACACCCCGTCGGCTTCGATCCGCTGCGGGAAGATGGGCCAGAGGCCGAGCTTGATCACGAGCCAAGGGCTGACGACGATCACCACCGCCACGCAAAGGAGCGCGGCCGTGAGCGCTTGGATGACGGGTCCGAATGGAAGCAACGCTTCGACCGCGGCAGCCGCGAGCAACGAGAGCCCCGTGGCCAAGACCGGAGCGGCCGACATTTGTACGGCGCGGCCTGCCGTTTCGAGATGCGGCATCGCCGCCGCTTCTTCGGAGGTGCGCCGGGCCAACGCGAGGCTCACCCAAGCCGTGACCGCGCTCAGAGCGGCGAAGAACCATGAACCTGCCGTCGGCCACCGCGTCGACAGTGACGGGTCCACGACCAACGCGCCGGCGACCGCCGCGGCGGGGAGCACGACCACAGCCCCGAAGAGCGTAGCGCGCCGATAGTGTCCGAGGGCTCGTTCTCGCGTCGCAGGTGGCGCAGATTCTCCGACCGTCAACAAGGCTCGCAACGCCGCGCAGACCATCCACGGGATGAGGGCGCATGCGGTCAAGACAATCAGCGAGGTCATGCGAGCTCCACCATCACCGGGGCGTGGTCCGAGGGCGACTTCCGTCCCCGTTCCTCTCGGTCGACCACCGCGCCGATCGTACGCTCGGCGAGCTTGGACGTGCAGTAGATGTGGTCGATGCGAAGCCCGTTGCCCCGCTCGAACCCCCTTCCGCGGTAGTCCCACCAGGAGAATACGCCACCGGTCGGATGAAACGGGCGTACGACGTCGTGAACCCCGAACGACGCAATGTTGTTCAAGGCATCTCTCACTGCATCGCACGCCAGCACGGACGAACGCCACTCGGTCAGTCTCCCGATATCGTCGTCCCAGGGCGCCACGTTGAAGTCGCCGCAGAGCGCGACTTGGTCGGTGTCGGGGTCGAATCGCTTCGCGAGTGCTTCGCGGAGGCGGGCCATCCAACGGAGCTTATACTCGAACTTGTCAGAACCCACCTCGCCGCCGTTTGGGAAGTACGCGCTGAGAATCGTCGTACCGTTGACCTCACCGCTGATCAACCGGGCCTGAGGGTCGTCCTCTCCGTCGTCGAGGCCTCGCACGACGTTGGAGATGGGGTGACGGCTGACGATGGCGACTCCGTTGTAGGTCTTCTGTCCGACGATCTCGGCCACGTACCCGAGCTCCCGAATTTCGTCGTACGGGAAGTCTGCGTCGGTCACCTTCAGCTCTTGAAGACACAGTACATCGGGCTGCGCTGCGTCGAGCCAGTCGATCACGTGCTGCCGGCGCGCCCGGATCGAGTTCACGTTCCACGTGGCGACCTTCATGCCAGTATGAAGTAGCATGGAATCATGACGAACAAACGAATCGAGACCAATCGGGCACCCGCGGCCATCGGCCCGTATTGCCAGGCGGTTGCAGCCGGGGAGTGGGTCTACTGCTCAGGTCAGCTCGCGCTCGATCCCGACGAAGCCCAACTCGTGGGCGGCGGGGATATCGAAGCTGAGACACGGCAGGTGCTGAAGAACTTGGACGCTGTCCTCGAAAAAGCTGGAGCGAGTCGAGGTGATGTCGTGAAAGCCACTGTTTATCTCACGGATATGGCTGAATTCTCGAAGATGAATCAGGTTTATGCTGCGTTCTTCGAGGGGCTCGTTCCGCCCGCGCGCGCGACCGTGCAGGTCGCGGCGCTGCCCAAGGGCGCGAAGGTAGAGATCGACTTCACCGCAAGGGTCGAAGGCTAGGCGCTGAAGGGATCGCGGAGGTCGGCGGTGTCTTCGCGGTCGGGGCCCACGCTGACCACGCCCACTCGGCACCCCACTTCCTGTTCGATCCGCGCGAGGTACCGCTGCGCGGCGGGGGGGAGGTCGTCGCGGGTACGGCACGAGGAGAGATCTTCGCTCCATCCTTCGAGGGTCTCGTAGACGGGCTGAACGTCCTCGACCCGGTCGTATGGAGGGTAGGTGAGGCGCTCGCCGTCGAGCTCGTAGGCCACGCAGACCTCGAGCTTCGGCAGGGCCGACAGGACGTCGAGCTTCGTGATCGCCAGCTCGTTCAGCCCATTGACCGCGACCGCATGCCGAAGCGCAACCAGGTCGAGCCACCCGCAGCGACGGGGACGCCCGGTCGTGGATCCGTACTCGGCGCCCGCATCACGCAGCCGTTGGCCAGTCTCGTCTTCGAGCTCCGTTGGGAAAGGGCCACCGCCGACGCGAGTCGTGTAGGCCTTGGCAATCCCGACGGCGCGTCGAATGTGTGTTGGGCCAATGCCGGCGCCCGCGCAGGCCCCGCCGGCAACGGCGTTCGAGCTCGTGACGAACGGATAGGTCCCGTTGTCGATGTCGAGCATTGTGCCCTGGGCGCCTTCGAGCAAGATCTTCTCGTTGGCTTGGATCGATGCGCGAACGATCGCCGCGGCGTCGCCGATGTACTCACCGAGCGCCTCACCGAACTCGGCGTACTGGGTCACGATCTCGTCAGCGCTCGGAAGGGTGCCACCGAGGTCCTCGGCCACCGGGTGCCAGCATTCGAGGTTCGCTTCGAGCTTGCCGCGTAATCGCTCGGGGTCGAGCAGGTCACCCATGCGCACGCCGCGCCGCGCGACTTTGTCTTCATAGCAGGGGCCGATGCCGCGTTTGGTCGTTCCGATCGCACCGCCCGACTTCTTTTCCCGGAGCTCGTCGATCAACTTGTGATGCGGCAGCACCACGTGGGCGCGCTGACTCACCAGCAGTCGGCCCTGCGTCGCGACGTCGCGCGCATTGAGCGCCTCGATTTCCTTTAGAAACACTGCCGGGTCGATCACGGTGCCCTGGCCCACGACACACCTGGTCTGCGTGTGAAGGATACCGGATGGGATCAGATGGAGAATCTGTTTCTCGCCGTCGACCACGAGCGTGTGGCCCGCGTTTGCGCCGCCGGCGTATCGAACGACGAGGTCGGCGTACGGGGTGTACAGGTCGACGACCTTGCCCTTGCCTTCGTCCCCCCACTGGGCTCCTACCACCACCAATGCGCTCATGATTCGTTCCCAACTCGTGCCCAAGTGAACAATTTGTCGAAGAGCTCCTCGCCGGGCTCACCCTTGAGCGCCTGCGAGCGGCCGTCCTGCACACGCGTGACGCGCGCGCTGTTCCCTCGTTGCCAGATCAATAGATCGTAGTCCCACGCCTTGGCGTACTGCTTGGCTTCGCTGTCGCTCTTGGCCGGGAGGACCGCCACGCGCGCGCCGCGGCTGCGCCAGACCTCTGCCGTCTTGCGGCGGCGAGCGTAGCTCCCGCCGGCCACCACGACTCGCAACGGCAGCTCGCCTCTAAGAGATACGCCTGCGTCCGAGAGCGCCCACAAGACATTGTCGACTTCGAAGGCAAAGCCCGTCGCCGGTGCCGGTGCGTCATATCGGCTGAGAAGGTCGTCGTAGCGCCCGCCCATCCCGAGCGGCTCCCCAGGCCCGGCGGCCAGAAGGGTCATGCTCACGCCCGTGTAGTAGCTGTGGCGGCGCAAGTCGCTGAGGTCGATGGCGACACGGTCACCGAGACCCGCAGACTCGAGGCGTTCCACCACACGTTCGAGCTCGTCGAGCGCGCGCTTCGCTGCTGCGTTTCGCAGCCGTCGGCGTGCGTCCGCGATCACCGAGCGGTCACCATAGAGATCGCACAGCATGAGCAGCCGTTTGCGCTCGACGGCGACGACGCCCGCCTCCTTGAGCAACTTCTCGAGATTGGTAGCGTCCTTGGCCGCGAGTGTTTCGACGACGGCGAGGCGCGCGTCCTCGGGCACGTGGTCAAGTACCTCGGTGCCGATCTTCACCTGCGCGAGCTCGACTAGGAAATCCTCTAGACCTACGCGCTCGCATGCGCGCACGGCCACTTCGATGACCTCGGCATCCGCTTCGGGACCCTTCAAGCCCACGCATTCGATCCCGCATTGTAGGACCTGGCGTTGCTTGCGCGCGCGGCCGCGTCGGCGCCGCACGATGGTGCCCTCGTAGCAGAGGCGCCAGGGCGCCGGGCGGTCTTGCAGCCGCGTCGCGACGATGCGGGCGATCTGAGGCGTGATGTCTGGGCGCAGAAGCGCGACCTCGCCCGAGTCGGGTTCGACGAAGCGCACCAGGTCACGCCGGTCGACCGTGCCGAGCCCACGCTCGATGACTTCGGCGTACTCGACCGGCGGCGTCGTCACACGCTGGTAGCCGTAAAGGTCGAACGTCTCCATTAGCCGCTGCCACAGCAGAGTCCGCGTCATGGACGCTGGTGGCAGCAGGTCACGCATTCCGCCCGGGGGAGTCATCGGCAGACTCGGAGTCGAGCTTTCGAGCCGTGCCAGGCTCCGGTTTCGTCGCTTTCGCGCCGAGGGGGGCATCTCAGAGCCTCAGGGTATGCACACTGCTGACGTGGTCGATGCTGCGAAGCTCGTCGAGAGCCTCGCCGCCGAGGGTCGAATCGACGTTCCAGAGCGCCAGCGCTTGGCCCCCCTTTTCGTCGAGCCCCACCTGCATCCGCGAGACGTTGATCCCTCGGCTGCCAAGCAGGGTGCCGACCGATCCGATGACGCCGGGTCGGTCCTGGTTGCGCATGATGAGAACCGGGCCCTCCAGGACCGCGTCGATCTCGTAACCCTCAAGGCCGACGAGCCGCGGCTCACCCTTGCGGCCCGGGGTACCGGTTGCCGTGTGGATGCCCTTTTCGCCGGTGACCGTCACGCGCACCGTGGTGGCGTACCGGTCGCTTGCCTCTTTAACCTCGGCGAGCCGAATGCCGCGTTCCTGCGCCTCATACGGCGCGCTGATCGGATTGACCGGCTCTTCGAGGTGATGTTCGAGGAAGCCCGCCAGAGCCGCGCGCGCGATCGGCGTCACGCCAAGCTCTCCGGCTTCGCCGGTGCAGGTCACCCTCAACTCGCGCACGTCGATCGGGTCGAGCTGGCCGATCAGGCTGCCGAGCGCTTTGGCGACGTCCAGATACGGAGTGAGCCGCTCTGCGATCTCCTGCGGGAGCGCGGGCACGTTGACCGCGTTCTTGACGATGCCGCGCTGAAGGTAGCCAACGGCCTGCTCTGCGATTTCGACCGCAACGCGTTCCTGCGCCTCCGAGGTGGAAGCGCCGAGGTGCGGCGTGCACAACACGTTGTCGAGCGCGAGCAGCGGGTGGTCTGGGTCGATCGGTTCCGTTCCGAAGACGTCGAGGGCGGCCCCGGCGATCTTGCCTTCGGTGATGGCGCGCGCGAGGGCGTCCTCGTCGACGATGCCGCCTCGGGCCGCGTTGACGAGTAGGGCGCCGCTCTTCATTTTCTCGAACGCCGCATCGTTGATCATGTGCTTGGTCTCAGGCGTGAGAGGTGCGTGAATTGTCAGGAAGTCGGCGCGGGTCAGCAGCTCGTCGAGCTCGACCAGCTCGATGCCGAGCTCGGCGGCGCGATCGCTACTCATCACCGGATCCACGCCAATGACCTTCATCTTGAGACCCTGCGCGCGGTCGGCAACGATGCGTCCGATGTTGCCCAGGCCGATGATGCCGAGCGTCTTATAGGCGATCTCGCGGCCTTGGAACTTGCTCTTCTCCCACTTGCCAGTGCGCATCGAGGCGACGGCTTGAGGAATCTTTCTCGCCAGTGAGGCAAGGAGCGCCAAGGCGTGCTCTGCGGTTGTCACCGAGTTGCCGGTCGGGGTGTTCATCACGACGATGCCGCGACGGCTCGCAGCCGGGATGTCGACGTTGTCGACGCCGATGCCCGCGCGGCCAACCACTCGCAGCCGGTGCGCTTCCTCGACGACTCGCGGAGTGACCTGAGTTGCCGAACGGATGATGAGGCCATCGTAATCTCCGATGACGCTACACAGCTCATCTTCACTCATGCCGGGTCGAAACTCGAGCTCGACACCCGGGGCCTCACGCAGGACCCTGAGACCCGCCTCGGCGAGCTTGTCGGACACGAGGACAC
>Ga0255046_10000576_pt1 | contig 9968 bp, 8 predicted proteins | sample BC1_12_27_MG_FD_183632 | JGI IMG/M metagenome (GOLD analysis project Ga0255046, IMG submission 183632) | Seawater microbial communities from Strait of Georgia, British Columbia, Canada - BC1_12_27 | ecosystem: Environmental > Aquatic > Marine > Strait | place: Canada: British Columbia | collected...
GCGACCGGGTCGACTTTCAAATTCGATGAGGCCGCCGTGGCGGCTGATGAGTTCCTGCGCTGCGGGCAAGCCAAGGCCGGTTCCATCGGGCCGGCTGGTAACCAGCGGATAAAAAATTGAATCCTGAAGGTCGGCCGGAATGCCCGGGCCGTCATCTTCTATTTCGATACTGGCGATGACGCGGTGGCGAACATCTCCAATTGTGAAGTTGGTGACCGCCCGGCTGCGCAACGTGATCGTGCCCTGTCCGTCGAGCGCCGCAACAGCATTACGAACCAGGTTGAGGAGAGCCTGAACCATTTGGTCGCGATCGAGATCGATCAACGGCAAGCCTGGATCGTAGTCTCGGTGAATGGTCAGCTTCCGCTGGTCTTCGGCCTCGATGAGGCGGACAACATATTCGATCAGTTCATGGACGTTCAGCGGCTCTTTCCTGGGCGGGCCGCCCGGGCCAAGCAGCGTGTCGACGAGGCCGGCAAGCCGATCCGTCTCGCTGATAACGACGTCGGTGTATTCGCGCAGCTCCGCTTCGTCGAGCTGGCGTTCGAGCAACTGCGCTGCGCCGCGGATGCCGCCTAATGGATTCTTGATTTCATGTGCGAGCTGGCGAATCATCTGCCGACCTGCACCGTGTTGCACCAGCAACGCGTTTTCCCGGCTAATCTGGTTACGGCGCGTAACGTCTGTTATCTCGACAAGGAGTCTCGCATCATCAATCGAGACCGGCGATACGTGGCAATCGATAATTCGCTCTTCTCTATGCACCTCGGTCGGTGCCAGGTGAATTTCATTAGCGAAGTGATCGCCGGTCGCGGCAACGCGCGCCAGAATTTCCCGCATCTCCGGTTCGTCGTCGAGGAGTTGCAAGAGTGACTGGCCGCGCGCACGCACTCGACTAATGCCGAGTACATTTTCAGCAGCCGGATTGAGATCAAGGATGAGCAAATGCTCATCGAGCAAGATAACGCCTGAGTTCAGGCTATCCAGAATACTGCGTGCGTTGGTTTGGAGCGGCCCGTCGCCGGAGCTGTCCTTTCCTAGCGGACGGTGCTTTGCTGAACGTAGAAGCGATTCGTCCGAGTGCGAATCATCATTTTTCCGGTCTCGTCCAGCACTTCGGCCTGCAGATTGTGTACGCCGCGATAAACTTCCTCCAACTGGAAGCTCGTGCCGCTCACGATTTGCGGGTTGCCGTCGAAATACACCCGGACCTGATGACCCGGTTGCAAGCCTGGGCTCAGTGCCAGCGATACGCTGAGAACGCCGTCTATGTTCCATAGCGTTTCTTCGGCGCCAGGAGCGCTAACCTCGAAACTCGCATAGCGCGCCGGCGCGCCTGTTTCAGTGGTGCCGCTGTTGTCCGTAGCTGCGTTGCTCGTGCGTCGCACAGGCGCCTGGCTCGTGTTGGGTTCTGCGATCGTAATGCGCTCGGCGCCCGGGGATGGGCGATCCGAGTAGTGGACCACGCCTTCGTCGTCCGTCCACATCCAGGTATCCGCCACAGCGGCTGCCGCCGTGAGCAGGCCCAGGAGGACAAGAATCGTGCGTGTTTCCATGCAGTTAGCATAGCAGTGTAGGTGCGTTTCCGGCTAGTGACCGGGCGGCAAAAAACGCCGCCCGGTTCACAGTTTTGGCCTTTAGAGGCTGTAATACATGTCGAACTCGACTGGATGCGTCGCCATGCGCAGGCGCGTGACATTTTCCATTTTGAGGTCGATGTAAGCGTCGATCAGGTCGTCAGTGAAGACGCCACCGGCCTTGAGGAAGTCGCGGTCGTCATCGAGGGCGCCCAGCGCCTCTTCGAGCGAGAAGGCAACGAGCTTGAGCTCTTGCTCTTCCTCTGGTGGCAGGTCATACAGATCCTTGTCCATAGCGTCGCCCGGGTGGATCTTGTTCTGGATACCGTCGAGGCCGGCCATCATCAAAGCAGCAAACGCGAGGTACGGATTTGCCGTTGAGTCCGGAAAGCGAACCTCGATGCGTCGTCCTTTCGGGTTGGCGATATACGGAATTCGAATTGATGCAGAACGGTTGCGCGCTGAGTACGCAAGAATTGTCGGCGCTTCGAAGCCTGGTACAAGCCGCTTGTAGCTGTTGGTCGACGGGTTGGCAAATGCGTTGATTGCCTTGGCGTGCTTGATGACGCCGCCAATGTAATAGAGCGCGGCTTCAGACAGTCCGCCATAGCCATCTCCCGAGAACAGGTTCTCTCCGTCCTTGAACAGCGACTGGTGTACGTGCATGCCATTGCCGTTGTCATTGACGAGGGGTTTTGGCATGAAGGTCGCCGTCTTGCCGTATGCATGTGCGACGTTGTGCACCGCGTACTTCATGATTTGCACTTCGTCGGCCTTGCTTACCAAGGTGTTGAATTTAGTACCAATTTCGCACTGTCCGGCCGTCGCGACCTCATGGTGATGTACTTCAGTCAGTACGCCGAGCTCTTCGATGGCGAGACACATTGAACCACGAATGTCATGGAGTGAATCGACGGGCGGCACCGGGAAGTAACCACCTTTAACGGTCGGGCGGTGGCCTGTGTTGCCTTCCTCGTAACTGCGGTCGGTATTCCAGGCGCCTTCTTCGGAGTCAACCTTGTAGAAGCTTCCCTGCATCGTGTCGTCCCAGGAGACGTGGTCGAATACGAAGAATTCGTTCTCCGGTCCGAAGTACGCTGCATCTGCAACGCCGGTTGACTGGAGATACGCCTCCGCACGCTGTGCCAGCGAGCGCGGGCAGCGATCATAGCCCTGCATCGTGGAGGGCTCGACGACATCACAACGAATGTTCATCGTCGGCTCGTCTGGGAAGATATCAAGGACCGCCGATTCTGGGTCTGGCATCAGGATCATGTCTGACTCGTTAATGCCCTTCCATCCCGAGATCGACGAACCGTCGAACATCTTGCCGTCTTCGAACAGGTCGTCATCGATGGTGTGTGCGGGCACGGTTACGTGTTGTTCTTTGCCAATCGTGTCCGTGAAACGAAAATCGACGAACTTGACCTCTGCCTCTTTTAGTAAGGCCATTACCTCTGCGGCTGTCATTGGAATCCTCCGGTATTCATGCATTCAAAAAGAGACCGCAACGCGCGGTCCGTTGCCAGTCTTCTTTGCATTAAATGTGCCAAAATGGGGCGCGCCATAAGCGGCTGTTTTATAAAGAATTAATTTCTACCAACACGGCGAGCGCGCACCATTATAGTGCATTTTGGGCGTTATGCGCACTATTTTGGTGCGGCGGCTGGAGCGGCTTCAGCCGCGAACCGATCAATTCGCGGCTGAAGCCGCTCCAACAGTCAAAAAATCGTTATACTTCGCGCCTTTACCACCACCTGAAATGCCTGAATGAAAACCGATACATCGCCCACGGCGCTGAGCTTCCAGGACCTGATCCTCACGCTGCAACAGTATTGGGCTGAACGCGGCTGCGTCATCATGCAGCCCTATGACATGGAAATGGGCGCCGGCACATTTCACCCCGCGACCTTCCTGCGCGCTGTCGGCCCTGAGCCCTGGTCTGCCGCCTATGTGCAACCGAGCCGCAGGCCGACCGACGGTCGCTACGGCGACAACCCGTTCCGGCTGCAGCATTACTACCAGTACCAGGTCGTGTTGAAGCCATCGCCCGACGATATCCAGGAGATGTACCTGGGCTCGCTCGAGGCAATCGGTGTCGACACGAGCGTGCACGATATTCGCTTCGTCGAAGACAACTGGGAATCGCCGACGCTCGGCGCATGGGGTCTCGGCTGGGAGGTATGGCTCAACGGGATGGAGGTCACGCAGTTCACCTACTTCCAGCAAGTCGGTGGTCTTGAGTGCCGTCCCGTTACCGGCGAGATCACCTACGGTCTCGAGCGCCTCGCCATGTATCTGCAAAACGTGCACAGCATTTTTGATCTCGTATGGACGGACGGACCGCTCGGCCGCATCACCTACGGCGACGTTTATCACCAGAATGAAGTTGAGCAATCGAAATTCAATTTTGAAGAGGCCGACATCGATGCGTTGTTCAATGCGTTCGATCACGCGGAGCACGAGTGCGAGCGGCTCATTGAACTCGGGCTCGCGCTGCCGGCCTACGAGCAGATGTTGACCGCATCACATACGTTCAACCTGCTCGATGCACGCCAGGCTATTTCTGTAACTGAACGACAGCGCTTCATCCTGCGAGTACGCACGATGTCACGGGCAATCTGCGAGGCGTACTACGCAAGTCGTGAAGCATTGGGCTTCCCGATGGTCGAGTCGGTCGCCGCGGGGGGTTCGTCATGAGCAAGGCGGCAGACTTCCTCGTAGAGATCGGCACTGAAGAGTTGCCGCCGAAGGCATTGCGCTCATTGATGGAGGCCTTTGGCGAAAATCTCGCGGCGGGTATCGATGATGCGCGCTTGTCGCACGGCGACGTTCACAACTACGCCAGCCCGAGGCGCCTGACCGTTATCGTTAGCAAGCTCGCCCTTTCACAGGACGACCGAAAGGTCGAACAGAAAGGGCCGCCCGTAAAGGTCGCTTTTGATGCCGATGGCAATCCGACGCCGGCAGCTACGGCATTCGCGACGAAATGCGGCGTGGCGCTGGATGAACTCGATCGGGTCGAGACCGACAAGGGCGAATGGCTTGTATACCACGCTGTCGAAAAGAGCCGGGGCGCAGCGGAGTTGCTGCCAGACATAATCGAGCGCGCGCTCGCCGCCCTGCCGATCCCGCGCCGAATGCGCTGGGGCGCAAGCGATGCAGAGTTTGTCAGGCCCGTCCACTGGATCGTCCTGCTGCACGGCGAAGACGTCATAGATGCCTCGGTTATGGGCATTAAGGCCGGTCGGGACTCGCGCGGCCACCGGTTCCATTCATCGGGTCCGGTATCTATCAGCGCGCCCGGCGACTATCTCGATACGCTTGAAAAGCAAGGCTACGTCATTGCCGACTTTGAGCGGCGGCGTGAAATGGTTCGCGAAGGCGTCAATGCCGCGGCTGAACAGGCGGGCGGCAGGATCGTTGACGGCGAGTCGCTGTACGACGAAGTTGCCGCACTTGTCGAGTGGCCCGTCCCGATCGTCGGTGCATTCGACGAGCTGTTCCTCGAACTGCCGCGAGAGGTCGTAATTTCAACACTGACCGGGCATCAACGGTACTTTCCGGTTGCCGACGGTAACGACGACCTTTTGCCGCACTTCGTGACAGTTGCCAATCTCGAGAGCAAAGACCCCGAGCAAGTGATCGAGGGTAATGAGCGCGTTATTCGCCCGCGCCTTGCCGATGCCGCTTTCTTCTGGGACAACGACCGCAAGAAGACGCTCGACAGTCGCCAGGAAACGCTGCGCGATGTCGTCTACCAGCGCGGCCTGGGCAGCTTGTTCGACAAGAGTCATCGTACCGGCCAACTTGCGGCGTGGCTCGCCAATGAGCTCGATGCGGACGCGACCATCGTCAAGCGCGCCGCCGCATTGGCTAAATGTGATCTCGTTACAGGAATGGTCGGTGAGTTCCCGGATCTGCAGGGAACCATGGGGCGCTACTACGCAACGTCCGGAGGTGAGCCTGAAGCGGTGGCGGACGCGATTGCCGAACATTACCAACCGCGCTTTGCCGGTGATGACTTGCCCGCCTCACAGGCCGGCCAGATTCTCGCCGTTGCCGACAAGCTCGATACACTCGCTGGCGTTTTCTCGATCGGCAAGAAGCCGAGCGGAAATCGCGACCCGTTCGGCCTGCGGCGCGCTGCACTGGGCGTGGTGCGCATCCTTATCGAGCGTGGTATCGACGTCGACCTGAAAGCGATGATCGAGCGGGCCGTCGGCCAGCAGCCCGACGGCAAGGTTCCCGCGAACGAGCTCTGTTCGGACCTCTATGCGTTCATAACAGATCGCCTTCGCCGCTACTTCCTGGATCGCGACGCGGGATTGGTTACGGAAACCTTTGAAGCGGTCATGGTTCGCCAGCCCGCCTCCCTGGTCGATTTCGACCGGCGCCTGGCGGCCGTACAGACGTTTGCGCGCCTCGACCAGGCGGAGAGCCTCGCGGCGGCCAACAAGCGTATCGCGAATATTCTGCGCAAGGCCGGAGACCCGGAAGGCCTGGCTGTGACAGCGAAGCTACTCGAGCAGGACGCCGAGCAGGCGCTAAACAGCGCGCTGGAAAACTCCCGAGAAAAGGTCGGCCCAATGCTCGAACAGCGCCGATATGCAGAAATCCTCAACGAACTTGCTGATCTGCGCGACCCGGTGGACCGCTTCTTCGACGACGTAATGGTCATGGCCGAGGATGAGGCTGTGCGAAACAACCGTTTGGCGCTTTTAAGCGAGCTTCGGGCCTTGTTTCTGGACGTTGCTGACATTTCGCGGCTTTCCATTGGCTGATATGCGAAGGCGGGTTGGTAAGAGAGGACTCCTCATTCTCGATCGCGATGGCGTGATCAATAAGGACTCGGCCGAGTTCGTGAAGTCACCCAGCGAGTGGTTACCGCTCCCGGGCAGCATCGGCGCTATCGCGAGCCTCAGCCGTGCCGGTTACACCATAACCGTGGCCAGCAACCAGTCCGGTCTCGCTCGCGGCCTCTTTGGCCGAAATGCGCTGCGGGCCATGCATCGCAAGCTGCGCGCCCTTGTTAAAGCCGAGGGCGGGCGGGTCGACCGTATCGTGGTCTGCCCGCACGGGCCGGATGACAACTGCAAATGCAGGAAGCCGAAGCCGGGACTGTTGACACGACTGGCGCGCCATTACAACACGACGCTCGAGGGCGTGCCGGTAGTCGGCGACTCGTTGCGAGACCTGCAGGCCGCCGCACGTGCCGGCGCGACGCCGATCCTGGTCCGTACAGGTAACGGTGCGAAAACCTCGCGCGCGCTTCCGACCGGGCTTGGTGGCGTACGCACTTATGACGACCTGGCCGCATTCGCCGCGGGCGTGTTGGGGGGTTAGTGTCGTGACGCTTTGGATACGGTCGGCGCTTTTCCTGACTTTCAGCTCAGCGGCCGTGGTGATCTACACGACCGTTCTGATACTGCTGTTTTGGGCGCCGCACACATGGCTGCATGCCATCGTTGTGCAATTTTGCAGGCTCGCGTTGTGGGCTGGTGATTTCTTCTGTGGCATGAAGGTGATTGTCGAGGGTGCGGAGAACCTCCCGACGGAGCCCAGCATCATCATGATCAAGCACACGACAACGCTTGAAACCTACGGTCACGTGCCGTTTTTTCCGCGGACCGCGTGGGTCGTTAAGCGCGAGCTGCTCTGGATGCCTATGATCGGCTGGGCGATGGGGCTGGGGTTACAGCCGATCGCCATCAAACGCAGCGCACGTAGCAACGCCGTCAAGCAGGTCATCCAGCAAGGCAAGGAGCGGCTCGCCAAAGGCTTCTGGGTAACGATTTTTCCGGAGGGTACGCGTGTGCCGCGCGGCGAGACGCGCAGGTACGGCGTGTCGGGCGCGGCGCTTGCAAAAGAAGCGGGAGTATCGATCGTTCCGGTTGCGCAGAATGCCGGCGACCTGTGGCCGCGCCATAGCATTGTGAAGCGCCCCGGCGTCGTGCGCTTCTGCATCGGACCGCCAATCAGTGCCCAGGGGCGCCCGCCCAAAGACACCAACCTGGTCGTACAGGAATGGATCGAGAACAAGATGCGAGAGATCAGCACCGAATACCAGGGCCCGCAGAAACCGGAATAGAAGGCCGGATACGACCTCGCGGCACCCTAGCCGCCGACGGACTTCCCGATCGCACGAAGCTCATCCACCTGACCGGGCTCAATCGCATAGATAGCCTTGATGCGGCAGCCACGAAACGTGTCGGTTCGCGGGTACAGTGCGCGCCAGTCCTGCCGCCTGTCCGGCTCGACAGTCCCATCGTAGCGTCGCATGCAAGGGCCGTAGTACACCAGGAGGTAGTCCTGCTTGCGCGTGCTGACAATGTAGTAGGTGTCATTGACCTCTCTCGCCACCAGCTGGTCCATCGTCCGAATAGCATCGACTGGCACCAGTTCGTTTATCTCGATGAAGTCAGTTATCGCGGTCTCGTCCCGGCGGTCATCCTTTTCGTCGGGTGCTGCGCAGGCGATCAACAACAAGGTTGCAACGACGAGCAATAACGTTCTCATGTAAGTCACCTATCGGTCTTCATACATCGTCTCCACCCACGAGACGGCCCCTGGAAAAGCGCTCAGCCAGCGATCTATGTCGGCGCGCATCGGGGCGGGCGCACGGTCCCGCTCGATTCGCACTTTGTCAGCCTTGCCGCCGCCGTAGTTTTCGGGCATCAACCACAGCCCGGTAAAGGCCGCGAACGCCAGGTCCGTGTAGTTGGTTTCGGAACCGCCGAGCAATGACTTGCGTCCGTCCGTGAGGTCGGCATCGACGTCGCCGAGCAGGTCTTCGATTCGCGCAACCGCCCTGGCGAAGTTGGTGTCATTTATCTTGAACGAGAACCGAATCATGGCGGCCAATAGCGGAAACAGGACCCGGAGCATCATGCGCTGCCATGCCGGCGTGTCGGTGCTATTGGTGCCCCACGCGTGAAGCGTGAGATCACGATCTTGCAGGAGATGATAATAGACCCAGACCTGCAGGCTCACGCCGTAGTGATCAAGCCGCCGCTCGAACTCAACGCGTTCGGCGGTCGGTTCCAGGAATGCGGCTCGCTCCGGATCTTCGTGCAGGTAACGCGCATACACGTAACGAAGAATGTCGGATGAATTGCCGATTACCGAGCGTACTAGCCCGGTCTTAACCTTGAGCTGAGGGACCGTGCGGCCACGAAAATACGCGCCGAGCGTACCGGCAGACGGTGTCTCTGTGTAATCAACGCCGAGGCGATCGAGACTCCAGCGTACTTTTTCGACGAAATGACTCGCCGAGATCGTGGCAAGCTCCAAGTCCGGAGTCCGCTCCGGTGCAAGGATGCCGCTCAGCGTGATAAGCCAGCGGCACAGCAGCAGCAGGATTACGACGCCTGCTGCCGCTGCGACTGAAAGGCCGTACCACGCAACAACGACTGGCGCGGCAAATACAATTACCGCAAAAACGAAGTTGCGATTGTCGATCACCGGGTTACCAGATCTTCACGCGCTCTTCAGGCGGCAGATAAAGTGCGTCCGTCTCTGCGACCTCAAACGCCACGTACCACTCGGGGACATTGCGTACCGGGCCATTCGCTCGGTACACGGCCGGCGAATGCGGATCCGTCGCGATCTGGGTCCGCATTGCTTCGTCACGAATGATGCCCCGCCAGACCTGGCCAAAGCCCAGGAACACACGCTGCACGCCCGTGAAGCCATCGATGACAGGGGGCTCTTCACCTCCACGCGACATCTTGTAGGCGAGCAGGCCGATCGTAATACCGCCCAGGTCGCCGATGTTCTCGCCCTGAGTGAACTCACCGTTGACGGCGAGATCTTCGAACGGCATGAACTCGTCATATTGAGAGACAAGTGCGCCCGTGCGTTCTTCAAACGCCGCACGATCTTCATCTGTCCACCAATTGCGCAATACGCCATCGCCGTCGACGGTGCTGCCCTTGTCATCGAATCCGTGACCAACCTCGTGGCCGATCACCGCGCCGATGGCGCCGTAATTAACCGCATCATCCGCCGCCTGGTTGAAGAACGGTGGCTGCAGGATCGCGGCGGGAAACACGATCTGGTTCATTGGTGGGTTGTAGTAAGCATTTACCGCCTGCGGGTTCATGTGCCATTCCAGGCGATCTACAGGGCCGCCTTGGCGCTCCAGCTGGCGCGTGTACTCGGCGTGCGCCGCACGCTCGATGTTGCCGTAGTAATCGTCCGGCTCGACCTCGAGGGCGGAATAATCGCGCCACTTGTCCGGGTAACCGATCATCGGTGTGAATTTCGATAGCTTGTCCAGAGCTTCCGCCTTGGTCTCGTCGCCCATCCATTCGAGTTCCGTGATGCTCTTCTCGTAGGCCTTTACCAGGTTTGCGACGAGCTCGAGCACGCGCCCCTTCGCGTCGGGAG
>Ga0255046_10000578_pt1 | contig 9947 bp, 9 predicted proteins | sample BC1_12_27_MG_FD_183632 | JGI IMG/M metagenome (GOLD analysis project Ga0255046, IMG submission 183632) | Seawater microbial communities from Strait of Georgia, British Columbia, Canada - BC1_12_27 | ecosystem: Environmental > Aquatic > Marine > Strait | place: Canada: British Columbia | collected...
CGCCGACGACGCGGAGCAGGCCGTCGAAGCGTTACGATCTCACCCCCTGGGTGCGGAGTCAGAGATCATCGGTCGCATGGAACCTGCCACCCCTGGAACACCGCCGGTTGTCATGAAGACCCGGGTGGGCGGAGAACGCCCGCTCGATCTCCTTTCCGGCCTCGATCTGCCGCGAATCTGCTGATGGATGTGCCGGTTTTTTCGTGGAGCCTGCTTGGAGCGGCATTTGGTGTCGGGGTGGTCCACACGCTGCTCGGTCCTGATCACTACCTGCCCTTCATCATGCTCGCCAAGGCTCGCGGATGGTCCCGCCTGCAAACTGTGCTGGTGACATCGGCGTGCGGTATCGGGCACGTTGCGTCGTCGGTGATTCTCGGGGGTCTGGGCATCGTTTTCGGCCTCGCCGTCGGTCGGATCGACGATCTCGAATCGGGGCGTGGACCTCTCGCGGCATGGGCCCTGGTTGCCTTTGGACTCGCGTACGCACTCTGGGGTCTTCGCCACGCTCTTCGTAAGCGAAAGGGGATCGAAGCACACGTTCACGGCGAAGAGGTCCACATCCACAGTCACGGTCTCAATCCGCATGGGCACGAACATAGAAAGATCGGCGCCAACACCACCTTCTGGACGCTCTTCATCATTTTCGTCCTCGGGCCGTGCGAGCCCCTGATTCCACTCTTCGCCCTGCCTGCCAGTCAGGGCAGATGGGACGTGGCCGTTCTCACTGCGGTGGTCTTTGCAGTCGCGACCCTGGCGTCGATGGTCGGTGCCACACTTGCAGGACTCCGGGGTTTGCAGTTGGTGCGGCTGGGTCCGCTCGAGCGGTGGTCGCACGTGGTCGCAGGTTGCATGATCGCCGCCGCCGGGTTGTCGGTGATCTATCTCGGGTTATAAGACGATGCGACCTATTCGTTTCGTTCACACCTCGGACCTCCACCTCGATGCCACCTTTGGCGGAGTGGACGCCGCAGATGAAAAGGTAGCCGACGCGTTGGCTCTTTCGACGCTAGAAGCTCTCGATCGTGTCGTACAGCTGTGCATCGACCGCGAGGTGGACTTTCTGTTGGTCGCCGGAGATCTCCACAACAGTGCCGATCATAGCCTGCGGGCCGAGCTCGCCTTCCAAAAGGGGATGCGGCGGCTTGCTGACGCCGGCATCGATGCGTTTGTGGTGCGGGGCAACCACGATCCCGCGGACGGCTGGTCGGCAGGGCTCGAGCTTCCGGACTCTGTGGTCGTGTTCCCGGCGGACCAGGTCGAGAGGCGGGAGGTCATTCGAGACGATGAAGTGGTGTGCGCAGTTTACGGCCGCAGCTTCCCGACCCGCCAGGTGACGGCAAACCTCGCGCGCGATTTCAAGAGGGATAAAAAAGACCCCTGGGCGGTGGCGGTGCTCCACGCCAACGTCGGACAACGAGAGGGCTGGGACAACTATGCGCCTTGCACCGTCGAGGATCTTCGTGCAGCTGGAATGGACTATTGGGCGCTCGGTCACGTCCACGCGGCGGGCCGGGTCTCGGAAGATCCGCCGGCGGTGTATCCGGGTTCGACCCAGGGTCTCGATCCGACAGAGGAGGGACCTCGCGGTTGTTATGTAGTGGATCTCGACGGCGACGGCGCAGCCGAGGAGTTTGTCGAAACGGCATCGGTCCGGTGGCGGAGACTGGAGGTCGACACCTCCGAACTGCAAGGCCTCGATGACTTGAGATCCGCGTTGGAGGAGGCCTGTGCCGGCGTCAGAGAATCAAGTGGTGGCCGCCCGACGATTGTCAGGCTCGGGCTGACGGGAAGGTCTGCTGTTCATTCCGATCTGACTCGCTCCGGGGTCCTATCGGATCTCGCCGCCGATCTCCGTCAGGAGCAGCTCGAGCTCGATCCCTGGATCTGGGTGGATCGGGTTCGCGACCGCACGAGGCCTGCGCTCAACCTCGACGAAATCCTTGCTGAGGAAGGCCTACGCGGGGATTTGGCGCGGCTCGCACGTGATCTCGCCGCCGATCCGGAAGAAGCGGAGAGGGTGGTCGAGGAGATATTGGCGCCGGCAGTGTTTCCGCTAGCGGTGCGGCCGGAGCTCGAGCTCAGAGACGACGAGGTGGTTGCGCGTGCGCTCGATCTCTGCCTCGACCTGCTGTCTGGAGAGGGCTCGTAATGTATCTCCGGGAGGTAGAAGCCGTTCGCTACGGCGAGCTCACGGATGTCGCCCTCGGCCCCCTTTGTGTCGGCCTCAACGTCGTGGTCGGACGCAACGAGGCCGGGAAAAGCACGTTCACATCGCTGGTCCGGCACGTGCTATTCGGGTTCCCACGCGGGCGTACCAACGAACGACTCTATCAACCGGCATCGGGCGATCAACGGGTCGGTCGCCTCGTCTTCTCGGATGATGGAGTCGAGTGGGTGGTCGAGCGAACGGAGGGTGTCCATGGTGGCGACGCGACGGTGTACGGGCCGAGCGGCGCGGAACCCGCCGAGGTGTTTCTCGATCCCCTGAATACAGGTGTCAGCGCAGGCGTCTACCGAACGGTCTTCGGTTTTTCCCTCGAGGAGCTGTCCGATATGAGCTCACTCGCCGACATCCAGTCCCGGCTCTATGCCACGACCGCCGGGCTCGGAGTCAACCCGCACGACGTGCTCGAGAAAATGCGGTCCGTCGCCGACGAAATGTGGGCGCCGCGTGCGCGAACCCGGAGGATTCATTCTCTCAACAAAGAGCTGCGATCGATTCGGGATGAGAGGCGCCGATTGCAGGCGGTGGCGGAGCGATACAGCACGGACCGCGAGCACCGGACGGTGGTGGCGCGCGAGCTTGCGGCGGCCGACATGGCGCTCGGCGTCGCCAGGGAGGAAGAGGAGCGGCTGGCCGCCATGCTTGCCGAGGGGCGCCGGCTGGAGGAGAGGATTCGCGCCGATGAGGAAGCAGCCGCTGAGCATCACCTCCAGGCGGAGCGCGCCAAACGTGAAGCGTCGACGTTGGAAGTGGACGAGGATCTGCTGGCACGTGCTGAGGCGGTTGAGCGTCTTGGAGCACGTTGCGAACTGTTCAGGGCCGAGGCCGAACATCTGCATCGTGACGAGGAGCGGTTGCAGGAGTTAGAGGCTGACCTTCGGCGGAGGGTAGCCGATATGGGTGAGGGCTGGACCATCGACACCCCGACGGCCTTAAAGCTCGATCTCAACCTCGAAAACCGGCTTTACGAGGAGGAAGAACGTGTTCGCAAAGCGGGGCAGAACCGTGACGATGCCGTAAGGAAGGCGGCAGAGGCGCGGGCCGAGCACGAGGAGGCACTGAAATCCGCGGAGGAGGCGGCAACCAAGCTCCAGCTCGGCGGCGATGACATGGACGTCAAGGTAATTGGAGTGCGGCTTCAGACCGTGGATCGGCTCCTCGCGCTCGGCTCGATTGCTCGGTCGCAGGAAGCGTCATTTCTTCCGGCGATCGCGGCTGCGTTGATTGCGGTAGCCCTGACGGCGGTCGGCGTCGTGGTTGACGATCGCCTGCTGGTCTTCGCGGGTGCCTTGCCCGCTGTGCTGGCGATCGGACTCATCCTTCGACCGCTGCTGCTTCGGCGGCGAACGCCGGGCGAGGTTGCATCCTTGCTGCCGGTATTGGGGATAGAACGCACCCCGACCGCTCCCCAGCTGATGGAGATTCGAGACAGTCTCGAGTCATGCCGAAGATTGTGGGCTGATGAGCGCCAGGTCGGGAGGGTTGCGGCGGCGCGAGAGACCGGAGCACGCGAAGACACCGAGAAATTCGACGAGGCCTGGCGGCAGTGGTTATCGTGGTTGGATCAACACGGCCTGCAAACTCCATCGAATCATCCCGAGAGTGTTCGAAGGGTGTTGCGGCTTCTGCGCGATTTTCGCTCGAGGACCGAAGGACGCCGAGAGCTCGAAAGCCAAATCCAGAAACGACGCGCGACCGCGAAGGAATTCGTGGAGGACGCTGTGGCGATCGGCTCCATCGCGGAGGCCGATGCAACCGCAGCGAGCTTCGAAGAGGTGGCGCACGGTGTGCGCTCGTTGCTCGCGCGCCTGGTGGCGGTGCGGCGGATTGCCGACCAGCGACGTGATGCCGAGGCCGCGGCGATCGCCACTGAGGAGCGGGTGGCGACCGAGGCCCGCCGCGCCGAGGAGACAAAGAAAGGGCTCGATCGACTGTTCGAGAAATCAGGTCTTGGTGACGGCGCTGTGCTGGCCGACCTCGAAGCGGCGCTGGCGGTGGCGAGACGCCAGGCGCGCGGGATCGAAGCCGAGCGCAGCGAGCTGTTGGAAACCCGCGGCACCCTCGACGGTCGCCTGCAGCGTGGGGCCGACGAGAGCACGTCGGCCCGGCTGCGCCTGGACGCTGCTGGAGTCATCGAACGAATCGGTCAAAGCCTCGAAACCTACGCCGTATCATCAGTTGCCGCGAGGCTGCTGGAGGATGCTCTCGAGGCGTACGAGGCGGAGCGCCAGCCGGCAGTCATCCAGCGTGCACAGCAGATTTTTTCCAATCTCACCGGCCGACGGTACACCCGGCTCGCGACCCCTCTCGGGAGGTTCGAGCCGTCGGTGAGCGGCACCTCGAGCGCCGGCAAGTCCCCCGAACGGCTGTCTCGCGCCACCGCCGAGCAGCTCTTCCTGGCGTTGAGGTTGAGCTACCTCGAAAACCTTGCCGGTGCGCACCCGGCGTTGCCGGTGTTGATGGACGACGTGTTGGTGAACTTCGATGATGAACGTCGCCACGCTGCGGTGGGTGCCATCGCGGACTTTGCCCGAGGTCGCCAGGTGGTGTTTTTCACCTGTCACCCGGAGACGGCAGAAGCGTTCACGGAAGCGGCAGGGGAGCACACGACGTTGGAACTCGGCTGAACGCCTGCGGAGTCCCGAGGAAAGTAACCAGTATTCAGTAACCAGTAATCAGTCCAACCCACCCTGCCGAGGTCGGTGGCAGAAAGCTGCGGATCCCAAACTGATCACTGATTACTGATCACTGGGTGGGTGGGCGGGAACGGAGCCGCTTCCATGCCCGCCAGAGATCCACCAACCCGTGAACGTACCGAGGCGGCTTGGACTGCCCCTTGCGCGGATCGCCGCCAGGTGCGAGCAGCGTTTCCCACTTAATGATGTTGGCCTCGTAATAGAGCGCGATGAAACGGCGTAAAAGACGATGCCCCAAGCGGCCGGGCGGGATCCAGAACGAACCTGCGAGGTCGATGAAGACAACTTGACCGTCGGGGCGACGGAGGACGTTTCGATAGGCCCGCGCGTCGAGGTGGAGAAAACCGAGCTCGGTGAGGCGTTCCATTGCGGACCGGATCTGGCCCAGGTAATTCTCTCGCTTGTCGTCAATGTCATCAGCGAATCGGAGGGTGATGCCGTCGACCTTCTCGACCGCCAGTGCGTCGCTGTCGATACGGCCGATGAAGGCCGGGAACCACGACATCGATCCGATATAGGTGTAGGCGCGGCACTCGCGTTCGACCTCCCTCCGGCCGAACAGACGCCGCCACCACGAGCGTGCGGCAAAGTCCTTAACCACCATCGGCCCGTCACCGAGGTCGACGACGGTGACGTCAGCCTTGAAAGGCGCGCCCTCCGTGAGATAGTTCTTGGGCGCTGCGTCGAGCTCCGACCTGGTCGGCAACCTGGGAATGGCGTCTTTTCCTGGAGGCATGAACTAAACTCTCACCGTGGTCGACATTATTTCACACGCGGATGGCCGAGATGCACTCGACCTCGATCGTCTCTCCGGGTTCGAACCGGTTCGGCGGGTTGATGGGCGCAACGGCACCAAGGCCGATGTGCTCTTTTACGATCTCGGCGACGAACGCGTGGCGGTGAAGACCTATGCGAAGCGCGGCGCCCTGATTCGAAACACTCTTGGACGCTGGCTGATCCGGCGCGAGGCGGCAGCCTATACGGCGGGCGTGGGGATTGAGGCTCTGCCCGCCTTTCTCGGTCGCCTCGGCCCTCACGCTTTGGCCACCAGGTGGGTCGACGCCGAGCCGCTGAGGGAACGCACCGGTGCGCGGCTCGATGACGCGCTCTTTGACCGACTGGGCGCGGTGCTGGATGCTTTTCACGAGCGTGGAGTGGCATTGGCCGACCTCCACCATCGCGATGTCCTGCTCGGCGCGGACGGATCGCTGTACATCGTCGATCTCGCAACCGCCTGGGTCCTCGGCCGGCGACCGGGCCCGATCAGAAACCTCCTCTTCCGACGGCTCTGCGAGTCCGACCGGGTCAATCTCGCGCGGATGCGGGCGCGGTTTACGGGCGGCGACGTAGATGCAGCGGTAACGTCGGTAAGCCCCGCTGCGGCGGCGTGGCATCGACGGGGCCGTCTGGTTAAGAGCCTGCTTAATCTCCTTCGCGGCAAGGGGTGATCGATACACATTCGCGCGAGGGTGCGGTATCCTGCCCGACGATCGACGGGGGAGAAAATTCTATGAGCGAACGCGAATACAACAGGTTTTTCGGCGTGCTGCGTCTGGCGGCGCTGTTCGCGGTCATTCTCGTTCTCATCTACTACGCCCGACCGACGATGCTCAGCGTTGCCATCGGTTTCGTCTTTGTGATGCTGGGAGAATCCGTCCGCTTCTGGTCGTCGGGTCTGCTGTTGAAGACCAAGGAGCTGATGACGGCGGGGCCCTATCGCTACACCCGGAATCCACTCTATCTCGGTCGTTTCCTGATCCTCACCGGGCTGATCATCATGGTCAACTTGCCGAATTACCTCAGCCTGATCGGGCTGGTCTTCGGGTGGGTCTGGTTCCTCGGCGTCTATTTGCGCCGCAAGGAAAGGGTCGAGCCGGCGCGACTCCGCGAAGAACACGGCGACGCATATGACCGTTACTTCGAAGCGGTCCCGGCGCTGTTCCCGACCTTTCGTCCGTATCAGGGCTACACGCCCGCCAGCTGGTCGGTGGAACGCATGATGCGGAATCGGGAGTACTGGATGGTGATCGGTTTGCTCGGCGTCACCGCCTACCTGCTCTGGAGAGCACTAAACGGCTGAAGGTCGGAACGATTCCACCCGTCTCTGTCCCCCGACCCGCGTCCGCGTCCGAGCCCGCGTCCGAAAGCCCGCCACCGCGGTCTTTGACAGGTTCCATGCCCGTGGCGGTTTCGATGTGTAGAATTTGTACGCGCTCTTCTGTCATAGCGCTTCTCGTGAGGATGCCAGGCACCTTCGGTGAACGCTGATGCCCGCCATTCCGAATTCCGAATTCCGAATTCCGAATTCGAACCGCCCCGTCATCACTTCTGGAACTGGAGCTCGTGGAGGTGGGCGTACAGCCCGCCCCGTTCGAGAAGGGCCTGGTGGTTGCCCTCTTCGACGATGCGGCCGTTCTCCAGCACGACGATGCGGTCTGCCTCACGGATAGTCGCCAGACGGTGGGCGATGACGAGGCTGCCGCGACCTTCGAGGAGAACCTTCATAGCCTGTTGGACCTTGTCCTCTGACTCGGCGTCGAGGGCCGACGTCGCCTCGTCGAGGGCCAGGAAAGGCGGGTTCTTGAAGAGGGCGCGGGCGATAGTCAAACGCTGGCGCTGGCCCATTGAAAGACGGGCACCGTCTTCGCCGAGCATCGTGTCATAGCCTTCCGGCAGCTCGCTCACGAACTCGTCCGCCTGGGCCGCAACGGCCGCCTGGCGAACCTTTTCCCTCAACGCGCTCTCCCGGCCGGCGGCGATGTTGAGCTGGACCGTGTCGTCGAAGAGGATCGTTTCCTGGGTGACGAGGCCGATATTTCCTCGCACGGAGGCGAGGGTCAGCTCGCGAAGGTCGTTTCCGTCCATCGTGACCCGACCCGAGGTCGGGTCGGCGAAGCGCAACATCAGGTTGGCGAGGGTGGTCTTGCCGGCCCCTGACGGCCCCACCAGAGCGACCATCTCACCGCGTCTGAGGTGGAGATCGATCCCCTTGATTGCGGGCTCATCGGAGCCCGGGTAGGAGTAGACCACGTTGTCGAAGTGAATCTCCTGCGGCTCCACTTCCAGGGCCCGGGCGTCGGGGCCGTCAGCGATCTCGAGGGGCCAGTCCATCATTGTAAAGACCCTGTTGGCGGCCGATAGGGCTTGTTGGGCCTCGACGTTGATTTGATTGAGGCGACGGGCGGACATGAAGAGAAAGGCGAGGCCGCCGAGCACGACGATGAAGTTCCCGGGGTTGATGGCACCGGCCGCGATGCCGCGGCCCGCGACGTAGAACAAGACGCCACCGGCAGTCGCCCCCACCAGCTCGACGATTGGCCCCGACGCGGAAGCGGCTCGGCTCGCCTGAAGGTCAACGTTGAAGAGCTGCGCCAACGTCTCGCGGAAACGGCCGACCGCAATCTCCTCCATCGAAAAGGCCTGGATGACCTTGGCACCGGAGACCGATTCCTTGAGCTGGTTGGCGGCGGTGGCGGTCTGCTCCTGCGAGCGGGTTGCGGCCTTGCGCAGCCTTTTGCCGAGGCGCAATACCGGGTATCCCATCAGTGGCAGAACGATGAGGGCGAAGAGGGTCATCCGCCAGTCGTAGATCAGCACCAGAACGAGCATCGCCGGTCCCATGGCGCCGACCCGGACGGTGTCGGCGAGGAGACGGGTCGACATCAGCTTGATGAGGTGGACGTCGTTGAGTAGACGTGACAGGACCTCGCCGGTCTGGTGGGCACGGAAAAAGCTCGGCGCCTGATAGACCAGCGAGTCGTGAACGTCCGCACGGAGATCGCGGATGATCGCCGATCCCGTTTTTCTCGTCAAATACTCACCGAAATAGAGCAGGATTCCGCGGATGAGAAAGACCAGGACCAACAGGATCGGGACCTTGACCATCGGTCGCTCCCGAATCCATTCAGAAGCTTGTTCGACCGGCAGTCGGTCGACCAGCTTTTCGAGGAAGTCGGGTTCTTCACTCTGCGTGGTTGAAGTGTCGGCAACCGTCGGTTTGGCGAGCAGCACCTCGTTGACCATTGGTTTGAGGGTTGCCACCACCAGGGTCATCATGGCGCCGGCGACGGCCAGCATCACGGCCGCAGCCAACATCTGACCCACGTAGGGCCGCAGGTAGCGCATCAACCGTCGCAACTCTTTCACGCGCAGATGGTAGCACTCCGCCCAGCCACCCGCCCCGCGGAATACGGCTATTCGGCTATACGGCACCTGCTCTTGACATCGCCGATGCCAAGATCGATCGGAAAGCCGTTAAGCCGAAAGGCCTCAAGCTCTCAGCTGCTCGAGCACCGGAACATCATCCCGTTCCAGGAGTGCGAGAAGCTGTACGAGGATATCCCTCTGCAGCTGGGCATTGTTTGGCTCTCCGAGCGGGAAGCCGAGGGGATAGGGGACCGCAAGCGCACGTGGAGGACGGATCTTGGCGGTGATATTCGCAAGCATCGTGATCGATGCGGTAGGGATCCCGTGCTCCTCGATTGTCGCCTGTGCAAGACCGACGGTCTGCATGCACACGGGTCATACGGGGACCATCAACGCGACATCGACGTGGTCCTCAACCAGGAGGTCGGCGATCGCGGGCAAGGTGCAACTGACAAATCTGTCGGGGGTGGTAATTGAGCCCATGACCGAAATGTGGCGGGGCGCGACGGAGCCGATCTCGCCGGTGGTCACGAGCTCGTGCAAACGATCGAGCGGCAGGCCCATGTTGCGATCGGCCTCGACGCCCGCGTGGGAGAAGGATTTGGAATCGTGGTGGTCCTCGAGAGACTGGACGTCCGCGTCGCCGGTTATCACTCGGAAGCTGTCATCACCTCCGCTGGCCGAGTCGCTGAATGGCTCATCGCCCGGTACCACGAAGCCGGCCGAGGACACCACTGCCACTCTGCACTGGCTGATTGGCTTCTGCAACAATGCCACTGGCACGGGATCGATGCGCCGCCAGGCGTAGGTCTTCAGGAAGGTCCGCAGTCCGTTGCTGAGTTTCCGCGTTTCGACCATGGCGGAGGAGAGTACCAAGTCAC